>Ga0256404_1013718_pt1 | contig 10170 bp, 14 predicted proteins | sample RumenRJG_01DNA_FD_185990 | JGI IMG/M metagenome (GOLD analysis project Ga0256404, IMG submission 185990) | Bovine rumen microbial communities from Lethbridge, Alberta, Canada - RJG_01 | ecosystem: Host-associated > Mammals > Digestive system > Stomach > Rumen | place: Canada: Alberta | collected...
CAAGCTTTTCCATAATCACACCTCCTTAACTTATTTTCATTGATATATCAACTCGCATAATGTTAAGTTAAGTGTAACTTGGTCACCCTTCGGTTATAAATTAACATAACATTTATGCATTGTCAATACTTTTTTACTCTTGGAAAGTCATCATCGCAGATGATAGACTTGACGTAGAGGAAAAATATGCGAACGTTACAAATTCTAACATCTACGATGTGTAGAATTTGTTAGTCCGTTCTTTTTGGAAATTGTTTTTATAAATTTTCTTTTGTAGTTCTGAATATAAAAGAATATGGCTTTTTAAATTCTAGAAATTTTATTCTTCTATTAATATAAGCAAAATAAAATATTAAAATGTTAACAAGATTATTAAAATTTCTTAAAATACTCTTCTACTGTTAATAACACTTCAAAATCGAAAAAGTATACATTTAATTTTTAAAAATTTATACCCTTCTATATATAAAGACTTTTTATATACCCAAAAAGGGGACATTTATTTTAAAAAATTTTTTACCCCTCTATATATAGAACCGTCATGACAAAGAAAAATTTACATATTTTTAAAAAATTTTTTTATGCTTCTATATATATAGCCGTATTGACGAAGAAAATTTTGACCATTTTTTTTGAATTTTTTAAATTTCTATATAATTCCCCTTCACTTAATAAGTAATTTTTTTGCATTTTGTCAGGGGTTTTTGTGAAAATTTTTAAATTTTTTTGTAATATCCTTTCACTTTATTCCTCACTTAAATGGAAAATAACAAGTATTTATTTGAATTTTTTTAAAATATTCTTCCACTATAAATAACACTTCAAAATCGAAAAAGTGGACATTTAATTTTTAAAAATTTTATACCCTTCTATATATAAGCCCACTTCTCATACTAAATTTTGACTTTTTTAAAAAAATTTATATGCTTCTATATATATAGCCGTATCAATAGTGAAAATTTGGGACATTTTTTGTAAATTTTTTAAATTTCTATATAATTCCCTTCACTTAATAAGTAATTTTTTTGCATTTTGTCAGGGGTTTTTTGTAAAAAAATTTTTATTTTTTTATATCCTTTCACTTTATAAAGTAATCTAGGGGGCATTTGTTGCTAGTAAAATTATAATTAAAAAAAATTTTAATATTCTTTTAATTGTTTCCTCACTTTTACCCCAATTTGTTAATAGTAAATTAAAAATTGGTACAAATATTTAAAAAATTAATACCCTTCTATATATAGAACCTTAGTGAGAAATAATTTTTTACACATTTTTTATAAATTTTTTTGATTTCTATAAAATGCCCCCTTTACTTACTAGCTAAAAAAAACGATAAAAATCAATAGTTTTTTAAAATTTTTTCGAAAAAAACTTATAAGTGTTGTAAATAGTGAGTTATATAATTTAAAAAATTTAAAATATTTAGAAATAATATAAAAAATGAATAAATTTTTCATGAAATTAAGAAAGTTATCCACAATTTTTTAATAAAATGTGATTTAATTAGCCATTTTATGATATAATAGGTGCGAGAGAAATAGTAAGTTATAGGGCAGATTATGAATATTTTTTTATTTTACTGTTGACAAGTTTACTTTGCAAGAGTATAATGTTTATAACAAGTAAACTTGTCAAGGAGGTAAAATTATGAATAAAGAAGAAATTTTAGAAAAAAGCAGAAAAGAAAACAAAAACAAAGATATTTATGCTAATGAAATAAATGTAAAAGGAGGATATATTGCAACTATCGTTGGACTTATTCTTACTACAATTATTTTTATAAGTGAAATATTATTAGGATTTGGAATGAATTATGGTCTATATGGTATTGTATTTTCTATAATAGGAACATCAAATCTATATAAAGCTATAAAATTAAAAACAACTAAGTTATTTTCAATCGCTACTTTAATAATAGCTATAATTTTTATCGTTACCCATATATGCGATTTAGTTAGTAAATCAACTATAATATAAGGTAGGTATTATATGGATAAACAATTTATATTAAAAAATAGGTTAAAAGAAATAAGAGGAGAAAAAGGAATATCTCAACAACAATTAGCCGATATGGTAGGTGTTTCAAGAAATACAATTAGTTCGATTGAAATTAATCAATATAATCCAAATGCAAAATTAGCACTTATAATATGCATTGCATTAGATAAAAAGTTTGAAGATATATTTTATTTTTAGGTTTAATACAAATTACAGGTATAGAGGAGAATAAATATGTTAATGCAAGAGCCAACTGAAGAAATGCTAAAAGAATGGCAAGATATTTATAATAAAAACAAAGATAATTTAAAACCTAATAAAAAAGGTGGTTTAGAAATAGTAAAATACTTAAAAGAAAATCATTCAGTTGTAGAGGCTGAAAATTCAGAGTTAGAAAAAGTAGTTTATGATAATATAGTTCTAAATGAATATTCAAATGAAAAATTATGTGGTAAAGCCCCAGTAATAAAATTATTTGAAGTAACTGACAAAAATTTATATGAAAAACAAGATGATGTTTTCAAAGGAATTAAAATTGTTGTTGGAATTGAATTAAACACTTCATATATTTTTGTTGAAGGCAGTAGTTATTTATATGATGAACTAATGGCATTTACAGGTCTAGATGATAAAGATATAACTAATTACTTTTTAGTAGCACAATATATAAAATGCAAAGAAAAATTTAATATATAGTTAGTGAGAAATTACAATATATAAGTGAAGTTAAAATAATAACTTGTAGAGATGTAAAATTTGAGTTGCAATTTAGAAAAAAACAGTAAAATCTTGAAAGTGCAACTCAAAGTTGATAGAAAAAAGTACACATTCAGTTTAAGATAATACTTGAAAGGAGGAACATCTAATGAAGTTTGGCGAAAATTTATATAATTTAAGAAAAAAACAAAAAATGAGCCAAGAAAAATTGGCAGAAAAAGTTGGAGTATCAAGACAGAGTGTTTCAAAATGGGAGAATGGAACTGCATATCCAGAAATGAATAGAATATTAGAGCTTTGTAAAATATTCCATTGTCAGTTAAATGATTTAGTAAATGATAAAATATTAGATTTTGATTCATTAGATGAAGAAATTAAAATGAATGTTGTAAAATTTAATAAGGAGAAACAAAAAAAGCTGAAAATTGCAAGTAAAACCATATCAATTTGTTCAAGAGTGTTGCAAATTGTTACTATAATTGCTAGTGTTATTTTGTTTATAGGTATGTTTTTTGTTCCAACAATAGTAAATCAAACAACTATAAATGATAAGAATATTGTAATATTAAATAAAAGTATAGAATTAAATGAAATAACAACTAATACAATAACCAATGTGTTTAGTGAACATTCAAATTGGGAAATTATTTTGTATGCAGAAACAATTATAATATGTTTAATACTTTCAGTAATGATAATATCCTTTGCAATGTTATATTTAACTAAATTATTTAAAAATATAAGTGAAGGAGAAACGCCTTTTACTTTGGATAATTTAAAAAATATAAAAATTATAGCATTATTATTAGTGGCATATTTAGTATTTCCTGATATTTCAGGTACAATATTTCAATGGATAACAAAAATAAATATGAATATTGATTATGAAATTACAAAAATCTTCTATATTTTAATTATAGTATGTATTTATTATGTGTTTGATTATGGACATCAAATACAACTAGATTCAAAAGGAAAGATTTATGGGGAGGTAGAGAATAATGAATAAGAGTGAATTTATAAAAGAACTATCAAAACAAACAAAATATGACGAAGAAAAATGTACTTTAATAAATAGTATAATAGAAGATACATTTATCATTGGAAAAAAGAATAAAGAAAAAATGATAGAAAAATTTAAAGTTCAATTAGGTATTGATGAAAATGATGCAAATAATTTATATGAAATAGCTATGAGTATAATAGGTGGAGGAATAAAAGACAAATTAAAACATCCTTTTAAAAGTCAAGATTAGAACCAAAAATTACAATTTATAGAAAAGCATAAAAATATACTTTCAGATCAATATAATTGATGATGTTGGTCTGAAAGTAAAAAAATGATTATAAGTATTAAAACTAATAATCACCATATTTATTGATTTATGGTGGCGATTAGTTTATTTTTTTCTTTATAAGAAATATCAATAAAAATGTAAAAATTTGTAATGTTCGCTTTCAATTTGCAATAAAATGTGATATATTATTTTTAAAATTGAAAACAATAAAGCTCTATCAATTCTAGACCACGAATAAATCGTAACCGTTAAAGCGAATTAATAGAGCAGACAATTATCTAACAAATATAAATTATAAAATAATTATACAAGACATATTATTTTTTGTCAATTTTTATATGAATTAATTTATGGAGAGAAGAATGGAAGTAGTAAAACCTTTTGTAAAATGGGCAGGTGGAAAAAATAGTCTAATTCCACAATTAACTAAATATTACCCTTTAGAACTTAAAGACGGTACAATTGAAAGATATATAGAACCATTTGTTGGTGGTGGAGCTGTTTTAATAGATATATTACAAAAATATGAAGTAAAAGAAGCATATGCCTTTGATATAAACAAAGATTTAATCAATTGCTATAATGTTATAAAAGACAATGTAGAAAGCTTAATTATGGAATTAGATGAAAAAGAAAAGGTGTTTATAGCTTTAAATAGTGAAGATAGACAAAAGTATTTTTATGATATAAGAACAGAATATAATTCTTACCAATTAAATGAAAATATTGATGTGAAACGAGCATCTGAATTTATTTTCTTGAATAGAACATGCTTTAATGGATTGTATAGAGTTAATAAAGATGGAAAATTTAACGTTCCATGTGGGAAATATAAGAACCCTACTATATGTGATGCCAAAAATTTAAGAAATTTATCAAAGCTTATAAAAAATGTTGTATTTGAATGTGGAGATTACCAAAAAAGTGAATCGCTTGTAAATGGCAATACTTTTGTATATTTTGATCCTCCATACCGACCTCTTTCTGTTACTGCTGGTTTTACATCATATACGAAGGAAGATTTTAATGATGAAAATCAAAAAGAATTAGCAGATTACTATAATAAACTAAGTATGAAGAATGCAAAGTTAATGTTAAGTAATTCTAATCCAAAGAATGTGAATAAAGAAGATGATTTCTTTGAAAGGATATATAAAGGATTCAATATAAATGAAGTTTCTGCAAAAAGAATGATAAATGCAAATGCAAAAGGACGTGGAGAAATTTCAGAATTATTGATAACAAATTATGAGGAGCAATCAAAATGGGAATTTCAAAAAAATTCTACTATAAAAATGATAGCTTTAGCTTAATAAATGATGATACTTTTAATGCTTTAAATGCATTTGATAATAATACATTTGATATGATCTTTGCAGATCCACCATATTTTCTATCTAATGATGGAATAACATGTAGTGCTGGAAAGATGGTGAGTGTTAATAAAGGAGAATGGGATAAAGCTTTAACAGTTAAGGAAAAACATGAATTTAATAAAAAATGGATAAAAGAATGCTATAGAGTATTAAAAGATAATGGAACTATATGGATTAGTGGAACATTGCATAATATTTATTCAATCGGAATGGCTCTTGAAGAAGAAGGCTTTAAGATAATAAATAATATTACTTGGCAAAAAACTAATCCACCACCTAACTTGGCTTGTAAAACATTTACACATTCAACAGAAACAATATTATGGGCTAGAAAAGATTTAAAAAAGAATAAGTATACATTTAATTATGGCTTAATGAAAGAGATAAACAAAAATAAACAGATGAAAGATGTGTGGACAACCTCTCTAACAAAGCCTTCTGAGAAGAAACAAGGAAAACATCCAACACAAAAGCCTTTAGAAATATTAGATAGAATAATACTTGCATCTACAAATGAGAATGATTTAATTTTGGACCCTTTCTGTGGAAGTAGTACAACAGGTATTGCTGCAACAAAATTAAAGAGAAAATACATAGGAATTGATAATAATAAGGATTATTTAGATTTATCTATAAGAAGATTTGAAGAATTAAAGGAGGAATAGCTATGAAAAGAAATTTTGCAGAGTGGTTACTTACTTTTACAGATAGCATTGCAGATTACAAGTATTACATTGACTTTGAAACCATATATAGAAATGCAGAAGAACATAAATTGGAATTAAATATGATGAATACACTAATTGGGAGTAAAAATATAGAAAGTGATTTTGAAAATTTAGTAAAAAAGTATCCTGAAGTTCTAAAGTGCATTCCAACACTATTAGCAGTAAGACAATATGAAATAATTGTTTTAGATAGTGATGGAAATAAATTCGAATATAACTTTAAGAAAATGAACTATGATGTTGCACAATACAAAGTATTTATGAAAGAAACAGGACTATTTGACTTAATTCAAAATCATTTAGTAAATAACTTATATGACTATGTTTTAGGGGTAGAATCTGGACTAAATTCAAATGCTAGAAAAAATCGTGGTGGACATCTAATGGAAGATGTTGTAGAAAGATTTATTCAAAAAGCAGGATTTAAGAAAAATGAAACATATTTTAAAGAAATGTATCTTCAGGATATTGAAGAAAAGTGGAAACTAGATATGTCATTTATTAGCAATCAAAATCAATCTACTAAAAGATTTGATTTTGTTGTAAAAACTGATAAATGTATATATGGTATAGAAACTAATTTTTATGCATCAGGTGGTTCAAAATTAAATGAAACTGCAAGAAGCTACAAAATGATTGCAGAAGAATCAGAAAAAGTTGTAGGCTTTGAATTTGTGTGGTTTACTGATGGAATGGGCTGGATTTCTGCTAGAAATAATTTAAAAGAAACTTTTGATAAAATGGATAATGTTTATAACATTGCAGATATGAAAAATGGTGTTATGAAAGAAATATTTAAATAAAAACTAATGAAAAGCAAAATAATAATGTGATTTGGTTACATACTATTTTGCTTTTTTAAAATTACGGAGGAATTATGAAAATAATATTAAAATATATAGCAACAATAATAGGATTTGTTTGCATTTCTTTATTAGCTATTAGCATTTTACAAAATGCAATTACGTTTTTATATCTCAAAGGATGGTTAACTGATTGTATTTCAACTGGAGAAGTTCTTAATTTTTATTCTTCACTTTTTGTTGGAATAGGGACAATTATTTTAGGGATTGTTACAATTAATCAAACAAAAAATGCAAATAAAATAAGTAATAGATTATTAGATAAAGAACTTTTGGATGAATATTGTTTTTTACAACTGGAGCCTAAAATGGATATATTGATAAAACATAATGAAGACAACAAAATTACTATGTCAGCACATCATAAATTAGATAGTGGAGCTACAATTGCAATAGAAAAAACATATAAAGAAATTAAAAAAATAAATGAGTATTATATAAAGTTATATTTTAAGGATAATTCAAAAGGCGTTATAAAAGAAATCAAAATTCAAGATTTACTTTGTGTACAAGATCCACTAAAAGACGGAGGATTATATTGGGAAGGCAATGATGATAATGACCCTATACCATGTGGATTAGATATTCATTTTATAGATGATGTTCAACTAAATTGGATTTCTGATAATGAATTTTATACTCACTTAAAAATCTATTCTGATTGTAATGGTTTATTTTCAAATATGATTGAAAATAATGCACATTCGTGTTTAATGTTTAATTATACAATAACAAGTTTGACTAACGTTCAAACTAAAATACTATTCAAAATATGGTTTAAAAAAGATGAAAAAGGAAAAATAAAAGTACTACATACAAACACAAATATTATAGATACAAAATTACTTAAATAGTTTTTTATATAAGAAAGGGATGAAAATATGAATAATGAAGATGTATTAAATATTATTTCTAGTAGTTTATTTGCTAACATATGTACACTTTTATCTGCTGTAGGAACTATAAGTGCAGTAATTGTATCATTATATTTAAGTAGAAAAAATGAAAAAATAAAATATAAAATAACAAGAAATTTTATAATTCCTATTGGATTTGTAGGTGACTTTTTAGGAAATTATTACTCTTTATCATTAATTAATTTGTCAAAGTACTTAAGTATTACAATAGAGTCAAATCCATATATACAAACTTCAAAAGGAAATTTAACATTAATAAAAAATATAGACTGGGAAAATAAAAATCAATTACCAAAAGTTATAAATTATGGTGAAAAATACACAATTACAATTGACAAGTCTACCGCTAAAGAAATCCTGCAAAATGTAAAAAACAAAAAGATTAAATTTATATTCAAAGATATATTCGGCAAAGTTTATATTCATAAAATAAATAGAAAAGAACTCGAGCAATTTATTCTAATAAAGTGACAAAAGGCGAGAACTAATCTCGCCTTTCGCTATTCATCAAAACATTTCACAATAAGTTGCACTCCATCACAAAATCCATTTCTATAATATTTCTCGTTCCAATAAGAAATATAATCCATCAAATTATCATCAAGTTGATTAAACTGTTTTTGAATAAAATTTCTATTCTGTTTTGGAACACTATTCAAAATCTTTTCACAAATCTCATCAAATTCAATAGTATGTTTTTTATCCTCTTTTGTAGTATAGGCTAATACAGTTTGGTCTCTAAATTCCAACCAATCTTTCAACATATCATCATTAACTTCTCTAAAATTATTCATATCTAAAATTCCTCCAATTAAAAATTTTTTTATAGGGTTTGGGATTAAATCCCATTGCATAGAATTTGAGGGGGACAAAATCTGCAGTCCCCAAATTCAGTGCTTGCTTATACAAAGAAAATCCATTTTTTATTAACAATATATAATCTCATTTAGTACAATTTCTTCAGCTCTATTTTTAATATTATTCATTTTTTGAGTCCAAGATAGAGGCTCTTTTCCGTCAGGATGTATGCTCACATTTTCCTTTTTAGCTAGTTGATTAATTATAGTATTAACTCTTTTATTTGCTTCTTTATCTACCTCAATTAAATGTTTATTAAGTTCATTTTTAAGACTTAATTCACAATATAATCCTCGTTTATGCTTCTTTAAAAAGCCTAATCTTAAGTATCCATATTTACCAATTTGATAATGATGTATATCTTTTTTTATAACTAAATCAGGGATTAAATAATCACCTTCTTGATGATAATTTGTTTTAAAATTTGAATTCTTCATAAATTTTCACATACCTTTCTTTTAATCTTTATTTGTATACAAACTATCCCAATCATAATCAGACCAATCTCGTTGTTCAAAATTTGCAGAAGATTTTTTCTTATTCTCATAATTTAATATACTATTCTTATTTGCATCTGATTTTCGGACATCAGGAGAGCCTAAATTCGTATCTCCTGAAGACTGATTTTCAGATGTCGCTTTTATAAATTCTCCACTTATTTCTGAAAATGTTTTTCCAACATAAATTTTATTAGGTCTATTTCGACCTTGAAATTTTTCTTTAATTAAATTGGCGTTTTCAAGTTGTTTAAATGCAGAAGCTATAGCAGACTTACCTACATGTAATTTCTCTTGTAAACCGATTCTCGTGAAAATTACATACATATTTCCATCTTCATCACAGTATTTATTATTTTTGGAAATTTTATCATCATTAGCATTACTATATGCAAGTGATAATCTATCACATAAAAGCGAATATAATAGAATAGCAGTGGGAGATAGTTTGCTATATACTTTGCTTTCACAAAGTTCTTTATTTACACGATAAAATTTTACTTTATTATAGTTTTCGTTAAATTTATGAGGTACAAAATTTAACATGCGTTCCTCCTAACCCAGTCTGGATAAGAGATAGCAGTTTTAAAAAATTTTGGAAATTTTTTGGAAATTTTTTTAGATAAAAAATTAATTTTGGAAATTTAACTTGGAAATTTTTTCGTTATTTTTCCGTATTTTATAGAATTTGATAAAATTTAAAGCACATGCTGTTTCCTTACAGACATGTGCTTTTTCACATTTTAGACTTTTCTGAAATTTTCTAGAATTTCTTGAAAAATCCTTTAAATTGGTCGAGGCGACAGGGTTCGAACCTGCGACCTCATGGTCCCAAACCACGCGCGCTACCAACTGCGCTACGCCTCGAAATTATGAATAAATCTTTAGTACCTTAATACTATAACACATTTGCTTAAT
>Ga0256404_1013720_pt1 | contig 10169 bp, 9 predicted proteins | sample RumenRJG_01DNA_FD_185990 | JGI IMG/M metagenome (GOLD analysis project Ga0256404, IMG submission 185990) | Bovine rumen microbial communities from Lethbridge, Alberta, Canada - RJG_01 | ecosystem: Host-associated > Mammals > Digestive system > Stomach > Rumen | place: Canada: Alberta | collected...
TCCTCGAAGAAGTGAAGGCCATGGGAGTGAGTGTGGCGGAGGTCACCCTTCACGTGGGCCTCGGGACCTTCCGGCCGGTCAAGGTAGAAAACGTTGAAGACCACCACATGCATACCGAGTGGTACCGGATCAATCAGGAGACCGCTGATCTCATCAACCGGACGAAGGAAAACGGGGGCCGGGTCATTGCGGTCGGCACCACCTCCACCCGGACCCTGGAATCGGCGGCGGATGAGAATGGCCACGTCCCGGCCAAGGAAGACTGGACAAGTATCTTCATCTACCCGGGCTACCGCTTCAAGGTGGTGGACGGGCTCATTACGAATTTCCATCTGCCCAAGTCGACTCTGATCATGCTGGTAAGCGCCCTGGCCGGAAGAGAGCACATCCTGGCGGCCTACAATGAAGCCGTGAAGGAGAAGTACCGTTTCTTCTCCTTTGGCGACGCCATGTTTATAACGGATACCAAAGGCTAGAGCAGATACGTAAAGAAGCAGACCGCGTGAAGCGGTTTATATTATTCATGTAAAACAAGAATATGACTGAGAATTCCATCTATTTTCCCCACCTGCACATCCTCTTCAAGTATGTTCCCAAGTCTTTCCTGATCGGGAACTACCGCATTGCCTTCTATGGAATCATCATCGCCGTCGGCATCATCGTGGCGGAGCTCTTCGTTCTCCACGAGGCCAAGCGGACGGGGCAGAGCCAGGACACTTATCTGGACCTCACTATCTGGGGCGTTATTTTCGGCATCATCGGAGCCCGGATCTACTACGTGGCCTTTTCCTGGGACTACTATAGTAAGCACTTAAGTGAAATTGTGAAAATTCATAGCGGGGGCATGGCCATTTACGGAAGCGTCATCGCAGCAATTCTCACCTGCTTCGTCCTCTGCCGGGTCAAGAAACTGCGTTTCTGGCAGGTCTGCGACACGGCCTGCATGGGCCTTCTCATCGGGCAGATTTTCGGCCGCTGGGGGAATTTCATGAACCGGGAGGCCTTCGGGGAATATACGGACAGCCTCTTTGCCATGCTGATCCCGGTCAGCGCCGTGAACCGCCCCCAGGACATCACGGAGACCATGATGGCCCACATCGTGACAGTGAACGGCATCGACTGCATCAGCGTCCATCCGACTTTCCTCTATGAATCCCTGTGGAATCTGGGCGTCTTCATCCTCCTGCTTCTGATCCGGGACCGGAAGAAGTTTGAGGGCATGCTCTTCTTCACCTACATGGGTCTCTACGGACTGGGAAGATACTGGATCGAGGGCCTTCGGACAGACCAGCTGCAGGTCGGTACTTCCGGCGTGGCCATTTCCCAGGTTCTGGGCATGGTCCTCTTTTTTGCCTCCTGCGCCATCATATTGGCCCTCAATCTCGTGTACTGGTTCGGGAAGATGCCGGCCATGTTCCGGAAAGTGGAGAGGGTTTCTGAAGAACCGGCGGCCGATACAGCAGAGGTGAAGGATTCCAACTCCGAAAAATAACTGTCTCCACACATGCAGGGTGGAGGTAAGGGGAGGACAGGACTCTTTTTGTGCCCTGTCTTCTCCTCGTGAATTTGCCCAATTTCAAGCATAAAAATTTGTACAATTTGCACAGAAACTTTTTTAGAAAAGGCTAAAACACAAGATATGGGTCCGCGAAGACCAAAAACGTCTATATATAGTCTGGGAAGGCTCCCCACCGTGCTCCACACGGCGGGGAGCCTTTATTTTCGGGCATTTTCTTCTTGCGTTGCCGACAAAAAGGGGGTATATTTAGGACAAAAGTGGCGTGAAGTGGTACGAAGTGGTGAAAAGTGGATATTGTTGATAAACCTGTTGATAAGTTATTTTATCAACAATGCGTCCCCTTTTCCCGCCCCGCCCGTCGCTGAAGAGACCATTTGAAGACAGTTGCTGAGTTTGCGGAAAGGAGGGAGCGCCCTATGTTCATGGGTCAGTACAGTCACAGTATTGATGAAAAGGGCAGGCTCATCATCCCCGCGAAACTCCGTGAAGGCCTTGGAATGCACTTCGTCGTCACGAAAGGCTTTGACCGATGCCTTTACCTCTATCCGGAAAGCGAGTGGGAGCGGATTGCGGAACAGTTCCGCTCTATCCCCTCGAAGAAGGAAGCCCGGCAGCTGGAACGGACCTTCATCGGTTCGGCCCGGGAGCTGGAAGTGGACAAGCAGGGAAGGGCGCTTGTTCCCCAGGACCTGAGGGAGTTTGCCGGAATTGAAAAGGACGTGGTCCTTGTGGGTATCCTGAACAAAGTCGAAATCTGGAGCCGGGATCGTTTTGAAGAGACGACCGGGGACGGAGACATGGATGAGATGGCCGAAGACATGGCCGATCTGGGACTTGTCCTATGAGCGCCTCATTTTCCCACATCCCCGTGCTTTTGAATGAAGTTTTGGAAGGACTTCAGATCAAAGACGACGGAATCTATGTGGACGGAACACTGGGCGGGGCCGGGCACTCTTCGGAGATTGCAAAAAGGCTTGGGCCCCAGGGACATCTCATCGGAATTGACCGGGATGACGAAGCCATAGCGGCAGCGTCGGACCGACTTTCCCCCTATGGAGACCGGGTCACCATCATCCGGGACAATTATGGAAACATGGTTCCGGTGGTGAAAGACTCAGGATATGAACATGTGGACGGGATTCTCCTGGATCTGGGAGTTTCCTCCCACCAGATTGATACCGGAGAGAGGGGCTTTTCCTATATGGAAGAGGACGCCCCGCTCGACATGCGGATGGACCGGCGGTCCTCCCTGACGGCAGAGACCATCGTTAATTCGTATACCGGAGATGACCTGACCCGGATTCTTCGGGATTACGGAGAGGAAAAATTCGCATCCCGTATAGCGGCAAATATTATTCATGAACGGGAAAAAGCCCCGATCGTCAATGTGGGACAGCTGAATGTCATCATCCGGGAGTCCATTCCCGAAAAGGCGAGAAGGACCGGAGGCAACCCCTCCAAGCGGACCTTCCAGGCGCTGCGAATCGAGGTAAACGGAGAACTTTCCGTTCTTTCAGATCACATAGATGAAATGATCGACCTGCTTTCGGAAGGCGGCAGGCTCTGTATCATCACATTCCATTCCCTTGAGGACCGGATTGTGAAGGAAGCCTTCCGGAGAAATGAAAATCCCTGCACCTGTCCTCCGGACTTCCCCGTATGTGTGTGCGGCAAACGTCCCAAGGGCAGAGTGATTACCAGAAAGCCGATTCTTCCCGGCCAGGAAGAGGAGGCAGCAAACAGCCGGTCAAAGAGTGCCAAGCTTCGAATCTTCGAAAGACACCTCGATATGCCGGCCAGTCGTCCGGGGAGGTAAGAAGTGCCTTTTTTCAGCGACTCAGTCACAGTCCTGAAAAAAGTTGCCGAACGGACAAGCAGGAAAAGGATGGTGTGTGAAATGGAATTCAGGACCTACTCGTACTATGACGGCAATGCCGCCCTGGAAAATGAAGAAGTCCTGCCCGACCGGGAAGCCTTACGGCAGGAACGGAGGCGGCAGGAAGCCCTCCGGAGGCGGAAAGAAGCCCGTCGGCAGGCGAGACAGCTGCGGGCCATGAAGATGCAGGCCGTTCTTTTCACGGGAGTCATCATCCTGATCGGGGCCCTTTTCACGGGCTACGTCCACCTGCAGAATTCCATCACCCGCTCGCGGAACAATATCAGCTCCCTGCAGGAGGAGGTCACGACCCTGAAGGCTGACAATGCGGCGGCGAAGAACCGGATTGCCACATCCTTAAACCTCAACGCCATCAAGGACACGGCGGTAAACCAGCTCGGAATGGTATATGCTGACACGGACCAGATTGTGTATTATAATATGGAATCCGAAGACTACATGAACCAGTACGAAGAGATGCCGTGAGACCCCGTTTGGATCGAAAAAAGAATATACGTCCCAGAATTTTACAAAGAATGCAGAGAAGGCTCTGGCTTGTGTTCGGAGCCGTCTGCGTTCTTTTTGGCGTCTTAATAGGGCGTCTCATGTATATCGAGTACACTTCCGGGGACAAGTACGAGAAGATCGTCCTGGCCCAGCAGCGCTATGACAGCCAGATCATCCCCTACCAGCGGGGAGATATCACGGACCGCAAAGGTACGGTTCTGGCCACTTCCGTCGACGTCTACAATGTCATTCTCGATGCCCGGCTCATGAATGAAACGGTGTCCGATGCGGAGAATGACGAGAAGAGGGCGGCTGCCCAGGCAAAAGTCGACTCTACGTTCACTCACCTTGCGGAGTGCTTTCCCGAAATCGACATCGAAGCGGCGAAGGCCTATCTTGCTTCAGATCCGGACAGCCAGTACAAGATCCTGGCCAAAGACGTCTCCTATGAGGAGATGAAGGCCTATTCCGACATCACCTCGGACAAGGATACGAAAAACGAAATCGTCAAAAACGGCATCTGGTTTGAGAAGGAATACAAGCGTTCCTATCCATACGGGTCTCTGGCGGCCCAGATGATCGGCTATGCCACCGACGGGACGAACGGGGTCATCGGCCTCGAAAGCGAATACAACTCCACCTTAAACGGGGTGAACGGGCGTTCATACGGCTATCTCGAGAGCGAGAGCTCCGTCGAACAGAACGTGATTGAGCCGGAGAACGGGAATACCCTGATCACGGCCATCGATACGAATGTCCAGTCCATCGTGGAGCAGTGCATCCTGGACTGGAACAATCAGAATCTGAACGGAAGCACGACAGGCTCCAAGAATACGGCGGCCCTGGTCATGAACCCGAAGAACGGGGAAATCCTGGCCATGGCAACCTATCCGACCTTTGACTTAAACGACCCGAGAAATCTCTCGGCCTTCTATACTCCGGAAGAGCTCGAAGCCATGCCAGTGGAGGACCAGCTGAACTTCCTGAACCGTCTCTGGCAGTGCTACCCGGTGTCCCAGACCTACGAGCCCGGTTCTACCTTCAAGCCCTTTACAATTTCCGCGGGTCTCGATACCGGGACTCTTTCGGGAGGGGAGACCTTCTTCTGCGACGGGGGCGAGCAGATCGGGCCCAACTACGTTCGCTGTACCTCCCACCACGGGCAGCTGACTCTGTACGGGGCCCTGCAGCACTCCTGCAACGACGCCCTGATGCAGATTTCCGGCCTGGTGGGCGCTCATAATTTCTACACCTACCAGCACCTGTTCGGCTTCGGGCAGAAGACGGGCATTGATCTGCCTGCCGAGGCCCGGACAGATTCCCTCCTCTATTCGGAGGACGACCTGGGCCACACCATCAATCTCGCCACGAACTCCTTCGGGCAGAACTTCAATGTGACCATGGTTCAGCTCGCTGCGGGCTTTTCCTCCATCATCAACGGGGGCACCCTCTATCAGCCCCATATCGTGACCGGCATTGAAGACGCTTCCGGCAATATCGTGAGGGACATCAGTCCCACCGTGGTCAAGAAGACCATCTCCGCCGAGACCTCGGCTACAATGCGGGACATGCTCCGGTCGGTCGTCACGGAAGGCACGGCAAAGACCGCAGCTGTTCCGGGCTACGACATCGGGGGCAAGACCGGTACAGCCCAGAAGCTGCCCCGGGCCGATCACAAATATCTGGTTTCCTTCATCGGTTTCGCTCCGGTTTCGGACCCGGAAGTGGTAGTATATGTGGTTGTAGACGAGCCGAACGTGGCTGACCAGGCCCATTCGACCTACGCCCAGCTCATATGCAAGAACATCATGTCCCAGATTCTGCCCTACCTGAACGTGGAGAAACTGGACCCCAACTCGACGGAGGGGCAGGCGGCCCAGGCAGCGGCGGACGCGGCAGCAAAAACGGCGGCAGACCAGGCGGCAGCAGCGGCAGCCGGACAGGAAGTCGTTACAGAGCATAATTAATCCCTTCAGGGAGGAAGAGAAAAATGGTTTCCGACATTACGCATGAACTTTTGATTCCTTTCTTTGCATCCTTTGCCCTGGCCCTGGTCCTGGGCAAGTTTCTGGTGCCCTATCTCACGAAGAAGAAGGTGGACCAGACCGAGCGCAATATTATGGAGTCCCACGTGAAGAAGAACGGGACCCCGACCATGGGGGGCTTCATTTTTCTCCTGCCCTTCATCGCGGTTTCCATCGCCTGCTCCGGGAACAATCCCCACATCATTCCGGTCCTGATCGGGACCATCGCCTTCGGCCTCATCGGCTTCCTCGACGACTTCCTCAAAGTTATCCTGAAGCGGTCGGACGGCCTCCTGGCCTGGCAGAAGTTTTTGCTGCAGTTTGTGGCGGCCACCCTGCTTCTTGTCTACATCCGCTTCTATTCAGACATTACCCTGTCTTTGACCGTCCCCTTCCTGCACGGAAATGAGGTGGAAATCGGCTTCTGGGCCGTCCCTCTTTTCTATCTGGCGGTCCTCGGCACCGTAAACGGAGTCAATTTCACGGACGGCATCGACGGCCTGGCCACGACGGTCACGATTGTGACGAGTGCCTTCCTCTTTTTCGCTTCCGAATATCTGGGCCGGTCCATGGGACCTGCGGCGACGGCCATGTGCGGGGCCCTTCTGACCTTCCTCTTTTTCAACGTCAATCCCGCAAAGATCTTCATGGGGGATACGGGTTCTTTGGCCCTGGGCGGCTTTGTAGCGTCTTGCGCCTACGTGCTGAACATGCCCTTATTTATTGTGATTTTTGGCTTCATCTATCTACTGGAAGTCGTTTCAGTCATCCTGCAGGTGGCTTCTTTTAAGCTAACTCACGGGAAAAAGCGGATTTTCCGCATGGCCCCGATTCACCACCATTTCGAGCTCGGAGGCTGGTCGGAGCCCAAGGTGGTAGCGGTATTTTCGGGAATCACCCTGATGCTGGCCATTGTTGCCATGGCGGCTTTGATGTAGTTTTATGACTAATATTTGTGAAGAAACAAGGAGAGTGCTGCAATGAATGAGGACAGGTATCTCGTAATCGGAACCGGCATCAGCGGGGTATGCGCCGCGGAACTTCTGAAAGCCAAGGGCAAAGAAGTCGTGCTTTTCGACAGCAATGAAGAACTGGACAAGAACGCCTTCTATGCCAAGAACCCGACCCTTGCGGACATTCCTTTGATTACCGGGTCTCTGCCGGAAGAGGAGATGGCTTCCTTCGGGACAGCTGTCCTTTCCCCCGGGGTGCCTCTGGACCAGCCGCTGGTGCAGGAGCTGAAAAAACGGAAGACGAAAATTTCCGGCGAGATTGAGCTGGCCTTTGAAAACGCCAAGGGTCGGCTCTGTGCGGTTACCGGGACGAACGGAAAGACGACGACGGTTTCCCTGATCGGGGAGATTCTGAAGCGTTTCTACAAGGACGTCCGGGTGGTCGGCAATATCGGAAATCCCTACACGGCGGAAGTCCTTTCGATGACGGAAGCCACGGTCACCGATGCGGAGATCTCTTCCTTCCAGCTGGAGACAGCCGACACCTTCCATCCCAATGTGGCTGCCATCCTGAATATCACTCCGGACCACATGAACCGCCACCACACGATGGAGGAGTACAGCCGGGTCAAGGAAATGATCACGATGAACCAGAACGCGGACGACGTGCTGGTACTTAACTATGAGGACGATATCCTCCGTTCCTTCGGGGCCCATGTCAAGGCCAGTGTCACCTGGTTTTCCTCCAAGCGGGAGCTGGAAAACGGCTACTTTGTGAAAGACCGGGTCATCTACCGGGCCATCGGAGGCAAGGTCAAAGAGTTCATGCCGGTTTCCGACCTCCTCATCATCGGTCCCCACAACTGGGAGAATGCCATGGCAGCCATGGCGGTCTCAGAAGCCATGGGTGTTCCGAAAGCCGTCATCAAGGAAGGCTGCAAAAACTTCCATGCCGTTGAGCACCGGATTGAATATGTATGCACCAAGAACGGGGTGAAGTTCTATAACGATTCCAAGGGAACCAACCCCGACGCAGCCATCAAGGCTGTCGAGTCCATGGACGCGCCCACCTGCCTCATCGGCGGGGGCTTTGACAAGGGCTCTACCTATGACGAGTGGATTGCCTCCTTCAAGGGCCGGATCAAGAAGCTGGTCCTCATCGGCCAGACCCGGGACAAGATTGCGGAGTGCTGTCGGAAGAACGGCTTCATGAGCTTTGAAACCGCGGATACCCTTGAAGAGGCGGTGGATATCTGCGTGGAGTCCGCCGTTCCCGGGGACAATATCCTCCTTTCCCCGGCCTGCGCCTCCTGGGACATGTTCAAGAATTACGAAGTGCGGGGACAGATTTTCAAGGAATACGTCCGTTCCCTGCCCGGAGATGACAAATGAAAAAGAAGAAGCTGTATTATTTCGACTACAGTCTGCTTCTGATCCTGATTCTCCTCGTGGCTTTCGGCATGGTCATGCTGTACTCGGTCTCTGCCTACCAGGGCAATCTCAAGTATAATGACCCGGCCCACTTTCTTAAGCGGCAGGCGGCCTTTGCGGCAGTGGGTTTTTTCTTCCTCCTTATCGAGTCCTATTACGACTACCGGAGGCTCAGAAAGTTCGGCGGTTTCTTCTATGCCCTGGCCATGTTTCTCTGCATCGCGGTCAATTTCGTCGGGACGAACGGAAACGGCTCTACCCGCTGGTTCAAGGTGGGCCCCATTACGATTCAGCCCTCGGAGATTGCCAAGGCGGCCGTCATCATCTTCCTGGCGGCCCTGATCTCGAGGTCCAATGCCAGCCTGAACGACACGAAGAATATCATCAAGGTTTTTCTGATTCTGGTTCCCTGCCTGGCGGCCATTGCGTATAACAACCTTTCGACCGCCGTCATCGTGGCCGGCATTGCCTTCATCATGCTCTTCATTGCAAGCCGCCGGACCGGGGTCTTTGCCGGTATCCTCTTTGTGGGTCTGTTCGGCGTCGTGATTTTCATCATGACGGCCGGCTACCGGTCGGACCGGATTGCCATATGGCTGCACCCGGAGAACTACGACAAGGGCTATCAGACCATGCAGGCCCTCTATGCCATAGGCTCCGGCGGTCTCTTCGGCCGGGGACTCGGGGCTTCCATGCAGAAACTGGGCTTCGTGCCCGAGGCCCAGAACGACATGATCTTTTCCATCATCTGCGAGGAGCTGGGAATCTTCGGGGCCGTAGGCCTCATTATTCTCTATATTCTTCTCCTGTGGCGCTGTGTCATCGTGGCTATGAATGCCCATGATCAGTTCGGTTCCTTCCTGGTAATCGGGGTCATGACCCACATTTCCCTGCAGGTCCTTCTGAATATTGCAGTCGTGACAAATACGATTCCAAATACCGGCGTTACTCTGCCTTTCATCAGCTACGGGGGGTCCGCCCTCATTATTCTTTTGATGGAAATGGGCCTCGTCCTTTCAGTTTCCCACCGGATTCCCCTGGGCAGCGAAGAACTGGAGGCCTGAGATGAAGAGGAAGATCCGTTTTTATATCCTGAATATCATCCTTTTCATCGTCATTCTAGGGGTGGCGGCCTTTCTCTTCATCTACATGTGCTGCGGGGTGAAGACCAGAGAATACGAGGGCTCGACCATCTATACGGATGAGGAGCTTTCCGACCTCCTTTTCACGGAAAAGTACGATGATAATGTGGTCTCCTCCTGGTTCATGAGCCTTTTCCGCCCCAAGAAGGGAATTCCTTTCGTCGAAAAGGTGACCATCACGCCGACGTCCCTTACCTCCCTCAAGGTGACCATACAGGAAAAGGAGCGCTACGGGGTCGTGCAGATGTCGGACACGGAGTTTGACTATTTCGACTCTGCCTATAAGGTCGTAGAGTGCTCGGACCATTACATTGCTGGGACTCCGCTTTTCATGCTTTCTTCCCTTGATAAGGAGGCCAAAGCCGGTGAGGCCCTTCCCACGGGCAGTGCCAACAAGAAAATCATGGGTGTTGTCATCAAGGAGACTTCGGACCGGGGAATCGCTTATGATAATACGGTCATCAACGGGGACGGAACCATCGTCATGCATATCGGAGGGGTGGAAATCCGCTTCGGAAACCGGACCAATCTCAAGGAAAAAATCATGCGTCTTCCCTATATTCTTCCGAAGCTCGTCGGCATGTCCGGAATACTACATTTAGAGGACTGGACCGAAGAAAATACAGATATTGTGTTTGAGAAGGCCGGATAAATGACAAAAAGGCTTGATAAATAGGACCGAAACTAATAAAATAATCTTTGATTTTTCAGGTGAAA
>Ga0256404_1013721_pt1 | contig 10168 bp, 10 predicted proteins | sample RumenRJG_01DNA_FD_185990 | JGI IMG/M metagenome (GOLD analysis project Ga0256404, IMG submission 185990) | Bovine rumen microbial communities from Lethbridge, Alberta, Canada - RJG_01 | ecosystem: Host-associated > Mammals > Digestive system > Stomach > Rumen | place: Canada: Alberta | collected...
CCGGATATGTCTGGGATATCCAATTTCCGTCTGCATCATCTTCTAATTTAAGGGCGGAATAGCCTGAGGGAAGAAAGATCAAGATTGTGCATGGGTGATTTGGTGGTGTTATAATGATAGAAGTGGTCGTGGGGGACGATATTTTGGCATGCTTATGTTGTATGACATCACAAAGAAAAAATAGACAAGCAATCGCGGTTGCAGACCCTTAAATGAGTACTATGGGTGAATAAACCGATGGAGATATCAGGGACGAAGATGAATTAAAAGACGAAACGTGAATATAATTGAATCATTAACGGAAGCAATCAAAGATTAAATGTTAAGGACTGGAAGGTTCAAAAATGGAGACTCACAATGGATGTTGAGAAAAATGTGGCTAGTAAGAAGCCGACCGTGTTCATATCATATTGCCAACGAGATGGCAACGCCTATGCCGATGATTTGGAAACAGAGCTCAGCGATTATTTCACTGTGAAACGTGATAAGACAAAGCTGATTCCCAACGATGATATCTATGATTTCATGGCAGAAATCGCTAATGAGGATTACGTGGTTATTGTGCTGACGGAAGGGTATGTGAAATCCAAGAATTGCATGTTAGAGATGGCTTACTTGGCGGAACAGGAGGATTGGTCGGAGAAGGCTATGATCCTGGTAATTGATGAAACAATCTATTGTATTAATAGAAAAATTGAGATACTTGAGTATTGGAAAGCACAGAAAAAACAAAATGACTTGTTGATTGAAAAAGATAGTGTTGGAAAAGATATACTTAATCAGGAAAAAGAGTATCTTGATTGTATAAATAAACGTCTCGAGTTTTTCGTGTTGGGAATTTCAAGACGATTAAATCCGAGCCAGATAACAATTGTGAATGAATTGGCAAGGAAAGCTAGAAATTATAAAAGAGATGAGAATCCGGCAATAGTAGAAGGAGAGCAGCGGGTAAAAGATTATCTTAAAAACAATGGAGAAAAGACAATGACTGAAATCACTGATGAGCTGAATATGTCAAAGGCTTCATCAACAAGGGTGGTTAGAAAATTACTTGACTCAGCGGAACTTGAACAGATTTATGGGTCGGGAACACATAAGACTTATAGGCTAAGGGATAAATGATGCGAAGATATAATGACCATCCGGTTATCATGTACTTTTCTCAAAGGTGAATCAGTAAAAATGTTGCTGTCAGGATTACACTCCGCTGCCGACTCATTGAAGAGGATAAGAGAATTGTAAGGAGTATTGTAAGAAACAGAAGGAAAGGAAAGAACTATGGCTTTTCAATTTCGAGGAGAGCAAAAATGCACTGGTTGCGGATGTACGTATGAATGGGTAACCACTCAAAAAGAAAAGGGTGACTTTGTAATTGGATTAATGGATTTGACGTGTAAAAATGTGAAGAGATGTACTCGAGTCAAACAAACTAATCTATATAACATTGAAATAGGATGCCCTGAATGTGGAAAAAGAGAGCTTATAAAAGAGGAAAAATGAACTCAGATATGCCGGAGCCTAGGGATCGAATGCCTGGGGGATGACTGTAGAGATAGATTGGATAGGCAAACACCTGTGGAAATGTCCCAGTTATTGATGATTTACAGAAAGATAATTGTGGACTATTATAATATTAGTATTATTCAAGTACTTGTTTACTTTGAGTGATGCTGTTCTGAAGTGAAGTTAAGGTGCACATTATAGATTCATATTATGAGAGTTTACTAATGACCAAATAGGTGCGGAAGGAGACTTATTTTACTGTAATAATGAACTCAGTAGAGAAGATTTTTCCTGAGTATTTTTGTAGGTTTGTAATGCCTGAAGGTGCTCATGAAGAGAGTATATTGGTGTATAGGGCTTGTAGGACTGGTAAATGTGACCGAGAGTCTTTTTTATCTTCGTACGAACAAAATGGATTTAACATCAGTTTTGGTGGAGACCCGACAGATCCTTCAGAATACTCAATGTCAGTTTTTGAAAAGCCGAATCATATTAAAAGGATGGCAAATCTAGTATCCGACTTTAAGATACCGTATGTAATTGCCAAAGGATATACTAACCCTACATATGGATTAGTCCAAAGGACAAGTGAAAGAAAATCTAAACAAAGATCACATATTGACTGGTGGCTATATAAAGATGCTACGCCATGGATAGGTTTTGAGATTATTCCAGATTTTGATGAATATTTACAATCATATAAGGGTAATTCAGAAAGATGAAAAAATTTATTGAAACAAAAGAAAAGGGGACTCTTTATTTAGATCGAGTTCTGTTTGAAACGAATATCCCAATTCTGTTCATTTGTAAAAACGATAAGGACGAATTATTTATTTGTGTTTGTTGTCAAATGAATGAAGAGGGGCAGAGATGGTTGATTTCTAGTATAACTGAGGAAACCATTATTAAAATGCTTAAGGACAGAATAACAATACGAGAAGCGTTTTTAATGGATCCTTCGTATAGAATATCTGCTATTTGGAAGAACAATAAATTAATTATAGAAAGAGACAATAATGACTGGAATAACAACAGTATATACTTGCCAAAAAAAGATGCATTTATTGAAGCAGTAGATGAAGAATTTGATGACGATATTGATTACTATTCATCTAAAAGCATAAGAAATAGTTATAATGATCAATATGATGAATTAGAAAGTGGTTCTCAAGCTGTTCTTGTGAGTAATGGGTCTATAGATTTGAATGATACATTGATACCTGAGTATGGAGATGTTGTCAATTCAGTCATTACAACAGTTATTGAAACTCTTAGTGATATAATAATTAAACAGGTGAATGACACAATTCACTATAGTGCATACTCCAGCTATATTCAGAGTATCTGCGTTGATAGGACGGACGAACAGATTATAGTTAGCACGGAAGACGATCGATTTTTACAAGCTGCATAAGAGGGGAAAAAATGAATTCCATAAAGAGCGATTTGACATTAAAGGCTATTGTCTTTGATAAAATTGAATTCACCAGAAAGGGATTCAAGAATGACAATGATTTATCGTTTGGTTTTAAGATTAATATCGGACAAAATCAAAAAGATGACTATAGAGTAACCATTGAACTTGTGGGAGAAAAACGAGATGAATATAGTATTACTATCAGTTTATCTGGCTTTTTCAGCATTAATGACAGTGGGATAGACTTGAAGTCAAAGCAAGATTTAATAAATAAAAATGCAGTTGCTATTCTTATGCCGTATTTAAGAAGCCAATTGACATTAGTTACTGCTCAACCTAATACGGATAGCGTTGTGTTGCCTCCGATTAATATTAATAAATTGATGGACAATCATAGGTCATAATACAATGCGATAATGTAATATGTTTAAGCCTATTGATTGTTAGCTTTCATTGTTTTTACACCTAAGAGAGAGTGCCAATTTTGGAGCTTATTTATACGTGATTCCTTTAACGCTTCACAGGTCAGCCTTCTTTTAGGGAATATAAACAATTTATTACGGAAATGTCAATGTTGGCTAATGGCTATAAATCTTATACGTGTAATGATAGGGAGGAGGCGACTATTGTGTCGCCTCCTTTTCACCATAAAGTCTATCAAGTAATGAGCGAAAATCTATGGCTGGGTTTTCGGGAATACCCGTATACTTTCCAAGAAGATACTGCCTGCGAATGTTATTTTTTCCACCGATTTTATTGTTATAATGAAGAATACATTGAATCTCCTTTTCTCCAGATTCGATTTCATTAATTACATATATACACTCTTTAGGAATGTCCGACTCCATAAGAAGAGTGCTATGTGTCGTCATTATCAATTGACCTTCTATACTGTTATAAAGCGAGGATGCTAGTGCCTTTACCAGAAGATCGTGAATGCCGGTATCGAATTCGTCAATTACAGCGACAGAACCATTGACTACAACCAACATAAAAGGTAATTGTTGAATTAATGATTGAGTTCCGGTTGATTCAAGGGAGAAATCGATATCTCTGGGTTTTCCGGCAATGTTCTTTGTTATAACTAGCTGATACCGTATTTTGTCCTCGTTATATTCCCTTTTATAATATGCTCGTACGATATCTCTATATGTAAGTCTTAAAAACGAATCTAACATCGTTTCTGTCAAATTTAAAATACTCTCATCACGTCGTGCGATTTCACCGCCTTCATATTCTCCTAAGATCTCTCGTGGAAGACCTATAATCCCTCGTTCCAGTCGGCTGCCGATTTTGATTTTGCATGAAACACGAGTAAAAAACTGGAGCAATAAAGCAAAATTCTGCTCAATTTGATTTCTGATATATTGATCAGCTTTGTCATCTGATTCATGCATCAGAATCGAGAGAAGAGTATGTTTTCCCCAGAACTTACCACATGCTTTTTTTATGGCCTGAAACGAAGAACGATCTTTAAAAATCTTAGTGCTAATTGTCGCTTTTGACGGAGTTATATCAAAATATGCTCCTCTGCGCTGCGTCAGGATAAATTCGAGACGTTCGTGAATGATTTGCGAATCATTAGTTTCCAATAGGTACTTTCCGCTATGCCCATTAATTCGAAAACCGAATTCCATGAGCATAGGTTCTGCAGAGTCAACTGTTTTATTCTCCTTAATCAGAGTCTCGATATCTTTACAATGCGTTCGGAAGTACTTTTTTATTTCTTCATTGCTGTTTAGGCGATCTGCGTCGTCAGCTAATAAAGACTCCATGATATCACGAAAATCCATGGTTCTTAATGTCTCGGAGAGCATAAAAAAGGCGGAGGCAATATTAGACTTGCCAACTCCGTTTTCTCCATAGATTAATACCATCTTTTTGGGTTGATTATTACGATCCAGGAGACTGAATTCAATATTTCCAAAAGATTTATAGTTTTTTAACTTGACATATTCGAACATAGTAGTTTACCTTTCTGCGAATATCATATCATAAGTATAACTATATGAGCAATTAAATTAGGTTTGCTCTTAGAAAATAAGAGCAGAGCGGGAATATATTGCACTTGCAAAAATGTTGTGGTATTATCACGAGTGAACACAATATATAGAATAAATCGGCTGCTTATAAAGTAACGTAGCCGATAAATATATGGGAAAGGAGGCATTGCCATGTCTAAGACTGTTCATCATGGCGGAAAAGTTGGTACTGCAGGAAAGACATTAGCTTCAAAGAAATCAAGCAAGTCTCAGAAAAGCAACGCTGGGAAGACGCTGGCTGACCACAAAAACAAGTGTCACTAAGTTAATTACCATTGGCCCTGCCGGTGAATTCTGGTGGGGCCAATGTTGATTGTAATAATAAAACAATTCGCAAAAGAGGAACATTCTCAGGACGTTGTTTTTTAACCTCTTTAAGCAGGTAATTGGTGAATATGGGAATTTAACGACAAATACAACAGAAAGATATTGAGGTGATTCAGTGAATACAGAGGATGCTGCGCGTAAATTACATACACTTCCTTGGCAAGCATTGTTTAATCTTGCGTTGGAACACCAAATTGAAGAGGATGAGATAAAGAACAAAGAGAAAGGCGAAATCATAAGTAAACTGCTATTATGTGGGATAACGGACGCTGAGATTGGCCGGGAGGTAGACAAATATATATATGGGACAAGAGTTACATTTACCTTGTGGGGGTTTACTGAAAACCTTTCTAGTGAAGATGTAGCCCTTATTAAGTCATTGGAGAACACTGAGGAGAAATGGGTTGAATCAGAAGGATTCCGTAATCTTCATTTCCTTTCCGTAAAAGACTACCCAGATCGTTTAGAAATACTATATAGCTATAGTAAAGAATATTCTTTTACAAACGAGGAAGGCAAGTCGGACAGTGTATGGGAAATGCACCGTGGTTGTCTGTGGGTGGGAACTCAAAAGAACTATCTTGCGAGTATTAGCAAACATGAGAAAATGATGACGTATGTTATCCGTCTTCTTGAAGAAAAACTAAAGAACCCTATTAAACAACTAAAACCGCCGAAAAAAGCAATTGAACGGTGCACCAGTTATAGTGCTATGAGCAGAATTGTGCTGCAAGGGACTGGAGGCGAAAAAACTGCAATTTCTAACTCTGGTGGATTTACCGATGAACAGCAGAAAGAGATGGAACGTATTAAGGGTGATAGGTTTGACACATCTGGAAGTTATATAGCAATGATTGCTGATGATACAACTGCTACGGTTAAATATAACGTAAACAAAGGGAGTTTAGGGATTTATAAGCATATTCCATCCACTATGTTGTTTCAATGGTCAAAAAAAGCAATCGAAATAATTCTGGAAGAAATAGATAATTTGAAAGGAAAGCCTGCGGAAGAAATATTCAAAGAAGTAGGTATGGAAATCAAATGGTCTGGTTATTTAGGATTCAAATCAAAATTGAACTGGTTTTTGACGCAGGCGATTGCTTCACTCGATAATTCAGGAGAATACCGTATCACAATTCCTGAAGATATTAGAAATATTTGTTTGAATGACAAACTGTTTATAAAGATTCCTAGAATATACTGCAATGAGTGTGAATCATATGAAATTCCATATTGTGCTAATTGCGGAGAACCATTAACGTATAATCGCAAAGGAGAACTTGAATGTGATTGTGATGCACCATTGAAGATTACCTGTTCTGAGCAACACAGTTCCTGCGACGTACGTCCCTGGTTTATACCACAAAAAAAATTGGAGGATATGCTAAAACGTAATATTCAGAGCATATTTAAAGAACACAATTTGGACTTTCAAATGTGCGTTATGGGAGATGAACTGTATATAATTCATCCAACGAAACAAGATGATACATCAGTAGAGGTCTTATTCTCTGATATTATAAATTTTAAACATGACGTTTCTGTAGATCCCGCTATCAAAGCATTTGCTGTTAGAATGAACGAAAAGTGTGAGAATAAATGTTCCAAGGAGAATATTGAAAAATGTGTAAGTGATCCGAGCATGGTGTGCTTACCAAAAGTGTTTTATGGTATCATTCCTTCGTTTCGCCCGCAACCACATATGGGCGGGGAGTATGGCGATGTGTCCGGACAGGTAAAGACCAATGACCAATGCTATGAGATGATAGGAATCATAAAAAAGAATAGCAACAATAAGTCAAGAGGTGTCATAAAATCAGATCAAGAACTGATTCAAGAGTATTTACTTTCTACCAGTAAAGAGGGACAAGAAATTATACGCCAGTTTGTTGAACAAGGAATGAATGACAGTAGAGTTCAACTAATCAGTATCATAGCACCACAATATTTTGACAATGGGCTAAAAGGGACACTAAGAATGTTGGCTCGCTTGGCAAATAAGAAAATCATGTTTATTGGATTGGATGAATTATGCCAGCTGATCATTATGAATAAAAACATAAAAATTGCATGAAAACTAGCTGTTTATCTGCAATAATTGGAATTGCCAGGGGCAAAATTGAAACGATTACTGCCGCTACTTTTAATAATGGAAAAGTTGTTATTCCGTTTATAAATGTGGTTGATTATTATAATAGCTTGAATGAGTAAAATAAGTGTTAAGAAAGGACAAACTATGATCAAAAACCAGTGGTATGCAGTGCTTTCTTCCCATCAACTTAGGAAGGGGCAGGTGCTGGGAGCAAAGAGATTTGGAGAGAATCTGGTCTTTTACAGGACAAAGAAGGGTCGGATCGGATGCGCGAACAGCTTGTGCCCCCACAGGAAGGCGTCACTGGCAAAGGGAAGGATGGAGAAGGACCATATAAAGTGTTCTTTTCACGGAATTGAATATGATGCCACGGGAAAATGTGTTTATATTCCTTCCGAAGGGAAGGCTGCTGCAGCGGACTATGCGCGCTTTCATCTGGAGAGCTATCCGGTTCGGGAGATCGGCGGGATTGTGTTTGTCTGGTATGGAGATGAGGAGCCAAGCGGGGAGCCGGACTATTTTGACGTGATGGTGGACAAGAGTTTCACTTACGACCAGGTGGACGATCTGTGGAATGTGGACTATTCGCGGGTGATCGAGAATCAGCTGGATGTGTCCCACCTTGCATTTGTGCACCACAATACGATCGGGCGCGGCGGGAAGACGCTGTGCAACGGTCCTATGGTGCGGTGGCTCGACGGGAATACGATGCAGACGAGCGCCAACAATGAGAAGGACAACGGGCAGAAGCCCAAGCCTGCGGAGGAATGTGAGATCAAGGAAACGAATCTGACCTTTAAGTTTCCGAATTTATGGCTCAATCATGTGACAGATAAGATTATGATTCTGGCATATTTTGTCCCGGTGGATGATGCACATGCAATTATTTCGCTGCGGTTTTATAATAAGATTACCGGCGTCAAGACGGTCGACAAGATGATCGCATGGCTGGGCAGCAGGGCGAACACGATCGTGGAGCGGCAGGACAAGCGTGTTGTCGAGACGCAGCGCCCCGTGAAGACGGGGATGAAGATCGGGGAGAGCCTGGTGCAGGCAGATCTGCCGATCGTGGAGTACAGGACAAAGAGGAGCGCGCTGCAGAAGAAAGAAGAAACTGCAGCTGAGGCATCAGTGAAGAGAGGAGGACAGCAAATGATGGAAATGAATACAAAGGCGATGTACAAATTATCGTATGGACTATTTGTCTGTACAGCGGTGAGAGGGGAGAAGGTGAATGGCTGTATCATCAACACGGCTGTTCAGGTGGCGTCTGAGCCGAACCGGATCTCGATTGCGATCAACAAGTCCAATTATACGCATGACATGGTGGCGGAGACGGGGATGTGCAACGTGTCGGTGATCAGTAATGATGCGGATTTTGCGCTGTTCAAGCATTTTGGATTCCAGTCGGGGAGAGATGTGGACAAATTTGCGGAGTACCCCGCTGAGTCTTATGAGATTGCAGAGAACGGAATTCCGTATATCAAAGCCGGGACAAACGCTTACTTTTCGCTGAAGGTGGAGAGCAAGGTGGATCTGGGATCACACACGCTGTTTATCTGCGAACCGACCTTTATGACGGTACTCTCGGATACGCCTTCCTGCACGTATGAGTACTATCAGAATAATATCAAGCCGAAGCCGCAGGCGGTCGGCGCGACGCCGAAGGGGGAGACAATCTGGAGGTGTTTGATTTGCGGGTATGAATGGGTCGGTGAGGAGCTGCCAGATGATTTCATCTGCCCTATTTGTAAGCATCCGAAGGCGGATTTTGAGAAGATTGTTCGTTAAGCAGGCAAGGGGACGCAAAAGCCAAATCTGGCATGTCCGGACTTCAGGACCGCTGCAATAAGCCGGCCAGGACAGCAGATTCCCCCTTCCGCTGTGAGAACTTGGAATTTTTGCCCGGTGAATGACTGGGGTCAAAATAGTGTATACCCTTTTTAATGAGAACTCTGCATTAGAGTTCCACTAAAAGTTCCATTTTTGTCCTCAACCCCCGAAAAAGCTCGTAAATATCAGCTTTTTTCGCTTGCCATCGCGCACAGGATGTGGTACATTTAGTGTAACAGTTACACTAAATGTAGGAGGAGTTATGTACCTCAATACCACGGTAAAGATACCTGAGATAAAGGGCAAGATCATCACGAAGAAAAAGGGCGGGACAACCTATATCCTGTATCAGTACGGCAGCGAATACAATCAGGACAAGCGGTATGCTGTTCCCCTGAGAGCGATCGTCGGAAAGGTCTCTCCGGATGACCCTGGACTTATGTTCCCTAACGATAAATTCATGGTCTATTTTCCGGACGCGGAGATCCCCGAAGAACTCCCTTTCGCCTACCGGAGCTGCTGTCTCAAGATCGGGTCCTGTATCATCATCCGAAAGGTGATGGATGAGTATAAGCTGGTCCCGATGCTTGCAAAACGGTTCGGGAGGGAGACCGGCCTGATCCTTGACCTGATCTCTTATCTGATCGTCGAGGAAGAAAACGCCGGACAGTATTATCCGGATTTCGCCTTTACGCATCCGCTCTTTACGGAGAAGATGACGATCTACAGCGACTCCAAAGTCTGCAGGCTCCTGAACTCGATCACCCGGGACCAGTGCATCGGTTTCCTGGATGACTGGAACAAAAACAGGGATCACAGGAGCAGGATCTATATCTCCTATGACTCTACCAATAAGAACAGTGACGCAGGCGATATCAGCATCGTCGAGTATGGAAAAGCCAAGGATGACAAAGGACTTCCGGTCTTCAACCTGTCGATCGCGATGGACAA
>Ga0256404_1013723_pt1 | contig 10166 bp, 11 predicted proteins | sample RumenRJG_01DNA_FD_185990 | JGI IMG/M metagenome (GOLD analysis project Ga0256404, IMG submission 185990) | Bovine rumen microbial communities from Lethbridge, Alberta, Canada - RJG_01 | ecosystem: Host-associated > Mammals > Digestive system > Stomach > Rumen | place: Canada: Alberta | collected...
TGATACAGTGCCGCATCTTCGCGGCCGCCGCGGATACTGCCGGCAAAATAGACGTTTTTCATAATACAAGTATATGCGCTAAGATTAGGGCATTGGGTGAGGGTTATGAAAAAAGAAGATCTGGAACAGAAAACAATACGTTCCCAGCGCATCTATGAAGGTGCTGTCTTTCAGATACGTAAAGATGAGGCGCAGATGCCGGATGGCTCGATTGTGCTGCGTGAAGTTGTGGAACATCGCGGCGGCGTTGCGATTGCGCTGCACGATACGGATGATACGTTCTTTCTTGTGACGCAATGGCGCTATGCGCAGCGTAAGCCGATGCTCGAATTCCCGGCCGGAAAGAAAGAGATTGGCGAAGAAGCATTCCAAACGGCGCAGCGCGAAATCGTTGAAGAAACCGGCTATGCAGGCAAAGATTGGCATTACCTTGGCCAGATGGTACCGACGCCTGCCTATGATGAAGAAGTCATTGACATGTACTATGCCGAAAAGGGAGAATTCCTTGGCCAGCATCTGGATCCGGATGAACAGCTCAATGTATCAAAGATGAAAATCGATGATCTGATTGAAGAGATTAAAGAAGGGAAAGTCACCGACGCCAAAACAATGGTGATGGCTTTCCTGGTTCGCGAATATATGGGAGAAAAGCGATGAGAGCGATTACGATTGAAGATGTTACGAAATATGCGGTGCCCGGCAATCTGACCTGGAACCCGTCCCGGACGGCTGCCGCCTTTGAGGTAACGCGCAGCCAGCTGGACAAAAACCAGTATCAGACGGATATCTGGCTTTATGAAAATGGAGAGGTGCATCAGCTGACCGCTGGTTTATCCTCAGGCATACTTGCATGGAATGATGACTGTCATCTGTATCTGCGCCGCTCTTCCAGTGATACAAAGCCCGGCTATACCGATGTATATGTCATTGATATTCATGGTGGGGAGGCGATCCTTGTGGGTCAGCTGCCGCTGTTAGTTTCGCAGATGAAGAAACTGGCCTGCGGGAAATGGGCGGTAACCGCGACCATTGATGCAGGGCACCCTGATTTTTATCGGGAAACTGAACGTGAACAAAAAGAATACATCGAAGCAGTGAAGGGGGAAGAGGACTACGAGGTGCTCGATGAGATCCCTTACTGGATCAACGGCCGTCACTTTACCAATAAGAAGCGGCAGGCTTTATTTCTGATGGAACTGGATCCGCTGAAGCTGAAGCGAATTACGGAGCCGCTCTTTGATGTTGCGGACATGAGTGTGGATGGAGATACGATCTACTTTGCTGGAACGAAATGGGATGGCAGTCAGCCGCTCATGAACCAGGTTTACCGCTGGAAACAAGATTCGGATACGATCGAAACGATCTATGGCAGGAGTGACTATCAGTTTGCTTCGCTGTTTGTTTTGAATCATCAGCTGTATGCGCAGGCCTCGGACCTCAAGACGTATGGCGTCAACCAGACAGCCAATATCTATCTGGTGACGAAGGATATGCTTGTAGAGAAATATGTTCCTTCGGTATCGCTCAATAATTCGGTGATTGGCGATACGCTGGACATTTCCAGTTGTCAGGATGTTTTTAAGGATCATTTCTACACATTCGCAACAGAAGAGGATCATACGGTGCTGTATGCCTTTGATGCGTCGCTCCATTGTGAAAAGCTGTGGGAGCGCGCCGGGACGCTGGGCAGCTTTGCGATCAATGAAGAGGAAATCGTTGTCATTTACCAGGATTGGAAGGCGCCGGCCGAAGTTTATTCACTGAACCGGAAAAATGGTGAACTAAGGAAAGTTTCCAGCTTCTGCGATGATGTGATGCGTGATTGCTACGTGGCAAAACCGCAGCGGATCGATTACGTCTCCGGTGCGGATCAGCTTCATGGCTGGGCGCTGCTGCCGGAGAATTATGATCCGCAGAAAAAGTATGCGGCCATTCTGGATGTGCATGGAGGACCACGCTGCGTCTATGGCGAGACATTCTTTCATGAGATGCAGGTTTGGGCAGCCAAAGGTTACATTGTTCTATTTACCAATATCCGCGGTTCCGATGGGCGCGGCGACGCGTTTGCGGATATTCGCGGCAAATACGGGGATGTGGACTATAAGAATCTGATGGACTTTGTTGATGCTTCCTTAGCGGCCTATCCTTCGATTGACCCGGATCGGGTATGCATTACGGGCGGCAGCTATGGCGGCTTCATGACGAACTGGGTCATTACGCATACGGACCGTTTCTGCTGTGCAGCGTCGCAGCGCTCAATATCCAACTGGGTGGCAATGACGTTTATTGCGGATATTGGCCCTTGGTTTGACAGCGATCAGTGCGGTGCATCTTCGCCGTTTGACTATGCGAAACAATGGGATCATTCGCCTTTGAAGTATGTGGAAGGCGCCAAGACGCCGACGCTGTTCATTCACAGTGATGAGGATCATCGCTGCCCTCTGGAACAGGGAATGGCCATGATGCAGGCGCTGGCTTATCAGGGCGTCGAGACGAAGATGGTGCTGTTCCACGGAGAGAACCATGAGCTGTCAAGGTCCGGTCTTCCCAAGCACAGGATCCGGCGTCTCAGCGAGATGACGGCGTGGTTCGACAGGCATACGGGGGAATAAGGATGAAGACAGGTATTATCGGTGCGATGCAGGTTGAGATGGATGTGCTCAAGGATGCGATGCACGTGACAAATGAATTGACGATTGCGCAGATGACGTTCTACGAGGGGACGATCGGAAAGAGTGAGGCCGTCGTGGTGCGCAGCGGCATCGGCAAGGTGAATGCGGGAATCTGTGTACAGATTCTGGTGGACCGCTTCGGTGTGGATCAGGTGATCAATACGGGTGTCGCCGGTTCGCTGAACAATGATCTCAACATTCTGGATGTCCTTGTATCGAGAGATGCGATCTATCACGATGTGGATGCGACCGTATTCGGCTATGCGCCGGGCGAAGTGCCGCAGATGGGACATGATGTGTTTCCGATCAAAGCCGATGAGCGGCTGCGGAGGCTGGCGCTTCAGGCGGTGAGGAACGTGGCGCCTGAAGTAAATGCGAAAGAGGGTCGTGTTGTTTCGGGGGACCAGTTCATCCGCGATCCGGAAAAGAAGAAATGGATCCGTGATACGTTTGCGGCAGACTGCTGCGAGATGGAGGGGACGGCAATTGCGCAGGCGAGCTGGCTGAACCATGTGCCGTTTGTGATCCTGCGGGCGATTTCGGACAAGGCTGATGGTTCGGATATCATGCAGTACGATCAGTTTGAGGCAATTGCGGCAAAGCACTGTGCAAAGATTACGCTTCGCATGATGGAGGAAATGGAAGATGCGTAAGATTCTGGTTGTCGTCGATATGCAGAGGGATTTCATCGACGGGTCTCTTGGTACAAAGGAGGCGCAGAGCATTGTTGAGGCGGTGAAGGAGAAAATCCGCACCTATGAGCCGGAGAATGTGGTTGCGACGCGTGACACGCATCCGGAAAACTATCTTAAAACCTATGAGGGTAAACACTTGCCGGTGGAGCACTGCATTGAGGGAACGGATGGCTGGCAGTTGTATCCGGGCATCGATGAACTTCTGTCGGGCTGCGTGATCTTCGATAAGCCGACCTTTGGTTCCGTGAAACTGGCGGAGTATCTGAAGAAGCTGAATGCGGCAAGTCCGATCGAGGTTGAGATCGTGGGTCTCTGTACGGACATCTGCGTGATTTCAAATGCGCTGTTGATTAAGGCATATCTTCCGGAAGTGAATATCTCTGTGGATCCGAAGTGCTGTGCCGGAGTGACGCCTGAAAAACATGCGGCGGCGATTGAGACGATGCGCAGTTGTCAGATTCAGATTGAGGAATAGGTTCAATCTTCTTATAATAGGCGATGCGGGTTCGTTTCCCGCCGTCAGTAGCGGCTACCTGACGTACACCTAAAATAAGGAGATGTTGAAGAATGAAAACGAAACAAATGGCGTACATTGCCATGATTGCGGCAGTGTACACGGCGGTGTCGCTTGCGCTTGCGCCGATCTCGTTCGGCATGATGCAGGTGCGCATCGCAGAAGCCCTGACGATGCTGCCGTTGATTTATGAGCCGGGCATCTGGGGCGTGACGCTGGGATGCTTTTTGACCAATCTGCTCGGTGTCATGATGGGCATCAATCCGACAGGTGCGATTGATGCAGTCGTTGGTACGCTGGCTACCCTTGGGGCTGCGTATTGCACATGGAAGCTGAGGGAGAAGACAATCAGAGGAGTTCCGGTGGCTGCGATGGCTATGCCGGTGATCTGGAACTTTGTATTTGTGGGGACGGAGCTTGGAATCTTATTCCCGGTATCGGACCATGTGTTTGCGAGCATACTGATCAATGGTGCCTGGGTCGCGGTCGGCGAAGTGGTGGCTGTGATTCTGGGACTGATCCTGGTACGAATGCTGGCGAAGACGAAGCTTTTCCCTGAAAATAGCTGAGTATTTATGAAGAAGAGACGGATAAACAAAAAGAGACTGGTGACGGTTGTCTGTGCGGCGGCGGTTGCCATTGGCATCATCAGCTTCGCTGTGCACAAAGCCAGTGCTCAGCGCGCCGAAAAGACTATGGCGTCGGCTTCGCCGACGGCGGCAGCTGCACCGGCAGTGACGCCGGAGCCGACCGTTGATCCATCACTCTTTACGGATCCGGATTCTCTTCTGATACTGGCAAACAAGAAACACAAGCTACCGGAGGGATATGAGCCGGATGATCTTGTGGCGGTGATGATACCGACGACGAACTCAGGCGTAACGATGCGCAGTGAGGCGAGCCAGGCTCTGACGCAGATGGCCGCAGATGCGAAAGAGGATGGTGTGGAGCTGAAAGTTTCGAGTGCCTATCGTTCGGAATCCTATCAGCAGTCTCTGTATTCGCAGTATGTGAATATGTACGGGAAGGAGCGTGCGGATGCGATCAGTTCGCGTCCGGGCTATTCGGATCATCAGACAGGTCTTGCCTGTGACTTTGTTGAGGGTGATGGCAGCTTTGACGGCTATAACTTTGAGAAGGCGTTTGAGGATACGGACGCCGGAAAGTGGCTGGCAAAGAATGCCCATCTCTATGGCTTCATTCTCCGTTATCCCCAGGGGAAGGACGACATTACGGGCTATTCCTATGAGCCATGGCACTTCCGCTATGTCGGAGTTGATTATGCGACGAAGATCTATGAGACGGATCCTTCGGAAACCTTCGAGGAATACTTCCATCAGGAAGGCGGCGATTACGCCGATAATGAAACTACGAATACGACAAAGGTGCAGAACCAAGGATAAGGTTCTGCACCTTTTCTTCAACCGACACTGAGGGCAGCGGTTGAGCTCAAAGAATGCGGCAGTAGGTATCGGCCGCCTCGTGTTCAAAGCCGCGCTTTGTAAAGAACGGTAAATAAGGATTTTCCGGCGTCAGAGTGAGATACACTCGGGAGGCGCCGTTTTTCTTTGCCAGTTCCAGCATCTGATCCAGCAGCGAAGCTCCAAATCCGCATTTGCGCATGTTGTAATCAATCAGAATCCGCAGCTGATAGGCATCGGAAGATGTTGAACAAAGGCTGGCTGCACCGATAGAGAAGCCGCACTCTTCGCAATAGCCGTAGCGGTAGATGTGTTTCGCATCGTCAGAGAGCCAGGTTTTTGTGAAGCTGTCCCAGTCCTCTTCCGAAAACGTCTGCGGCTCTTCACCGAAGTCAAAATTATGCGGCCTCGTCAGCAGCTTGGCGCGGTAGTCCAGTTCGTCGCGTTCCGGTTTGATCAATGCAAGCATCGTATTCTCTCCCTGATTTCTGTTTCAGCATTATAGGGTGAGTGACTCTGCATTTACAGCAATGTGCCCATGGCGGCGTGCATCTTTGCATACCTGCGAAGAAGAGGGGTGTCTCGTGCTACAATAAGCGCATGGCAAAAGGAAAATTCATTACCTTCGAAGGACCGGACGGAAGCGGGAAAACGACAGTTTCCACCGCTGTCACGAAACGTCTCGAGAGCGAAGGCTATGCGGTTCGCTATACACGTGAGCCCGGGGGAAGTGTCATTGCGGAGCAGATCCGCAATATCATTCTGGATCCGGCCAATACGGCGGAGGATGCACGCACCGAGGCACTGCTGTATGCGGCCAGCCGCCGCCAGCATCTGGTGGATGTTGTTCTCCCGGATCTCTATAAAGGCATCAGCGTGATCAGTGACCGTTTCATTGACAGTTCGCTTGCCTATCAGGGATGCGGCAGGGGACTTGGCATCGAAGCTGTCTATGCCATCAATCAGTTTGCCATCGAAGGCCATATGCCTGATAAAACGATCTTCCTTAATGTGCCGGCAGAGCTTGGCCTAGCGCGCATTCAGAAGAACCGCACGTCACTTGATCGTCTTGATCAGGAGGCGCTGTCATTTCATAAGGCTGTCTATGACGGTTATCAGAAAGTGATCCGTATGTATGCGGACCGCATGATCATCATCGACGCCAGCCGGGACGTTGACACTGTGATTGAAGACGCCTACCGGGCTGTAAAGGATATTCTGGATGGCTGCCGTTAAGCTTACAAAAAAGGAACAGGAAGAAATCGCTGCCGCCAACTCCTATGAAGCAGAGGAAGCAGATCGGAAGCGTCGGCGTATTGAGATGCGTGCCCTTCTGCAGAAGGCACAGCCGGAGGCATTTGCCCTGCTGGAGCGTTCCTTTGCCAAAGGTGCAGTCTCGCACGGCTATCTCTTCTATGGACCAACCAACGCCCTGAAGACGGAAATGGCAATGTTATGTGCCGAGACACTGGTTACCAGGGACCCGAAAGGCCTGGTTGACGAATCGTCCCTGTCGGATGAGGAAGAGGCACTTGTTCGCCAGGTGGCGAACAGGGCCAGCGCCTCGCTCATCGTGCTGGACGGTTATGGCAAAAAGGCCCTGGCCAAGGAAGATGTCGACGATGTACAGAGCCGCTTCAGCCGCACTGCGTCATCGGGAAACGGTGCCCGCATTTGGCTCATGCTGAGGTGCGAGAATTCGTCGCTCGGCGCGCAGAATTCGCTGCTCAAGTTTCTGGAGGAGCCGGCGGATGGTGTGTATGCATTTCTGACGGCGGACAATGTGGAACGCGTGCTGCCGACGATTCGTTCGCGGTGCGTTCTGGTTCCGTTCCGTCCGCTTCCGGAGATTCTCCTCTATGAGGAGGGTCAGAAACAGGGACTGGATCAGGAAGATGCTTGGCTGCTGGCCCATATGAAGGTGTCGATCAGCGATATGGTGGAACTGGCTGCTTCGCCTGCGTACCAGAATGCGAAGGCGATGCTCAAGCAGTGGCTCAACGTGAAGGGTGACCGTGACCTGCTGGCATGTGACTATGAGGTGCGCTATCGCCTCAAGGCCGGTGCCAAGAAGGATGAGGGCATCAGTGCGGATCAGGCCAAGGATCAGAATGTGCGTCTTCTGCGGTTTTTCTTCGAGATGCTGATGGTGACGGCGCGCACCGCTTTGAAGGCAGCGGACTCCAGTGGTATGCAGATGCCGGCGTGGTATGCCCTTGCCATCGGGAAGAACAGCCGGGAAGACTGGATCAATGTATTGAAGATTGCCAGCGAAGAAAGGGACAGAGTCAACTCGAATAATGATCTGAACCTTCTGCTGGATCAGGCGTTCTATCGCCTGGAGGTAAGTAAACATGAGTGAATCAATCAAAGTGAATGATACAGATGAAATGGAAGTAAAGGATACGGAAATCAAACCGGAAGACAAGCCGGTTTGCCCCTATCCCTATATGATTCCGGTGCGCTTTGAAAGCTCGAACCGCAGCTATTCGTTCGGCGCCTATGACGATACGTGTCACAAGGGCGACTGGGTCGTCGTTGAGACGCAGAAGGGCCTGGAACTGGCGCAGGCAACGGATGACGCGAAGAAGACGGATTTCTTCCACAGCCATGTGCCGATGAAGCCGATCAAGCGCATCGCCACCAGCCGTGACCGTACGATGTACGAGGAAAACAAGCAGTATTCCAGGGAAGCTTTCCATGTGTGCGAGAATGAGATAAAGAATCTCGGACTGAACATGCACCTGATGTCGGCGGAATATATGCTCGACCGTCAGCGCATTCTGTTCCTGTACAAGGCGGATCAGCGCGTCGATTTCCGTGAGCTGCTGCATCGTCTGAATGCACGTCTGCAGTGCCGCATCGAACTTCGTCAGATCGGTGACCGTGATAAGGCCCGTATGGTTGGCGGCATCGGCATGTGCGGCATGGAGTGCTGCTGCTCAAGGTTTAAGACCCATATGGATGTCATCTCCATCAATATGGCGAAGACGCAGCTGCTCGCTCTCAATACGGAGAAACTCTCCGGTATGTGCGGCAAGCTGATGTGCTGCCTGAAATATGAAAATGATACGTACAAGGAGCTGACCGAGGGGCTGCCCAAGATCGGCGCCCATGTCGAATATGACGGCGCCATGTACCGTGTATCCTCCATGAATGTCATGAATGATTCGGCACGTCTGGAAAACAGTGAAACGTTCCAGGAGGTGACGCTCGAGGATCTGCGCGAAAAGGCGATTGTCCGCAAGGGCGTCACCGTTGCCCGCAAGGGGCCCGGACGCTCCCGGCCGGCAACGACGATCCCCGGCGTCCATAAGAACAACATGTCTTCCGGACCGATCAGCACGAACTTCTCCACCAGCGATGAAAGCAGAAAGCAGGAGAAAAGCCCGGAGCGTACACCGGATGGAGGTGCACGCAAGGCTGCTCCGGCTAAGGCCGCCGCTGCCAGGAAGCAGCCGCGGAAGGCGGATGCGCCAAGAAATAATAACAGGGCGGAAGGAACCCGTGGTGGTAACCGCCGCAGTTCCAACAATAACAACAACCGGAGAATCAATCGTCCGCAGGGCGCAAATGTAGAAGTGCGCAGCTTCAAGAGCAGACACAAGGAAGAAACGTCGGAGTAATATGAACGACCAGCGCAGTTTTGAAAACGGAAAGGCGTCGCTGTATCTGGTGGCTACGCCGATCGGCAATATGGATGAATTCACGCCGCGGGCTGTCGATGTGCTGAAGAGTGTCGATGTCATTGCCTGTGAAGATACGCGTACGTCGGGTGTTCTGCTGAAGCGCTTTGACATTTCCAAGCGCCTGATCTCGTATCAGAAGTTCAACGAAGAACCGAGTACGAAGGGTATTCTGGCACTTTTGGAAGAGGGTAAAAATGTTGCCCTGATCTCGGATGCGGGCTATCCCCTGATCAATGATCCGGGGCAGACACTTGTTCCCGCCATCATCGACGCCGGATTCAATGTGATTCCGGTCAGCGGTCCCAATGCCGGCGTGGATGCCTTAGTCGCTTCGGGACTGGTGGTCCAGCCGTTTGTCTTTATCGGTTTTCTGCCGCCCAGCGAACATGCGCGGGTCGAGAAGATGAAGGAATATGCGTCACTTCCGATGACGATGGTGTACTACGAGGCGCCGCACCGGATTGAGAAGATGCTGCGGGATGCGCTGGTCGTGTTCGGTGATCGCAAGTGCTGTGTTGCGCGTGAACTGACCAAGGTGCATGAGGAATTTCTGCGTGGTACGATATCGGAAGTTCTGGAAGTGATTCCTGATCGCAAGGGAGAAATGGTCGTCGTCATTGCGGGAGCTGAGCAGGTTCAGCCGGAGCTGGATGAAGGTGTATTGATCGCCATGGTCAATGAGGAGACGGCAAAAGGACTGTCGAAGAATGCGGCCGTGAAAGCAGTCGCGTCGCGGACAGGCGTTGCTCGGAATCTTCTCTATGATCTGGTACATGAAAAGAGGAACTGAATATGCTGTTCTATGGTTTGCTTAGCCTGTCATTGATGGAAATTGCGATCTACGTCGGTGCGGCAGTGATTCCTGCCATCTTCCTGATGCGTTATGTCTACGTGAATGATCTGCCTCAGGACAGGGAGCCGGCCGCACTGTTATGGCGACTGGCGCTGAGCGGTGTTTATGCGGCGCTGGTGGCGATGGTTCTGGAATGGATTGAGGACGGCCTGATTATTCCGGCTTTCCACATTCAGGATAAGATGACGCTGCTCATCGTACAGATGCTGTTGGTGGGTTTGACTGAAGAAGGGTGCAAGCTTTACTTCCTCAAGAAGCGTACCTGGAACAACCTGAACTTCAACTATACCTACGACGGGATGATGTATTCGGTCTTTGTGTC
>Ga0256404_1013727_pt1 | contig 10165 bp, 4 predicted proteins | sample RumenRJG_01DNA_FD_185990 | JGI IMG/M metagenome (GOLD analysis project Ga0256404, IMG submission 185990) | Bovine rumen microbial communities from Lethbridge, Alberta, Canada - RJG_01 | ecosystem: Host-associated > Mammals > Digestive system > Stomach > Rumen | place: Canada: Alberta | collected...
AATTACTCACTATCGGTTTTTTTTTGTTCTAATTTTATATTAAAAATCATTTGCTACAAAAACAGTGTGCATTTGCTACACTAAATTTAATCTAAATTTGATTAAAAACAATGAAAAAAGAGTCGTTATTCAGCTCTCGAACTACCAACGAAAATCCTTATAAAAGCCCTAAAAATAGGGCTTTTGAAAGGTTTTTGCAAACAAAAAAGAGAGCTGTAATAACTCTCTTTTATTGGTAGGATTGAGTGGACTCGAACCACCGACCCCCACCTTATCAGGGTGGTGCTCTAACCGGCTGAGCTACAATCCTATATGTATGTTTTATCGACTTTAACATCTGTCTAGAAACTTCACAAAGTAGGTTAAAACACCTTATCAGGGTGGTGCTCTAACCAGCTGAGCTACATCCCATCGATTAAATTGTTTCGAAAATGTATTTTTTACATATTCTTGCACTTGTAAATGCTTTATTATTATATCTATTGGAGGGAATAAAGTCAAGTTTTTTTTATATTTTTTTACTAAAAAGTTGAAAAATAAAATTTTTTTGATTGAAATCTGCTTTCTGTTGTGTTATAATAGTTCCATCGGAGGGATGTATGAAGATATATCAAGTAATTAATGTAACAAGCGACGGACAATGGAATTCACCATATGTTGCCACAATTGGCATGGTTGACCAAGTCGTTGAAAGATGTAAAATGGGAAAATGTTACATCAAAGAAGTTGAATTAGAAGAGAATAGCGAAGGTGTAACAAGAGATTATTCTGCAAGAGTTCTTTTTGCTGGACAAAAAGGAATCGATGAGACTCTTAAAATTATTGTTTATCCATATGATAAAGAAAAAGTTCAAGAAGCAAAGGCTATGTATGAACGTTTAGCTGGAAACAATAAAAAGAATGACAACGAACCTATTAAAACAGTTAACACAGTTGTGCTTAGGGACAGAGGTTCAAATTGCAGCGAAGAAGTTGCTATGGCAACAGATTATATGCTTGCTAGAGAAATTGCTGTTGATTTCAAAAATACAATGAGCACAAAGAATGTTGCTATTGTAACAAATGACCTTTATGTAGATCCAGCTGCTTTAAACGAATATCTCAACAGGCTTATTGTTGGAACAGTTGAAGAGAGCGAGGCTGTTTGGATGTTAAATTCACCAGCAGAAAAACTCTACGTTAAGAGCCAAGCTGAAAATGTAAAAATGAAAGGTGAAGTTACAGAATCACACAGAAGAAATGCAAAGCTTGAAAATCAATTAAAGAATGAAAAAGAGAAAAATGCTAGACTCGGAAGAGAAGTAAAATCTCTTTGCGACAACTTAGACGAATGGAAAAAGTATTCAGACGTTTTGAAAGAAGAATTAAAAGACCAAAGAAAAAAGATTGTTGATTTAGGGACTGAATTGAAAAAGGCTCAAGATCATCCAATCAAAAACTTATTTAATAAAAGATAAAAATAGGATTTATTCCTATTTTTTATTTGCAAATAAATTTTAGAATTTATTAATTAAAAAATTTTGAAAAATTATTAAAAATGATATAATAAATATATGGATAAAAATTATTATCAGTATGGCAAAACTGAAGTTTTGAAAGTCTTGGATACAAGTGAAAGAGGACTTTCTAACAATGAGGCTAAGAAAAGATTAAATAAAAATGGAAAAAACGTTTTGAAGAGTGGAAAGAAACGTGGCTTTTTCTATAGGTTTTTTAAACAATTCTGTGATATTCTCATTTTAATTTTGCTAGCAAGTGCGATTATAAGCATAGTGGCGGCCATTATTGAACATGATCCGTCGGAATATGTAGACGCAGGGATTATCCTATTTGTTATTCTCACAAATGCAATAATTGGAACAATTCAAGAGAGCAGTGCGAATAGCGCTATGGAAAGACTTAAAACAATCACAACTCCTAAAACAAAAGTTTTAAGAAATGGCAGGATTGTGAAGATAAAAACAGAAGATGTGGTCGTTGGAGACATAATCATCCTTGAAGCGGGCGATAGCATTCCGGCAGACCTGAGGATATTAGAAAGTGCGTCGTTAAAAATTGAGGAAAGTGCATTAACAGGTGAATCCTTAGCTGTTGAAAAGCATGATGCGCTCATAACAGAAGAGGCCGCAATTGGCGATAGAATAAACATGGCTTACATGGGAACGACTGTTGCCCACGGCAGAGGGAAAGGCGTTGTTGTAGCAACGGCTATGGATACGGAAATTGGAAAAATCGCAAATATGCTGCGAAATACTAAAAATGAGGCAACTCCGCTTACTAAAAAAATTAAAAAAACTAGCATATATATCAGCATTATCGTTTTGATTGTTTGCTTATTTATCTTAATTCTTGGAATTGCAAACGGAGATTCATTTGGAAGTTCATTTATCCTTGCTGTAGTAATTGCGGTCTGTGCAGTTCCTGAAGGATTGCCGGCATGTATGACGATAACGATGTCAATGGGTGTTAATGAAATGGCAAAGAAGAGGGCGATCGTCAAGAATCTTACAGCCGTTGAAACTCTTGGTTCTACAGAGATTATTTGCTCAGACAAAACTGGAACTTTGACACTAAATAAGATGGTCATTCAGGAAGTGTTTTTGTTTGATAAAAGTTATATTGATGAAATACAAAAACTTTCTTCAAACGATATGGATAAAGCAGAAAAACTTGCAAGTGAAAGCAGGAATTTCAATCAACTTGTAAAGTGCATGATGCTATGTAATGATTCTCAGCTCAAGTTCGAAGAAGGATATCTCTATTCAATAGGAGATCCGACCGAGATTGCGCTTTCAGAATACGGTTATACGCGCGGTATTATTAAAGAAAAAGTTGATGGAAAATATGAAAGAATAGATGAAATTCCATTTGAAAGTGAAAGAAAATTAATGACAACTTTCAACAAGGACGGGAATAGCATTATTTCTTACACAAAAGGTGCTGTAGACAATTTAATTGAACGTTGCGATAGAGCTATGGTGGATGGCAAGATTGTCAAAATGACGAAGAAGCTCAAAGAGGAGATTCTTCTTAAAAACAGCGACATGGGCAAGAGGGCACTAAGAGTGCTTGGATTTGCTCAAAAAACTCACACAGACAAGCTTCCAAAGAAGTTAGAGACTGCCGAAGAAAACATGGTGTTTCTTGGCCTTGTTGGAATGATGGATCCTCCTCGCGCAGAAGTTTTTGACGCAATAAAGACTTGCAAAAAAGCGGGGATAACTACAATTATGATTACAGGCGATCACAGGGACACAGCCTTTGCGATAGCGAAGGAGTTAGAGATCGCTTCAAATGAAAAAGAGGTTATAACGGGAGCAGAAATTGATAAGCTTTCGGAAGAAGAATTTTTAACTTCTGTGGAAAAATTCCGCGTATATGCAAGGGTTAGCCCCGAGCATAAAGTGAGAATTGTTGAAGCTTTAAAGAAAAAAGGAAAAATTGTTGCCATGACTGGCGACGGAGTGAACGACGCTCCAAGCATAAGGCGAGCGGATATCGGCGTTGGCATGGGAATTACGGGAACCGACGTAACAAAGGAAGCTGCGGACATAATTTTAACTGACGACAACTTTGCGACAATTGTTGGTGCAGTGAAAGAAGGAAGAAGAGTTTACTCCAATATCTCAAAAGTTGTGCAATATCTTCTTGGAACATCTCTAGCGGAGCTCTTTATCCTAACTGTTGTACTATCTATTTTAAGAGATCCTTTCTTTACTCCAGCGTTAATACTATGGTTCAATCTGGTTTCTGATACTTTGGTTGCAATCGCAATTGGAAGAGAGAAAGCAGAACCCGACATTATGAATCAAAAACCTCGGAAGAGGGGAAGTACGCTCTTTGGCGGAAGAGCGGGGGCGAACATGCTCTTTTCTTGTGTTGTTGTTTCAATTATGACGCTAGGAACATTCTTCTTCTCGAAATATTATTTAAAAGTTGATCCAATTGTTTCCACAACAATGTGCTATTTAGTGATTTGTATCGCAGAACTATTCCATGTTTACAACCTAAAAAGCGACATACACAGCGTTTTCAACAAGAGGATGTTCGATAACAGGTGGCTCAACATATCTTTTGCAATTTCGATGTTTTTGAGCCTTATAATCGTGCTTATTCCTTCAAACGCGATAAGAGGATTCTTTGGAGTTGCAGGTTTAGACTGGAAGCAATGGTTAATTTGCCTCGGTGTTTCAATTTTAATCATTCCCCTCACAGAAATATGGAAAGCAATTTTAAGAAGGATAGAAAAAAAGAAAAAATAGCGAATATGCTATCTTTTCTTTTTTTATTTAAAATTTTGTTAAATAACTAAGTTGTTTTTAACGAATTATAGCAGTTTATCAATATCTTTCCATTCAGGAGAATCGTAGCTAATTTCGTTGTAATCAATCTGGCCTTCGTTATTGTTTATTATTGTCATTCCTTTAGAGTCAAAGGAAGCTGTCTTTTTCCCAGCGTCAAAGCTCTTAAGATCGTTAAGCATATATAGTCTGTCGAAGAAGGCAGGCACTGGAATAGATTCGCTGTCGAAGAGTCCGCTTGTGAAGAAATCAAACATTTTTAAAGGTTCGCATTTTAATTTAAAAATACATTTTCTTTCATGTAAATCATCATTCATTCTTTCGTTTGCCGTTGTAATTGCAAGACCTCTTAAATCGTTGAACATGAATTTTGTTTTGCCGTCATTGTCAACAACGAGAGAAACAGCGGAGTGAGAATAAGAGTTTCTGATTTGTCCAATGTTTCTGCTGAATGTGTAAGGTCGGTTTTCAGGATAAATGCGAGCGTTGTGACCGTTAACATATAGCTTGAAATCGTCAAAGAAACTTGGATTGTCATTTAAAATGAAACGAGAAGCTCTATTTGCATCGTTATATTCTCTGCGAAGTTTTTCCATTTCTTTTTCAGTAAGCATTTGATCTTCATTAGTCACTTTGTTGTGTACGGAAATTGGAAGTGAAATTGCCTCATATGCATTGTTAATCTTTTTGCTCAAAGCTGAGAATATGATCGCATTTTCCATATCCTCTTGTAAAACGTCTGCTTTTTTCATGCCATAAGTTGTGTAGACTAAGCCATGATGATAGAATGGCAACATCGCATCGATTTGACTTTGATGTTGATGACAAAAAGCTTTTGCAGTAGTTTGTAATCCCTTCATCATTGTCTTTGAATTGAGTGAAAAGGCCGTGTCAGCTTTTCTTTGTAATGCTTGTCCCAAAGTTTTGTAATAATCTTCTTCTCTCTTTCTTGATGCATTTCGATCATCTAAGAAAAGTCTTTTATATTGCGCATTTCCAACTATAGACATTAAATAGATGAAAGGTTTTGAAGGGAAGGAAATTCCCATGTCAAGTCTGTCAACATTGAAATTTTCTTGATAAAGATTAATTAAATTTGCTAGGCGGAAGTAAGTGTCAGGTTTTAAGGTCTTATCTTTTTTAACCTCACCGCCAAGTCTTGCAACAATAAGATTCGACATAAAGTCCAAGGCATTGTCGTTGATTGTAAAAGTTGAGGTGAGTAAATTTCTAATTGAGCTGTCTTCTAATTTAAAATCTCCGTTTTTTGCTTCATATTCCGCGATTTTTTCTAAAATCTGATAGGTGGAAGGAAGCTGATCTTTCGATTTTATAAGTGTTTCAGCTACAGCTTTTAGCCAGCTTTTGCTGATAAGAATAGATCTTCTTGAGGAGTCGAGTCTTTTAATTAATAGATATTCGCCTTTATCTATTTGATTGTTGTGGCTAACTGCATTTGAGATACATGTTACACAATCTTCAAAAGTCAAGATTTGATCATTAAAAGTTTCTTCGTCTTCAAAAAACTTAGTTTCAATAGCTTCATTTTTCATTCTGCTTTCCGCATAAATTGCAATTTCTGATGGAGTTGCCTTTTTTAGAAAATTATATTCCTCAATGCTTGTTAAAATTGGAGGAGTGCCCTTAAAATACAGGCTATTTTCTGATCTATTGTAAAGATATTTTGATTTGTCGGAAGCAGTTGTTACAACTTCCATTCCAGAATCTATTTCATATGGAATTTTTGGAAATTTATTAAATTCAAGTGTGCGATTTGTGAACTCTCTAAAAAGATTGTTTTCCTTCATTGTTTTTTCCATATCCATATCTATTGTTGAGCAAACTTTAAATGGCTTATTTTTATTGATTAAAACCTTGATTTTGCCTTTCTGTCTGACAACTTGATAGCCCATAACATGTTCAGGATTAAAATCTTTATACTTTTTCTTTATTCCAGAATCTATTGTGTTGGCGTTTTCTTGTTGAATATCGTTAACAATCCCTCTTTCATTCACGAATAAACTTAGCAACAGTTTTGTTGCTATTTCATTCATTACTTTGTCGTCATATTGTGAAATTGTTCCAATGAAATCTCTGTTATTTGTCAAGATATCTTTAAAATAAAAATCGATATCCTCTGCGCTTATCATGTCCATAATTTTTTTCCTTTTGAATAGGTTATCACAAAAAAATCCCCTTGTCAAGATTTGACAAAAACATATATTTGTTATGATATATTTTTATAAAAAATAGTGGCAAAAACACTTTATTTTTCCTATATATTATGATATAATATATTTATATATAAATACATATAGAAAAGCGGTTAAATCCGCTAAAAAGGGGTGTAAGATATGGAAGAAAAAACAGCCGAAGAATTAGAGATTGGAAAGAGCGAAAAGTATGACGCTGCCGACATACAAGTACTTGAGGGATTGGAGCCTGTTAGAAAGAGACCGGGAATGTACATTGGTTCAACTGACGAACATGGTTTGCACCACTTAATCACAGAAGTCGTCGACAACTCTATTGACGAAGCATTAGCTGGATATTGTACACATATTGAAGTTATCATCAATGAAGACGGATCTTGCAGTGTTTGCGATAACGGAAGAGGTATCCCAACGGGAATTATTCCAAAGGAAGGAAAGAGCGCTGTCGAAGTTGTTTTGACAAAGCTTCATGCCGGCGGAAAGTTTGGTGGCGAAGGATATAAGATCTCCGGAGGATTGCACGGCGTCGGTGTTTCCTGCGTTAACGCACTTTCAACAAAGCTCACAGCCGATGTTTTCCAAAATGGAAGCCACTATTTTATTGAATTTGCACGTGGCAAGACTGTAGCTCCACTTAAAGTTGTTGGAGGAACGGATAAGAGAGGGACAACAATTACTTTCTGGCCGGATCCTGAAATATTTGAAACAACAGAATTTAACTATGACACATTAAAGAGCAGATTTAGAGAAATCGCATTCCTAAACAAGGGATTAGTAATAACTCTTGAGGACAGAAGACCTGGAAAAGAGAGAAAAGATTCTTTCGAGTTTAAAGGTGGAATTGTTGAGTTTGTTGACTATTTAAATAAGGGAAGAGAAACACTCTTATCCTGCCCAGTTTACTTCAATAAATTTAACAGAGATGCAAAGGGAGAAATTGAAAACGAAATCGAAGTTTGTTTCCAATTTAACGACGGATATAACGAAACAATTAACGCTTATGCAAACAACATTAACACAGAGGAAGGCGGAACACACTTAGAAGGATTTAAACAAGCTCTCTCAAAAGTTATAAACGACTATGCAGTTAAGAACAAGATTATAAAGGAAAACGAAAAGCTTTCTGGAGAAGACTGCAGAGAAGGAATCACAGCTATTATTAGCGTTAAGCTAAGAAATCCACAGTTTGAAGGGCAGACAAAGACCAAACTTGGAAACAGCGAGATGAGAACTATCGTTTACAAAGCTATGCAAGAAGCTTTTGGAGATTATCTAGAAGAACATCCAGCTGAGTCAAGAAACCTTATTTTAAAGAGTATCAATGCACAAAGAGCGAGAGAAGCTGCAAGAAGTGCTAGAGAAATGACAAGAAGAAAGGGCGTGCTTGAGAGCACAACTCTTCCTGGGAAACTTGCTGACTGCTCAGAGAAAGACGCTTCACTTTGCGAAATCTATCTTGTCGAAGGAGATTCCGCTGGAGGCACAGCAAAACAAGGAAGAGATAGAAGATTTCAAGCTATTATGCCTCTTAGAGGAAAGATTCTTAACGTTGAAAAAGCAAGATTAAACAAGATCCTTGAAAACGCAGAAATCAAAAATATGATCACAGCTTTTGGAGCTGGTGTTAGCGATGAGTTCAATGAAGAAAAATTGAGATATCACAAGATCATATCCATGACCGATGCCGATGTCGACGGATCACACATCAGAATTTTGCTCCTTACATTCCTATTTAGATTCATGAGGCCACTCATTGAAAAAGGATATGTATATTCTGCAAAACCACCTCTATACAAAGTATCAAGAGGGAAAGAAGATAAATATTTCTACTCAGACGAAGAACTTAACGAAGACCTTGAAACAAACGGAAGAAAGGGAATTACAGTTCAAAGATACAAAGGTCTTGGAGAGATGAACGCAGATCAGTTGTGGGAAACTACGATGAATCCAGAAAAGAGAGTTTTAATTCAAATTACAATGGCTGATGCTATTGAAGCAGACAAGATGTTCAATCAGCTTATGGGAGAAGATCCAGAACTGAGAAGACAATTCATTGAAGAAAATGCTACATTAGTAACAGATTTGGATGTATAAAATTCGAGTAAAAGGAAGAAGGGAAATGAAAAGAGAAGAAAATACAAAATCATTAAGAGAGATGCTTGCCAACACAAAGGTTGAGAAATCAGAAGTTGTAGATAACTTAAAGACATCATTTATTTCTTATGCCATGGCAGTTAACGTATCTCGTGCTATCCCAGATGTAAGAGACGGGCTCAAACCTGTTCACAGAAGAATTTTATACAGTATGGGAGAGTTAAACAATTTTGCAGATAAACCATTTAAGAAGTCTGCAAGAATTGTCGGTGAAGTTATGGGTAAATATCACCCACACGGAGATTCGTCAGTCTATGATGCCTTAGTTAGAATGGCGCAGGACTTTTCAATTGGTCTTCCTCTTATTGAGGGACATGGAAACTTCGGATCAGTTGACGGAGATCCACCAGCTGCACAGCGTTACACAGAGGCAAGATTGTCAAAAATTGCAGCTTTAATGTTAGAGGATATTGATAAAGAAACAGTTGACTTTTATCCTAACTTCGACGATACATTGATGCAACCATCAGTTTTGCCTGCAAAGTTCCCTAACTTATTGGTTAACGGGGCAGACGGAATTGCTGTGGGAATGGCAACAAATATTCCTCCACACAACCTTGTTGAAGTTATAAACGGTGTTCAAGCATTGATTGATAATCCAGATATTGATATTGATGAACTTATTAGATATATCCCAGCGCCAGATTATCCAACAGGTGGTGTAATCATGGGAAGAAGCGGAATCAAAGATGCTTATAGGACAGGAAGAGGAAGCATTGTTGTAAGAGGAAAAGCTGAAATTGAAGAAACTTCAAACGGCAGAAATAGAATTATTATTACAGAACTTCCATATCAAGTAAATAAAGCAAAATTTATCATGCAAATGGCTGATATGGTTAAGAATAAGAAACTAGAAGGCATTTCTGACATCAGAGAAGAGAGTGATAGAGATGGAATGCGTGTTGTAGTTGATGTAAAGAAGGATGCAAACGCACAAGTTGTGCTTAACTCCTTATATAAACACACATTACTACAACAAAGCGATGGAATTATTCTCCTAGCTTTAGTTGATAGACATCCTAGAATTTTGAACTTGAAAGAAATTCTTTACTACTATCTTGAACATCAAAAAGATGTTTTAGTTAGAAAGACTAAGTTTGATTTAGGAAAAGCCAAGGAAAGAGAGCATATTGTTAAAGGCCTAGTTATTGCACTCGCAAATATCGACGAAGTTATTAAAATAATCAAGAACTCTGAAGATAAGGCGGAGGCTATGGCCGGACTTACTGCGAACTTTGAGTTAGACGAAATTCAAGCTGGGGCAATTCTTGATATGAGATTATCAAAATTAACTGGACTTGAAGTTGGAAAACTAAACGAAGAATTGGCAGAGCTTGAACATACAATCGCAGATCTTGCAGATATTTTGGAAAGACCTGCAAGAGTGCTCTCAATAATTAGAGAGAACTTGGAAGAAATTAAAAACACTTATGGCACTCCAAGAAAAACTGAGATTTCACTTGAAATGGGGGGAATTGACATCGCCGATTTAATTGC
>Ga0256404_1013728_pt1 | contig 10164 bp, 8 predicted proteins | sample RumenRJG_01DNA_FD_185990 | JGI IMG/M metagenome (GOLD analysis project Ga0256404, IMG submission 185990) | Bovine rumen microbial communities from Lethbridge, Alberta, Canada - RJG_01 | ecosystem: Host-associated > Mammals > Digestive system > Stomach > Rumen | place: Canada: Alberta | collected...
CTTCAAATAGATTTTATCACCTTTGATTTTTACAGTCTCTTTGACAACCTGTTTGACATCCGTAACAGCTTTTTCTTGCTCCGTAAGACTTACCGACTCTTCACTCATAGTGAGAATCTTTTTCTTGCCATTCTTAGAAATCGTCAATATACCTGAATCACCATTAAAGGCTGCGACACCAGTCTTATCACCATCTTTCATGCCGCTCAAGTCCAAGCAAACGACCCCAGAGCACATTGGTCCTCCCATTCTCTGAGATATTGTATTAGGAGCCTCGAAAATATTATTAACGATACGACTTGTCTTTAGACGAAGATATCCAGGACGTTCTGTAAGCGACCAAGCACTATCTATTGGATTATGATTCCATTGCCAGTCTAGTTTCAACTTATCCTGATCAAATTCATCACTTGAGATGATCGTCTTCGTAGGACATCCCTTAACTGGTTTATCCATCATTCCCGGAACATTTCCGAATTCATCTCCAAGAATAGGCCAACCATCTATCCATCTACAAGATTCAAGTGTAGGGACACGACCGACGCCTCCACGATCTTGGAAAACAAATCCATACCAATCACCTTTTGGAGTATCAACGATAGTACCTTGACCTACACCACCAAAGCCAGCAAACAAGGTTTCCAAGACGACCTTCTTCTCATACTTTCCATGAATACTATCTGCCCGGAAACAAACTTCACGACGTGGGTGACCAGCGGTCCAAGAAATCATCAACAGATAATACTTACCATTATGTTTAATCATTCTGCTACCCTCCAAAAGTCCTTTTTCTTCTGAATCTCGTTCGAACAATTTCACATCTGTACCTTCTTTTACACCACTAAGATCCGATTTCAATTCACAGATCTGACCCGTTCCATAGATAACATAAACGCGGTCATCATCATCGAAGAACAATGTAGCATCATGGAAATGGCGCATTCTTGACACCAAATTCCATTTGCCGGCCGGATTACTCGTTGAATAGATATAAGTCTCTCCTCCAGGATTATCATTAGGAGCGAAAAGCGCATAGAACTTGCCCTTATGATATTTCAAAGATGTAGCCCATTGTCCACGACCATATACAGTACCATCCTTCATATCATATTTAGGAGAGTCTGTCAACTTATCAAAGATATAGCCTATCGTTTCCCAGTTTACAAGATCCTTTGATCGCATAATTGGTGCACCAGGCATCAGATGCATTGTCGTACTAACAAGATAGAAGTAATCGCCTACTCTTATCACATCAGGATCTGGCACATCTGCCCATAATACAGGATTTGAAAATCTATTTTGAGTCTGCTCCGATACATACTGTAACGCTTGAATCAAAGATGATTTCCAATAATCCCAGTTATGTGCGCCGGAACGAACTCTAAGCTCGTAATTAATATGTTTCTCGCGCAACGATTTTACGAAATCCATGTTACAGTCCAAAGTAAAATCTTGATCTCCACAGTCGATGAACCATTTCACATTTCTCCAGTTTTTCACCTGTTCATCATTAGCCGCGTTGACCATCTTTATTGGATTATTACGCTCAACATCTTGTTGCCTCCATTCCCCCAATGGATCGTTCTTAAGGAAATCCAATGGCTGTCGACGTAAATATGCACTCATAGCATACACGACATTAAACATCTCCGGATGATGGAGTCCATAACCGACACTACCACCGCCTCCCATTGAGAAACCGGCAACAGAGCGCATTCCTGGTTGACGATTCACACGATATTTCGTCTCTATATATGGAATCATTTCATGAAAGAAATAATCCTCAAATTTCCACTCTGGTTCCTTAAACCAAATCATTCGTCCTCCCTGATTTGCTTCCGGACAAACGATGATCATCTTCTGCATTTTACCAGTTGTCACCAAACTGTCTACAACTTGCTGAAGTCTGCCAAACTGTGTCCAGTCAGTATTAGAGCATCCACCTCCGTGAAGTAAATATAAAACAGGATACTTTTCTTGAGATTTCTCATAACCATCTGGTAGACAAACTGTATATTCTCGCTCTGAGATACCAGGGAGTATCGAGCAAGGCATAGTTTTATGTTCAACCTTACATCCTGCCATACTTTCCACCGGAGAGAATAAGACCAGCAGAGCAGAAATACCGATAAGGAATTGTTTCATATATCTTTTTATCATATTAAATTACTTCACCAATAGCCATCCGCCATTCTTCGGGATCGTTACGGTAACCTTTCGGGTTTTAGAAATCTTTATTTGTTTAACACTACCTTCCAACTTTGCGTTGTCTGAATATAAACGATAGTTTTTGCCGCTTTCCAACATCGGAAGATAAATCTCTTTCTTCAAAGTCTTATTCTGAGCATTGATACCAGCAACATACCACTTATCACCACATCGGCGAGCAATCACAACATACTTACCAGGATAACCTTCAACAAACTTAACATCATCCCATGTTGTAGGAACCTCCTTCATGAAATTCATAGCCCACTTCGGAGCATCCTGTAAATTATTAGGGGCCAACGCGAAATGCTGGTCTGCGCTTTGGAACAATACTGCTGTTGCCAACGCATAAACATCTGAAGTTACTCGGGTTGTACCATGTACATTATCACGACCATAGTGTTTGTTTAGAGCACTTCCACCAAAGTCCATACTTCCCACAGTATTGCGGATAAATGGATGCAAACATCCATTGAAGGCTTCATTATCACAACTTCCCTGACCGAAATGTAAATTTTCACTAGCAAGAACGGCCTCACTTGCTACATAATTAGGATACATACGCTCCCATCCACGTGGCAATGTACAACCATGGAAAATACATTCTATTCCATAATCATTTGCATCAGAAAGTATCTCTTCATACACTTTCATCATCGCTTGCTTGTCACCACCGAAGAAGTCAACCTTGATGCCTCGTATACCAATACTTTGCATCCACTTCATCTCCTTGCGACGTGCAATTACATTATCCATAATGCCACGAGGGCCCTGTGGAGCATCATTCCAAGCTCCGTTGGAATTATACCACAAGAAAAGAGCAACATTCTTAGAAGCACCATAGCGAGCCAATGCTGCAATACTATCGCGACCGATCTGGGTATCCCAAAGAGCATCGATTAACACGGTCTTATATCCCATTGCGGCAGCAAAATCGATATATCGTTTCTGTTCTGGATATGTTGTATATCCATCCATCTGAATAATCCAACTCCACACACCTTTACCATATTGATAATCTCTTGAAGCTTCATACTTAGGACTTACAAGGTCGAAAGGTACCGTTGTCTCTACAATTGGTTTCAAAGTGGTACCAAGGGTTATCGTTCTCCATGGTGTTGTAGCAGGAAGACCTACAGCCGGAGATACACTTCCTTGTCCATTCATCTCTCCAGCCTGAGGAAAACCAATAGTATAAGTACCATCAGATTTTCCCATCAATCTACTTGCACAATAGTTTCCATCAACACCAGTTTCTGATATCAAAATCCATCCTTTTGAACTATTCTTGAAAAGACATGGAAAAGTATATCCTTCTCCCCATCCATTCTTACCTATTGCATCATCTACAGTATATGGAGTTTCATAACTTGGTGATGTGCTTGCAAATCCATGCATCGGGGTAGACTGTGGACAAAGAAAACTTGTAGAACCTTCTGGTAATACAAAACTTGATTTCTCTTCTTTGACTACACAACGGAGTCTTTCTCCTTTAGGATAAATTCGGTAGCAGAATGCGACATCATTATCACTTACGCGAAAGATAATATCAAGTACCTTTTTATCTTCTTTTTTAAAACTGCATGTCAACTCATTAGCTTCATAGTCGACATGGCTTCGCTTTATGGTTTTCAAGCTATAGCTATCGTTGATCTTCTTTACCATTCCGTTCTCTGTCAACGTCAACCCTGAAGACAAATCACTTGCGTCTGTAACCAATCCTAACGGAGATGTTTTGATGAACTCTACACCACCTAAAGTTACCTGATAAGATGGAGTACCTCCATCATCTTTTACAGTAACAACGATTTTACCATTAGGACTACTTACCTGTTTCTCTGCTGCAAATGAAGGCATAACCATCAAAGCAGCAAAGAGTGCAAAACATATTTTTTTCATATTCAAATTTTCTTATATCGATTTATTATTTCATTTTCCACCAATTAAAATTCATCAGTTTCCGACCTTTCTGACCTCTAAAGGCGAAGATAATATCATGTACACCAGAAGGACAATTATGTAGTTCTGCATTCAGCACGGTCCAATATTCCCAACCACCTGTCTTAACAACAGGAATAACTGCCATAGGAGTTTTGCTGATACTATCTGCATAGACATCAATATATCCACCCTGAGAAGCACTTGCTACCTGAACAGAAATATTAGCGGCTCCATTCTTCAAATCAACATTGCGAACTTTTATCCAACTACCATTTTTAATATCCGTTACATACACACCATCCTTTACGTTTTGTTCTGTAGTAATCCCTTTAGAGTCACCAATTGTCTCAGCCTCAACACGTTTGAACGGATCAAATGTTGCGATAGGTTTTACGCCTTCCTTCGTTGGCATAATCGTTGGGAATGTACCATCTGCATTATATTTGAATTCTTCGATAGCAGTACTTCTGTCAAATCCGCCACCACCAGGAAGATTTCCTGTATGATAGAAGAAATAACTATGTCCCTTGAAATCCACAACTCCACAGTGATTTGTAAACGAGTTAGTAGAATTCAACTGAGGCATAATAGTACCTTTATATGTCCAAGGGCCTAAAGGTTTCTTACTCATAGAATATGCAATATGCTCCGGCACACCACCTGCTGCATAAAGCAGATAATAATTTTTACCTCGTTTAGAAAGCCAAGGGCCTTCGGTATAGATATCTTCGTATTTCTTACCTTTCACGCGATTTGCCGGTGAAGGTGCACCAAAACTCTTTTCACTCTGATTGATAAGAGTAACCTCACCATCGAAGCTGACCATATCATCATTTAATTTCGCTTGATGAATCTCCGGATTACCCCATATAAGATATGCATTTTTACCATCAACGAGAACGGTAGGATCTATATTGTCCCATTTTCCATCATCATAGAGAGGCTTTCCCAACGCATCTTTGAATGGCCCCGTCGGACTATCGGCAACGGCAACACCAATAGCCATACCCCCAGACAACTTGGAATGGGCACAGATATACCAATAGTATTTTCCATTACGCTCACAACATTGGGTAGCCCATGCACGGTCATCTGCCCAAGTAAAGCTATCCAGTCCTAGGAGTTCTCCATGGTCTGTCCAGTTTACCATGTCTGTGGTAGAATAAACTCTCCATTGATACATCCAAAAGAAATCTGCACCTGGTTCATCAACATCAGCATACAAATAAAGTGTATCCTTAACGACTAATGGAGCCGGATCGGCCGTATAACGAGTCAGAATAATTGGGTTTTGTGCATTTGCCGAAGCTGAAAGCATCAGAGCTAAACTCAATATTAAATTTTTCATGAATGATTTGGTTTTATTTTATTATATATATTATTTAAAAAGGTGTGGAACAAACTGGTTCAAACATCTGCGCCAAGTCAACCATTCATGATGGGTACCCTGAGAGATATAAGTATCCAGTTTGATTCCTGCATTCTGAAGGTTCTTCACGAGTTGTGCTGTACCGATATTCTCTTCACTTCCACATCCAAGGAACAGATAATGCAACCTGGCGTTCACCTCCTTTGGACGAGAAAAAATTCCATCATAGGTTTTATTCACGTCAAGACCAAAGATCGCGCCACTAAAGGCACCTGCGTATGAGAACAAATCAAGATGTGTGAATACAACATCAAAAGTTTGATGACCGCCCCATGACAATCCTGCCATAGCACGATGATCGCGATCGGTCATTGTGCGGAAAGACTTATCTATCGTAGGAATAAGATCATTGATCAATACTTTATAGAAAGAAGCACCATATTGACTATTACCTGCTGTATTGCTTGCACCTGATGCAAAATTAAAAGGAGCCTTTACATCACCACTTTCCATCACGACAATCATTGGGACAGCACTTCCCTTAGCTATCAGGTTATCCATGATATTCTGCATAAATCCCTGTTTCGACCAGCCAGTTTCATCCTCTCCCATTCCATGCTGAAGATACAACACAGGATAACGTTTGTTTCCTTTTTCGTAATCAGCTGGTGTATATACCATAGCACGGCGCCACTCTCCTGTTGACTTAGCATAATATTGGAAAGAGCGGACCTGTCCTTTTGGAGTATCCATCTGTGGACGGTAATAGTCTCCTTCAGAGCCTTCTGGAATCTCTATTCCACTTGCCTGTCGGTTACAACCAAAGAAGGTATCACTGGCTGGATCAACAACAGAGACACCATCAACAATAAGAAAATAATAATGGAATCCCACAACAAGAGGATCTGTGTAACCTGTCCAAAAACCTCTCTCGTCTTTCTGCATATCATATTTCTTGCCACAGATGTCTACTTTAACATCTTTTGCTGTAGGAGCAAAGAGTTGAAAATATGCACGATGGTTTTTATCAACTTTAGGAAACTGATTGCCAGGTTCTGCCGTAGAGGCTACAACGGCATCAGAAGGAATGGTTATTACTTCATCACAAGAAGCTTGAGCATGATAGCTTACAGCCGACAATAATAGAGCAACTACACATTTGCCCATCAAACGAAACTTTTGCATAATTTTTAGGTCTTAGTTTTGGTGCAAAGTTACTCAAAATTATCAATATGGGCTTTATGAAACGTTTCATTCTCTATATGATTTGTTTCTTGTACTGCGATATTAGTGCTTTTTTACACTCTTTTCATTCATTTGTCCACTCTTGTTCCATGATGTGTGAAAGGAGTTCATGCAAAAGTTTTAGCAAGGAAATGCCCAGCAAGTACTGCTAACATACCTACCAGCATACTGCCAAAAAGATATAGTATGAGAAGATAATAGTTTTCGCCTTTCATCAGTGACGCACTCTCATTCATGAAGGTGGAGAATGTTGTAAAACCACCACAGAAGCCTGTCGTCAATAAAACTTTTACCGTAGGGGGCAGATATCGCCCTGAATAAGGAAGCCCCGATAGAAGACCGATGAAGAAACATCCAAGGATATTTACAAGAAATGTAGCAAAAGGAAATGGAAATGCTGCACTTGTCTGAATCAATTTTGAAACCAAAAATCTTAATCCTCCGCCCAAAAAGCTACCCAAACCTACGATAAAAAAATCTTTAAGCATTACAATATATATTTTGCATGTAAAATTACAAAATAATTTGATTATTATCATTATCTTTGCTAAAAAATATTATACTACACATGGCAAAAAAAGATTATATCATAGCCAACAAACGTTGGCTTGAGGAGAAAGCTCAAGAAGATGGGGTTCTGTCTCTTCCTCAAGGCATCTATTACAAGGTCTTGAAATCGGGAAATCCTAACGGTCCTCAACCTTCACGTCGCAGTATCGTCACAGCCCACTATACGGGATGGACGATCAACGGGAAAAAATTTGATTCGAGCAGAGGAGGAACTCCTTTTGCTATGCGATTGAGTGACTTGATAGACGGTTGGATCGTTGCCATGCAGAAGATGCATGTCGGAGACCAATGGGAACTATATATCCCTGCAGAAATGGGATACGGTAAATTCTCTCAACCGGGAATTCCCGGAGGTTCTACCCTAATCTTTGAAGTTGAACTTTTAGGAGTGGGATAAACCACATATATAATAGCAATGCCGATCGCCTATACCTTTATAGATATAGTAGATCGGCATCGTTGCTTATCTTATTCAATTCATTAGTTATGTACCAATGTACCGATTTCCTCACCGGCCATAACTTTCTTTAGATTTCCATATACATCCATGTTGAAGACATAGATAGGAAGATTATTTTCCTTACACATCGTTGTTGCCGTAAGGTCCATAACCTTTAATCCACGTGTATAGATTTCATCATAAGTGATATCAGAGAACTTCGTAGCTGAAGGATCTTTCTCAGGATCGGCTGTATAGATACCATCTACACGTGTACCCTTAAGCATAACATCTGCTTCAATTTCGATACCACGCAGAGAACTACCAGTATCTGTTGTGAAATATGGTGAACCTGTACCGGCTGAGAAAATACAAACATAACCATTCTCCATAGCTTCAATGGCTTTCCACTTACTATAGAATTCACCGATTGGCTCCATACGGATAGCAGTAAGCACCTTAGTCTTAACACCTAGAGCGCCTAGAGCACTACTCAATGCTAGAGAATTGATTACTGTAGCACACATACCCATCTGATCACCCTTTACGCGATCAAAACCTTTCTGACTGCCACTCAATCCACGGAAGATGTTACCACCACCGATGACGATACCTATCTGGACACCCATCTCGTGAACTTCCTTGATTTGCTTTGCATAATCCGATAAACGGTCCGGATCGATTCCAAAGCCTTGATTTCCCATCAAGCTCTCTCCTGAAAGTTTCAGAAGAATTCTCTTAAATCTTGCCATATTCTTGTTTTTTATATAATAAATTCTACTTCCTTGAAAGCATATTCGCGCATCACACCTTCACGATCTCGTAAGATCAGGTGTCCGTTATCCTCTACTTCTACTATTGCGGCTTCAAATTCGCCATCTGCGTCACGGAACTTCCAAAATCCATGTTTGCGATATAGGGAATCGTGATAGAGAGCCGTAAGGTCAATATAATCTCCTTCTACCACCAAACTATAGCACTTCTCAAAAGCCTTAATAACCTTGTTCAACAACTCTTTTCGGTCAACATCATGCCCTAAGATCTGTCGAAGAGAAACAGGATTAGGTGCATCACTCATAAACTCTTGCTGATTAACATCTATCCCGACACCAAAAATACAATTTTTGATATGCCCGTTACCTAAAGAAGTCTCTATAAGGGTACCGCTAATTTTTCGGTCTTTCCAATAGATATCATTAGGCCATTTCAAGGTGATGTCTTCTACATAACTACCGATAGCCATCTTCAAGGCCAAGGCTCCTGCCATCGATAACAGAAACTGACGAGCCACAGGAACCATCACTGGATGTATCAACATAGAGAGAAGTAGGTTTTTGCCACGCTCACTCTCCCATCGATTTGTTCCTTGGCCACGACCGGCAGTTTGATAATCTGCAACGGCAACGACCATATCTGCCTGATCAGCAGACTTGTACTTGGCTAGATAATTATTGGTAGAATCAACTTCCTGGAGTTCTATAATTTCAACTTTCATCTTTATAACAATAAAGGATTAAAGGCATTTTCTATATGTTCTATTTTGTCTATCATAGGTTTTACACCTACTATCGAGACAATATCAAAACGCACTTCTTTACTTATATTATATTGCCGTATATATGCATCCGCAGCCCATCCTAGATTACGGATTTTCCGATAATCCACAGCCTCTATAGGATCGATATAGTCATCAGAGCTACGTGTCTTTACTTCAACAAAAGCCATGATTTTGTCGTCTGGAGTCAATGCAATAATATCGATATCTCGCTTTCCACATTTCCAGTCTCGCTTACATATCTTATATCCTTTTGATTCAAGATAGTGTGCGGCCTCCTCTTCTCCCCAAACACCTTCTTCGTTATGTTGCGCCATATCATTCAAGCTATTGGACATGCAAAAATACGATTTTTCTGCTACATCATCAAAGTTTTCTTTGTATTTTTGCAGAAATTACAGAAATTATGGAACAGGAAAGTCAACAGAAAAAGGATGAGTTTTTCATGCGCAAGGCACTCATTGAGGCCAAAGCTGCCTATCAAGAAGGAGAGATTCCCATTGGAGCTATTATCGTCTGCAAAGGTCAGGTGATTTCTCGTGCTCATAATCTCACTGAAACTTTGCACGATGTCACCGCTCATGCAGAAATGCAGGCTATCACTTCTGCTGCGGATTCTCTTGGGGGAAAATATCTTACCGATTGCACCCTATATGTTACTGTAGAACCTTGTATCATGTGTGCTGGTGCTATAGGTTGGGCGCAGATTCCAAGAGTGGTATATGGTGCTCCTGACGTTAAAAGAGGATTCCGAGAATATGCTCCTCATGCGATGCACCCTAAAGCAGAAATCGTTTCTGGGGTTCTTGAGGATGAATGTCGCGAACTGATGCAGAG
>Ga0256404_1013732_pt1 | contig 10162 bp, 6 predicted proteins | sample RumenRJG_01DNA_FD_185990 | JGI IMG/M metagenome (GOLD analysis project Ga0256404, IMG submission 185990) | Bovine rumen microbial communities from Lethbridge, Alberta, Canada - RJG_01 | ecosystem: Host-associated > Mammals > Digestive system > Stomach > Rumen | place: Canada: Alberta | collected...
ATACACAATCGCCGAATCGAATAGGGTAGCAATCTCCGCCGGATCCTTAACTTCCTGATGCACCGATTGAACATCCGAATACGCATCCCTCTGAAGTGCCAAATATGAATCTCCCGTGAAAAACCCTTCCCAAATTTTATATTCTGGATGAACATAATCCACCGCATAGTATTCCATTACGCTCGCAAACGATTCATTTAACCATAAATCATCCCACCATTCCATCGTTACAAGGTCACCAAACCACTGATGACTAAGTTCGTGTGCCACGGTAAGCGCCACAGATTTTTTCGTGCTAAGCGTCGCGTTCTTCCCAGCCAATAGCATCGACTCCCGATATGTCACCAATCCCCAGTTCTCCATCGCCCCCGCCTCAAAATCCGGCAACGCCACTTGCTCCAATTTTGCCAAAGGGTACGGCACTCCAAAATTATCATCATAAAACTCCAAACTCCTTGCGGCAATTTCATTTGCAAAATCCACCGAACCCAAATCCTGCGCCAAAGTACAATACGTCGTAATCTCCACCCCATGCGCATTTTTCACTGTCTTCCCATGAAACTTCCCCACAACCCACGCTAACAAATATGTCGACATCCTCGGCGTCGATTTAAAATGCGTAGTTTTATGTGACGAACTCAAAGATGCTTCATCTGAGGGCTTCCGGAGGTTACGACCGAGGATGAGGGCGTGAGCCCCGTAACGACGGGCGCGAACGACCCGTCCCGAAGATGAAGTCATCTTGAGTTCACCTTTAGCTTCCGGCATATTGGAAAGCACCAAGTCATCCGCATCCGTCGTGAGCGTGAGTTCAAACACCGCTTTCGCCGCCGGCTCATCGATACACGGAAACGCTTCGCGGGCATAATGGCTCTCAAACTGCGTTGCCACTATCACCTCTGTTTTACCCCTGTATTCATATGTCGATAAATACGCCCCCTCCATATTTTCATTTAAAGAGCCATCATACCCCACTACAACCCTCACATCGCCCCTAGGTACCCTAAAAACACTTAAAACACCGTTCTTCACCTCAAAATCATGTTTTTCGTCATTAACCAACACTTCGCCAACAGATAACCCCACTGCATGAAACTTCAACGTTTCACTCTTCGCTTCACCTAAAACCTCCACCACCCCACCAATAGTTTTCCGATGCTTATCAATCTGAATATCCAGCACATACCTCTCCGGCACAAAATAATCCAACAATCTTTCCATATTAATTAATCCTTTCTTTTTGAAGCATCATATATGTCAATGTAACTTAGCCGCATCAGGCAATTTAGCACCCTTCAGAATTGGCTCAAGCTCCGACTCCTCAAGCGTTTCATGGACGAGCAACTCTTCAGCCAACTTATCTAACACAGTTTTATTAGCTTTTAGCACTGCCTCAGCCCTCACTGCCGCCTCATCCGACAATTTCTTAACCTCTGCATCTATTAATTCTGCCGTTTTCTCCGAATATGGCTTCGCTGTCGCTATCGTGTAATACCCCGTCGCTTCATCCGGGAACACCAAGTTTCTTAATCCCGAACCCATGCCCTCTTCTATAATCATCGACTTCGACAACTCTGCTACATTTTTCAAATCCGACGAAGCCCCCGTTGTAATCGCATCTTTTCCAAAAATCAGCTTTTCCGCTATTCGTCCACCCATCGCCCGCGCCAAAATATCCTTTAATTCATACACATTCTTATAATTCCTATCCTCTGGCGGCAAAAACCATGTCACACCACCCGTTGAACCTCGTGGAATAATCGTCACCTTGTGCACAGGATCCGAATCTGGCAACACATGCCCCACTATCGCATGCCCAGCTTCATGATATGCCGTAATCTTCCGCTCTTTTTCGTTCATCACTTTCGACTTCCGTTCCGGGCCTATCGCCACCCGCTCAAACGCCTCCACTACATCTGAATTCGCAATCGCCTTATGCCCCTCTCGCGCCGCCGTAATCGCCGCCTCATTGGCAATATTGGCAAGATCTGCCCCACTCGATCCCGCCGTCTTCTTCGCAAGTGCTTCAAGATCCACATCGGCTTCCACCGGCTTTCCTTTAAAGTGCACTTTCAGTATCTCTAATCTATCCTTCCTCTCTGGTAAAGTCACATTTACATGTCTATCAAATCGCCCCGGTCTGAGCAACGCCTTATCTAGCATATCTACTCGGTTCGTCGCCGCCATCACAATCACCCCAGAATCGTTATCAAACCCGTCCATCTCCACCAATATCTGATTCAACGTCTGCTCATCTTCTCGTCCAGCTCCGCCCCTAGCATCACGCTTATGCGCCACCGCGTCTATCTCATCAATGAATATAATTGACGGCGCATTTTTCTTCGCTTTTGAGAATAAATCCCGCACTCTACTTGCACCTACCCCCACGAACATCTCCGCAAATTCCGACCCCGATATCGAGAAGAACGGCACGTCTGCCTCCCCAGCCACCGCACGCGCCATCAATGTCTTACCGGTACCAGGCGACCCCGCCAACAACACACCCCTAGGGATCTTTGCCCCTAACTTCTCATATTTCTTCGGGTTTTTCAGAAAATCCACAATTTCCGTCAAATCCTGCTTCGCCGCCTCATTCCCCGCCACATCTTGGAATGTTACCTTTTTCTTGTCCGGCCCATATAACCTTGCCTTCGCCTTACCGAACGACATCGATTGATTATTAGCCGAAGTCGCCTGTCGCATCATCCAAGAAAAGAAGATTACCAAAGCAATAATCGGCAGCACTGTCAACGCCACATCCAATACGATCCCCCAAGCATTGACATCTTCCTTATATTCAATCACTGGATATTTGCTCTGGCACTCCGTCAACTCATCCCCCATCAGTTCGCCACAGTAATTAATCAATCCTTGATCATATAGTGTCCCTGCCCCATCCTTTCTCGACGTCTCTGTAGGAGTATCCTTTCCCTTCAAAGTAACATCCAACGTATCACCAGTTACAGTAATTTTCGCAATATTACCATTCGGGTCATTCGCCCGCTGAATCACCTCAGATATCGGCACCTCTGTCTTCTGTGCACTGTTATTATAGTTCATATTTGCTATTAAGAAAGCCCCGAAGCATATCATGATAAAAGCAAACAAAACACTCCGCACCATATTAGAAGTACTGCCCTGTTCTTTACCATTATTATGTCCGGTCGGTTTCTTCGACATATTTTCCGCCACTTTTTTATCTCCTTATTTCTTTATTCTACCATAATAATCGATTTTGTGATATAATAGTACTACATCTGGGTGTAGCACAGTTGGTAGCGCGCGACTTTTGGGAAGTCGAGGTCGCAGGTTCAAGTCCTGTCACCCAGACCACATTTTGTCACTGGGATTGGCGCAGCCTGGTAGCGCGCACGCATGGGGTGCGTGAGGTCAGGAGTTCAAATCTCCTATCCCAGACCACAATAATTCGTTAAGTTCTGGGTATGGCGCAGCCTGGTAGCGCGCGGCGTTCGGGACGCCGAGGTCGCTGGTTCAAATCCAGTTACCCAGACCATTTTTTTATGCCCACCTCTGTATTGGCACTCTTGCATTATGACTGCCAATGTGCTACAATAGATAGTAATTAGCACTCAGCATATACGAGTGCCAACAAACTAAACAGGAGACAAACTATGAGCAAAATAATCGGTATAGATCTCGGCACCACCAACAGCGCTTTCGCTTACATGGTAGCCGGCAAACCAGAAGTCATTACTAACGCCGAAGGCGACCGCACTACCCCATCGGTAGTCGCTGTTACTAAGAAAGGTGAAAGATTGGTCGGCAAAGTCGCCCAGCGCCAACGCGTCACTAATCCTAAGAACACCATCTACGGCATCAAGCGTCTCATCGGCCGCAAGTTCGAGGATGATGAAGTCAAGCGCGACGTCGAAATCAGCCCATACAAGATTATCAAGAAAGGAGGCGGCGTAGCCGTCGAGATGGACGGTAAAGAATACACTCCAGAGGAAATCAGCGCCATGATTCTTAGCAAGATCAAAGCTGATGCCGAAGCTTTCCTCGGCGAGCCAGTCACTGAAGCCATTATTACTGTTCCGGCCTACTTCGACGATTCTCAACGCCAAGCCACCAAAGACGCTGGCAAAATCGCAGGTCTCGAAGTAAAAAGAATCATCAATGAACCTACCGCCGCAGCATTAGCCTACGGTCTCGAAGGCAAAAAAGACGAGAAAATCGCCGTTTTCGATCTCGGTGGTGGCACTTTCGATGTCTCCATCATGGATATCGGTGACGGCGTATTCGAAGTTCTTTCCACCAACGGTGACACCCACCTCGGCGGTGAAGATTTTGATAACATTCTCGTCAACTACCTCGTCGACGAATTCAAGAAAGAGTCTGGCATCGACATCAAGAAAGACGCCGCCGCTATGCAGCGCGTCAAAGACGAAGCCGAAAAAGCCAAGAAAGAACTCAGTTCATCAACAAGCACCGACATTAATCTTCCTTTCCTTTCAGCCGATGCCGATGGTCCAAAACATTTTGAATACACTCTGACTCGCGCCAAGCTCGAAGAGTTGGTCCAGCCACTCCTAGACCGCCTCGCCACTCCAGTGGAAAAGGCCCTAAAAGACGCCAAACTCTCCACCAAAGACATCAATGAAGTTGTCATGGTCGGCGGCATGACTCGTATGCCAGCCGTTATCGAGAAAGTCAAGTCCATCTTCGGCAAAGACCCGATGCAGGGCGTCAACCCTGACGAAGTCGTGGCCGTCGGTGCAGCCATCCAAGGTGGCGTACTCCAAGGCGATGTCAAAGACGTACTGCTTCTCGATGTTACCCCGCTCACACTTGGCATCGAGACCATGGGCGGCGTCCGTACCCCACTCATCGACCGCAACACCACCATCCCTACCAGTAAGTCCGAGACTTTCTCTACCGCATCTGACAACCAGCCTCAGGTCGAGATTCACGTCCTTCAAGGCGAACGCGAATTTGCCAAAGACAACAAATCCCTCGGGCGCTTTATCCTCGATGGTATCGCTCCGGCTCCTCGCGGCGTCCCCCAGATCGAAGTCACCTTCAATCTCGACGCGAACGGCATCCTAAATGTCACCGCCAAGGATAAAGGTACCGGCAAAGAGCAGTCTATTACCATCCAAAACTCCGGTAACATGAGCAAAGACGACATCGAGAAAGCCCGCAAAGAAGCCGAACTCCACGCCGAAGAAGACAAGAAGAAAAAAGAAACTATCGATGCTAAGAATCACCTAGAAAATGCCGTCTACCAAGCCGAGAAAATGCCGGACGAATTCAAAGACAAGATTAGTGACGAAGATAAAGAGACTATCAAGAAAGCCGTCGAAGATGCCAAGAAAACCTTAAGCGACGAATCCGCCGACAAAGACCAACTTGAACAAGCCGCCAAAGATCTTTCCGACCGCATCATGCCTATCGGCGCCAAGATGTATCAGGAAGCCTCCAAAGACGGCTCCAAGTCCGACGACGATTCTAAGCAATCCGACGACAAAGACGAGCCCGTCGAAGGCGAGGTAGTAGATAAATAGAAAAAACAATTCAGCATTTAACTATGCTATAATTACTTCATGAAAATCGTTTTTCCTGAGCTAGACTCTAACGACATCGCCCGCGAGGCCACTAGTCATTTTGACGACATCAAGTGGGTCACCGCGAGACGCCTCGACGAAGCCACGAAATACGTCCGCATTGGCCTCGCCAATTCCATGATTTCCGGCCTCGACTACTCCTCCCGCGACGTCCTCCTTGCCTACAAGGATCACATCCCGTTAAAATCAAAATATTTCTCCAGCTGTTTTATCTGCCAAAAAGGCGAGCAAACTCTCGCCCTCGCCGACGGTGGCGTCAACAAGCAGCCTACCAAAGAACAATTATATACTATCGTCGAAGACACAGCCGATACTTTTACCAAATACACCGGCAATCCACCCCGCATCGCCATGCTTTCCTACTCCACCTACGGCTCCGGCGGCAAAAACCCCGATCTTGACAAAATCCACTTCGTCATCGACGAAGTCAGTAAACAACACCCCGACTGGCTCATTGATGGCGAACTCCAACTCGATGCCGCGGTAAACCCTAGCATTGCCAGCAAGAAGACCCCCGACAGCCCACTAGGAGGCCACGCCAACATCCTCATCACCCCCGACCTCAATTCCGGCAACATCCTCTATAAGTCTCTCGAGCAATTCGGCGGCTTCACCATCGCCGGCCCCATCATTCAAGGCTTTGCCGTTCCCCTCGCCGACCTCTCTCGTGGCAGCACCATCAAAGACATTATATTAACTATTAATATTATAAAAAGGCTGTTAAATGAATAACCAGATTATTACTTTCTGGGGCATTGCGGAGCGCGGCAGCGCGAGAATTAGCGCGTCGCCCCCGTGGCGACGGGCGGCGACGACGCGGCCCCAGAAAGCAATAATTGGTTATTCAATAATAAGGAGTTTATTATGAAACATTTTGGTACCGATGGCATCAGAAAAAAAGCCGACGAATTCACCCCAGAATTCCTAGCAAAAATCATCAAAGGACTTGTCGACTACGCCGGCAACGACATCAAAGTTCTCCTCGCTGGTGACACTCGCGAATCCACCGAGTGGATTCTGCAGGATCTCGCCACCGCCCTCGAAACTTTCGGCATCGAGTACAGTAGCGCCGGTATCCTCCCCACTCCCGCCATCAATTACTGTTTCTATCGCATGGGCTTTGATTTCGCCATCGACGTCACCGCCAGCCACAACCCCTACACCGACAATGGCATCAAAATCTTTGAACGCGGCGATACTTCCGGCCAAAAACTAGCCACAGAAGCCCGCGAAACGATCGAAAAAGCCCTAAACGATGCGGAATTTTCCTACGCGCCTGCTTCGCCCACTATCAGGGAAAATCTACACGAAGAGGCCCTCAATCTCTACCTTGAGCATCTTCTATCCTATATCGACCCTGCTGACTTTTCTGGACTAAGCATCGCCATGGATTGTGCCAACGGCGCCGTTTCCGTCATTGCCAACCAAATCTTCGAGAGTCTTGGCGCAACGATTCATCTCCTCTATGCCGACCCCGCCTACGGCACCGGCATTAATCAAGCTTGCGGCTCCACTCATTTAGAGAATCTCGCCCGAGCCGTGACCACGAATCATCTAGATTTCGGCGTCGCTTTCGACGGCGACGGAGACCGCTGTCTCATGGTCGACCAAAACGGCGAAATCATTGACGGTGACGATATTATCGCCATCCTCGCGAACTACCTCAATTTAGACAGTATCGCCATCACCGTCATGGCGAATCAAGGTCTCCTCAACTGGGCCAACACCAATCACATCAAAGCCGAAATCACCGCCGTCGGCGACTCTAACGTTTCCGACGCCATGCGAGCAAACAATATCCAGCTCGGCGGCGAGCAGTCCGGCCACATCATTCTCCCAGGCGAATCCACCGGCGATGGTATGCTTACCGCCCTCATGGTCACCAAAGTCATCGCCAGTACCGGCAAATCACTAAAGGATCTTGCTTCTATCTTTACCAAATCCCCTCAAGTGATTCTCAATATGCCCGCCACTGCCGAGCAAAAGGCTAATCTCAAATCTTCCGACGAGGCCAAAGCCCTCCTCCTAGACTACAGCCACCAGCTCGATAATTGCCACGGCCGCCTCCTCGTCCGCCCTTCCGGCACCGAGGAGCTCATCCGCATCACTATGTGGGGCGACGACAAACAGTTTATCACCACCCTCGCCGAAGAATTAAAAGCAAAATTAGAGGAGATTTTATGAATATCAAATGTTTAAGCCAATACACCCCAGAAGTAGCCAATAGAATCAGGGAGTTACTTATCCAGTTATCCAGAAGCGGCAAAGACAAAGGCGAAATTCCTCGCGAATGGTTTGAAGACGTCATTAGTTCCCCCTACCACGACCTCCTCATCGCCGAGGAAGACGGCCGTATCCTCGGCATCGCCTGCCTCTCCGTCGTCATGGGCCCCGGTATCAAGAAAAACGCCTATCTCGAAGATTTCGTCACTGACACCACCGTCCGTGGCAAAGGCGTAGGCAGTCAACTCTGGGACGCCATGCTCAGCTGGGCTCGCTCCAAAGGTTGCCAGAATCTCGAATTCACCTGTGGCCACGGCCGTGAGCAAGCCCAAGCCTTCTACAAATCCCACGGCGCCGAAATCTACGACACCAACTTCTTCCGCCTCCCTCTCTAATCCCCCCCTACAATTACCGCAACCATTTCTAAAACTCCCAAAATTTACAAGTTTTAGAAACGAAACCCCTCCTCCACTTCCAAAACTCGCAAATTCCAAAAATATCGCTACTTTTTCGGAATCCATTCCGCAAAAGTATTGACTTTTTCGGAATCTTACACTATAATAAGGTTATGATAACACGTCAAGCAGAGCAAATTGTTAAAAATTATCTAACCAAGGATAAGAAGATCATCGTTATTTTTGGTGCTCGCCAGATTGGCAAGACCACTCTTCTTAAGACTATTTTCAAAGATACCCCCGATACGATTTGGTATAGTGGCGACGAAGATCAGACTAAAGAACTCTTCTCTCGAGCAGATCTCGCCAGCCTGGCCCCGCTAGTGAAGGGCTACAACACCGTCATTATCGACGAAGCTCAGCGTATCGAGAATATCGGCATCAAGCTTAAAATACTCCAAGATAATTTTGGTGAGGATATTCAATTTATCGCTACTGGGAGCTCCTCTTTTGACCTCGCTAACAAGATTAATGAGCCACTCACTGGGCGCAAGCGTACCGTTAGGATGTTCCCTCTTACCATAGCAGAGCTAACAAACGAATACGGCTACGCTACCGAGCTGGCCAATCTAGACAATCGTCTCATTTATGGCTCTTATCCGGCCGTCGTCACCAAGCTAGAAGACGCCAAGGATACTATCTCCGAGTTAGCATCTGACAACCTCTACAAAGATGTCCTCAATATGGGAGAGATTATCAAGACGGACAAACTCCATAAGATTCTCCAAGCCCTAGCCATGCAAGTAGGCAATCAAGTCAGCATGAACGAGATCGCTAGCCTCGTCGGTCTAGACGGCAAGACAGTTGACAAGTATATCTCTCTACTAGAGCAGTCTTTTATCATTTTCCGCCTTCCGTCCTTTGCACGCAATCTCCGCAACGAGCTTAAAGTCTCACAAAAAATCTTCTTCTACGATTGTGGTATTAGAAACGCCCTCATTTCCGACTTCCGCCCAGTAGATTTACGCCCAGATATCGGCCATCTTTTTGAAAATTACATCATTGCTGAGCTAAAGAAGCGTTTCTCTACAGACAACATTTACTTCTGGCGCACTAAAGACCAACAGGAAATCGATTATCTCATCGAGAAAAACGGCGAAATCACCGTCATCGAGATCAAATGGAACGAGCATAAGGTCGCCAAACTCCCCACCATTTTTGAGAATACTTACCGCCCAAAATATTCTTTCACTATCACTAGGGAAAATTATCTCCAAGCCCTCACCGGCGACGCTCTTTCTCATCTAGACAACTAGCCACAATTACGTGGCGCCGAAATCTACGACACCAACTTCTTCCGCCTCCCTCTCTAACCCTCTACAATTATGTATTGTCAAAAATTTTCCCGCCCCGCACCTGTGGCGGTGCGGGGCTTATTTATTCCTTATTTTAGAACGGGCAGAACAACCGGAAATCGGAACAAGCGGTAGGGGGTACTAGGCCAGACTAGCGACGGCGCGGCGGCTAGCTGCCAGCCATGCATCGCAAGGAGTCGCCGTCGCTGCGATTGCCGTTGCCCGCTGGGTTGATAGTGGAAGTATTCACGTAGAGGCGGTACATGCGGCTGATACTGCTGCGAGTAGAGGACCACCAGCCGCCGCCGCTACCCTGATCGTACGGCGAGCCATTGTCGAAGTAGCCCGAGAGAGGAAGATGGAGGGCAGAGCGGTAGTTTGCGTAAGCCGTAGCGTCAGAAGTTGAGCTAGTAGAACCATAGATAGCATTGGCTAGGGCAGAATATTCACCAGAAGTACTACCAGTAGGCATTCTCCAACCAGCTGGACAGATGTCTTCGGTAGCATTGCCGGATGATGTACCGTATGATGTACCATTACCGTAGCAGTAGGAGCCGGCAGAAGCAGCGCAGTAGTTGTAGTAGCCGCCTATTTTGTAACCTCC
>Ga0256404_1013734_pt1 | contig 10161 bp, 7 predicted proteins | sample RumenRJG_01DNA_FD_185990 | JGI IMG/M metagenome (GOLD analysis project Ga0256404, IMG submission 185990) | Bovine rumen microbial communities from Lethbridge, Alberta, Canada - RJG_01 | ecosystem: Host-associated > Mammals > Digestive system > Stomach > Rumen | place: Canada: Alberta | collected...
GTCATCCGCATGATAAAGTGCCAGATGCATTTCATCCCAAGAAGATGATATCAGCGCATCGCCAACCATTATCAAGACATCTCGGCGCCGCATCTCTTCAACAAGATGAGCAACGGGCGGATTCACTACATCCTCCTGATTCAAGGAAACTGGATAGTAACAATTCAATTTCAGCACAATATTGATGTGCTTCTCTTTAATTGCAGCAAGTCGATCATCATGAAGAAAATAGTCTTCTACCGCAAAGAATTGTCCACCACTCTCCTTCGGCACCTGCTTTGGTAGAACATCAATCACCCAGTATGGGCCTTGCAGATAATCTCTAATTCGCTTCCTCATATTTTTCCACCACGAGCCTTGCTGATCCAGGGCAGCACGGAATCATGTATGCATGTCAGATTTAGCACGCGTACGTACCAAATGTTCATGTAAAACGCAATGAAATACTACAGCTAGTACCAAGCTAGTACCACATCGCTATACCGGACTCTGGAATATCACCATTGTTAACGCGGTTGGCAATATCACGAACTGCAAAATCACCATATTCCGTAATATATGATGGTTCTGCTGCATAGTCATCAAAATTCGTTCCACCGCATTCACGTATCATGTCGTTGATTGCTTTAACCATCTTGTTCATTTCTTCAGCCGAGACTTCATACTCAGAATCACCTTCTGCCACCTTCGTTATCTTGATGCTTTCAGCCTTTAGATCCGCAACAATCACCCCCGGCTCCTTATCCTTCTTTCCCTCCGGATAGTACCAGTACATTAGCTTATTATCTTTTCTCTCATGTAGCTCATAAGTAACCATAACGCTCTCCTCAAGCAATTCACTATCGGTTTGATAATGTTCACTGTAAACGCATCATGCCATGTGCTCAATGACAGACAATTTTAATGGCAGAGGCATTCACACTATTTTCATCACAGCTTTCCAAGGAGATTATCCTGTTTATCGAACCGCGCTCACAGATTTCCTGGCAATATAAAGAAGATTAGCGTCCTTCTGTCCAACAGTTTTGTAATTGAAAGAAGCTATAGGATCTCCTTGTACATTGCCACAGAAACATAACCCGCTTTCCTAAAGTGAAGCAATCATTCCTGTTGCCATAATCGAAAGAAGTTTCATCAAACATTTTCCGATAGATCTGCCATGCCAAGGAGGTCCGCAAGCGCATAGAGATATTACATTGTATTCCTGGTTTCATTAGTAAACCTGCTTAACCACATCAGAATATCCAGCAAGTGCTCGGTTCCATGCTTGTGGCTGTTTTCAATCCTACTGACGTGATTGAGATATAAACTACCGTCGTTTGCCCCCTCCTTCATTTCCTTAGTTATTTCAAGCACAAGAAAATGATGGACAGTTCAGGGCTTGCTAATAAACCACCTGGTGTGCCTTAAGATCACCTTATGCATCTCAGATTTTTATAGCCTTGCCAGTTGTATTAATGATTATTCTTTCAATATCCACTTACCATTTTTCGTTGAGCCAATCCGTTCCAGTCTCCCCGCATCCCGCATCTGCTGCAGAATATACCGTACTCCGCTTCTGGATAATCCGGTAATTTCCTGCAGCTCCTTTTGTGTCACAGAAGGATTCTCTGTGATCGCCTTACAAACCTTATCCGAATTAGCCAACTCCCGGCCCGGAATTCCTTGTTGTTCTGTTTCATGGTCAGTATCTACTAGTTCTTGGTTAGTTTCTTGGTTAGTTTTATTTATTTCTTGGTTGGTATTATGAATTTCTTGGCTGGTTTCTTGGTTAGTAGCCAAATTCTGTTTTCGATACAGATTTACGCGAAATCCAATCTCCATGTCAACAAATTCCGGCTCCCGAAGGCCATATTCCTCCATTTCTCGCATGAGTTTTGGAATGCCGCTTCCCCATTCCTCAATCATGTTCATATAGAGGAAGGCATGAGCCAATGCCTTGTTCCGGATCTTGGAGTATCCCTCCTGCATCTTCTGAATCGTCACACCCGGAAGCAATCCTCCGGGCGACGTTATTTCCAGACGATCATCATAGATCGCAACCTGAATGTGCGAATTCTGCAGGAAGCTACAGTTCATCACGGCATTGATTATCAGTTCCCGAATACTGTCCGGCGGCAGTTCATAGACATCCTGCCGATAGATTCCGACAAACCTTGCCCCGAGGTGGATGTTACGTAGCACATAATCATATGCCTTTTCCACCTGCTCCCAGAGTGGTCCAGAATAATCCCGTTTATCAACAAAAACACTTCTCGTATCATTTTTGAATACACCGCACTGGATTACCGAATGAAAGGCATCTTTTCCAAGCAGGAAGATATACCCATTGGTTGGGTGAATCTTCCCATCTTCTCCTTCCTCCAGAAGTCCCCAGGAAAGCAGCTGGTTCTTGGTAACGTCTTTTACCGATACTTTCTGTCCTTCTAATCTGGCATTCTTGGCAGCGACAGCCTTCATTTGCCTGCAGAGTGACTGAATCTCTTCATCGGTCACTGTAAGATCACGTCGAGCAACATTGTCATAGGAACGGCCTTCGTCTTCGTAATACATCTCTGCCGTCAGATCACGGTCTGCTGGCCTGGATGTTCCTGCGACACGGATGTACGTGCCATCTTTTATTCCTAACGATTTGATATAGTACGGCCTTTGTTTACCCTGACTTATTTCTACAACAATAACAGCCTTGTCTTCGATCTGCTGCAGATAAATATCCGGTATGATCAGTGGCTCGCAGCTGTCCGAAATAGCTGCAGTAATTGCATCCATCTCCGAAAAGACGATATCCCTTGGGATGCCGATTACCTGATGGGTTTTGTCATCAACGCCAAAGATGATCCTGCCGCCCTCACCATTGGTAAAAGCAACAACAGATTTCATGTATTGACGGCTGTCCTTCGGACGCTGCACTTTGAATTCCAGATTTTTTGATTCACCGGCAAGGATTTCTTCTAACGTCATGCATTCATCCTCCTTTTCTTATGCCCGAATTATTGTACAAAGGCATCATTCATCTCACACAAGTGCAACAGAGAATGGAAGCGGAGATTAAAGAATTATTTTGACCAAAGATCAGCTCATCAACTTCAACTCTGTAGCTATTCGCAAAGTTTTAAATACGCCTTTTTTATTATTCCCGCCATGAGTTTTCGACGCTTCTCCAGGAACTCAGGATATGACAGATTCTCAAAATTTTCTGGTAATGCGTTTTCTGCGCAAGTTTTCTTATAACCCTCGTTGCCGAGCTTAGCACGGTATCTCGCCACATATTCAGATGGTGGGTCATCGGAAATATCGATGTTCGTGTTGTAATCCAGATATGTAAAGTTTGCGATCTGATTCCGCTCACGATCACTGGTATATCCAATCTTCGTCAAATAATGCTTCGGAAAAATATGGTGCTTATCGATGGCCTTTTTATCTCCGCTTGCTCCGGGAAGAAGCTTCGCGGCAAGTGTACTAGTACTAAACAACATTGGCGTTCCCAGCACATTCAGTGCAGCTATATATCCATACCATGCCGGTGATTTCGCAGAAGAACTTGCAAGCGCCGCAGGAAGCGTCAGATTGAAGTAATCATCAGTAAATCTCGTCTCGATAACACCCTTTAGGTATGCCACAAAATCAGGTGCTGTTTTAACACTTCTCAGATCAGCAAATTGCTTTTCAACCTCCGATTCGGTGGAACCAGTGTAGAAAAGAGTGATCGTAGACATAAAAATCCATTGCTTCATGATTTTTTGGAGTTCTACCGGAGCAACCTTATAGTCGTACTTTCCAATCAAATAAAGCACATAACAGAACACCACTGCATTAGACGATGCCACAATGTTTCCATTGACATAACCGGCATCAGCAAAGAGTCCCATGAACACATGCCAGTTGTTAAGATTCATGGACTTATCCAGAGCTTCTTTAAATTTTGCCAGATTCGTCTTCATCTCTTCCGCAGTAACTTTTCCTGTGTCCAGGTCTTTGCCACGCATAAGCATGTATGCATAACGAAGTCGTGCACGCCTGAAGCCTAGACCGACTGCCATACGGATCAGATGTGATGGATCAACCTTTAAGATGAAATTATAAGATGTGTGATCATTTGGTATACGTGACTCCGCACAAAATTTTTCAATCATATCATGAACTTCATTGTCATACACTGCCAAAAGGGTCTCAATGAAATTCTTTTCGGTAAGTTTCTGACCTCCAGAGTTCACACGGACAAAAATATCGGCAACATCCTCCTCCGAGGCTTTCCCATTAATTCTCAATGTGGGCAATGTGTAGATCAAAAGATTAAGAAGGTCATTAAGATTTGTTTCTATAAGTTCTTCTTCATCGTCAGTTAATAATGGCTTCTCATTTTTTTCACGTCCAGCATTGCAGTCCTTTATAAACTGCTTGCGGAATCTGGATACGCTATTCTCCTCATGTGCCTGAAACACTGCGCTGATCTCACTGATCCACTCCGGATTTCTCTCGTATGCCTCTGTCCAAACCGCAAACTCTCTGGTAAGCGGGTTAAAGGAGATTCGTATAGAACGCTCAGCATAGTTTTTGTCTTTGACCTTTATTCCGGATATGGATGCGAGAAGCGCAGTAAGGCGCTGCTGGCCATCAATCACCAAATAATCAGGTACTGCGTAGGTTTTGTGGTTAGTTCCAATTTTGTTTACTGTCTCATAATCTTCTGGAGACCTCCAGAGCATAATGTAACCAATGGGATAGCCTTTCAGCATCGAATCCAGAAGATCCCGTGCTTTGTTATCCTCCCACACAAAAGGACGTTGCAGATCTGGAAGTCCCACTTTTCCGTTTTTTACATCCGAGAGAAGATCACCGATCTTGCTCTGAACGTCATCGAATAATTCTTTTCCCATAACCTATCCCTGATCTTTCCTAAATCCACAGGCTTAATTAGTGATTCAATCATGTTTATCTCGCCTTCTGCGAGTTTGATTTTTTACAATATCTTCTCATCAGTCCAGACTTCCTTAAAATTCCGGGCTGAAAAAGTCTGACTAAAATGTTAAGAAACGTATACTGAAACAGCAGATATCGTGCAAACTTTGTCTTTAGATAACTGAGATAATTATCCGTTTCAACTTTACAGACATAAAAATTATACCGTCTCCCTGGCACTGTGTTTTGAGGAACTGATCATGCCATAGGGTGGTCAATAGGTACCTGTAAAACTCATTAATATTCGCGCTATGGAAATTATTGTCTAAAGACAAAAACTCATCCTGATCTCTGGATACTGAGAAGGTTTTTAAAATATCATCCATTTCCACCAAACCTTCCTCAAAAAATATTCAGATGGCTAATATGTGAATTTAAATTTTCAGAGCACAAGCAGCAGAGCTCGATATGCACACATTCAGATCCTGCTATGTTATGTAAGGTTCGATAAGGAACGCATCACAAGATCAACATCCTTGTTTTCCAGTTCCTGAATAATGTGAAGATAGGTTTTCTGCGTCGTCGTCATACTCGCATGTCCTAGTCTGCGGGCAACGCTTGCAATTGAAACCCCTGCAAACAAAAGAATTGACGCATGGGTATGCCGCAGTCCATGAATGGAAATCACTGGGATTTTCAGCTGCCTGCAATACCGTTCAAGAATGTCATTGATGGTGGAATTATAGATATTCTGTCCCCGCACAAAGATAGGCTTATCCGATGCCAGATCACGTGTCAAAGCGGAAAACTGCATCACCAGTTGCCAGTCGATCTGAATGCGACGTACAGATGACTTATTTTTCGTTGCAGTAAAGCCGCCGCCATTCTTATAATTCCAAGTCTTATTTATAGAAACTGTCTGATGTGAAAAATCAAAGTCATTTGGCGTAATGGCAAGTGCTTCCGAAAAACGCATTCCTGTCTTAGCCACCAGCAGGATGAACCAGTCCCAATTAATTTCATTTCTTAGGTCTAGATTCGTCAGTAGAGTATGAAGCTCAAACTGATTGAGATATTTCACTTTCTTACTGGCGGGCGTCTTTCCCTTGATGATCACCTTTCTGGTCGGATCACGTTCTATCAATCCATCGTCCACCGCATCCAGAATGGCTCCCTTCAGCTGATGATGGAAGTCCATCGTCGTCTGTCGCTCATGATCTTTGGCATAGTCATTGATCAGCTGCTGGTAGCTGACTCTGGTCAAATCACACAGCTTCAGATCCGGAACAAGTTTATCGAGCCACGCCTGAGCCATATGGTACTTGTTCAGCGTTACATCGCGGATTGCTCCTTCCTTATAAACTGAAACCCAGTTTGCATAGTAGTCACGAAATAAATCTGATGATCTGCTTTCACTCAGCATTCTTTTTTCTCCTTCCTTAGAATGCATGCTGATGAAGCATCTGCTGCCTATGATCAGATCATTTTCCCGCCTGAAAGAATAAAGTCCATTAACAGCTTATCCACCTCATTGCGAACAATGAATGGTGGCCGCCGTTCTCCATCAACAACTGCAAAATAAGCTTCCGCATCTTCCATAACGACGCTGTCACGCAGCTCATCAAAGCGCCCATACTGATTAATCGTGTCCTTTGTCACATGACGCTCAAGCAGGTCCAATACGAGACTCTCATCAACACCTAAACATTCATGGAGACGATGAACCTCATTCTTCTTTTCGGAATTCATATAATCGACGATATAGCTGCGGAACGGTTTCCCGTCCACCAGTTCAACATCGCCAGTCTGAACATCATGCAGGAACAGCTCTGCATACTTCTGCTCCTCCTGAGATAAAGTTGAAAAAGACTTATGCAGATCCGCAAGCGACTGTTCCAGCTCGTCCTGATCCACGTTTGGCTGTATCAGCTGCTTCTTCCACTTTTCGAAGCGTGAGTTCATGTAGTCGTTGTCAATGGTACCGGTACTCAACTCGGTCAGATACGGATCAATAGCAAAGGTTATTTCTCCATCGCCGCCTTCATCAATACCGCCCTCGCCGCCGCTTAACTCCTTATAACGTTGCAAAAGTGTCAGATACTCTTCTTTCCCAAATTCAAGGCTTACCGTCTCATTCGTTGTATCATCGGCGTCAATGCGTGCACTGTATTCTTTCTTTTCCCACTTGAATCCCTGAATTGTTGCAGCCTGCAGATAGCCCGAAAGCTCGCGAAATAATTTCGCAAATTTTGCCTTCGACGGGACATCATCCGGGAGCTTGTCCACATCTGGAATACCAGCGCTCTTGAAGATGCGAATAATATCCCAATAAGTTACATTCATATGCCGAATATTAGCCGGAAGATGATCTGCAAACAGACCTCTGGGCTTATCGCCGGAATACAGCTTAACTGCTTCCTCAATATTCCGCTTCATCATATGTGGCATTCGGTAGTAACGAATAGAACCAAATGGCTTCTCATGCTCATCAAACAAGCGGTTGGTTCTGGAGAATGCCTGGATCAGATTTTGATATTCCAGCACCTTGTCAAGATAAAGTGTATTGATCCATTTGGAGTCAAATCCCGTCAACATCTGATTTACAACAATCATTAAATCCAGCTGCTGCTCAGGCTTCACACGGATATATGGAGACTTATGTGCAATACGGGCAGCAACATCACGTTTAAAGCCGTCATAGTGCGCCATGTCAAAGTTCTGATGGTAGCGATCATTATAATCTATGAGCATTTCACGAATACCGTCATCCTTTAGTATGGATGTCTCCCCGCCCGCATTATCAATTGTCGGGTCAAAGATACAGGTAACGCGAAGCTGCGGTGCACGCTTCTTAAACAGGTGATAATACGTAATCGCCTCCGGAATACTGCTTGTAGCAAAAATTGCATGCAGCAAATATCCATGACTCATCGAATCACGATCGCCAGCGATATTGTCGACCACAGCTTCCTGATATTTTTCTGATCTCCATGCACTTGAATCCAGATAGTCTTCGATGCCTTTCTTCTCCCCATCACCAGCCATTGGCACCTCAGCAGGTGACATAAATTTATAGTAAATCGACCTCTTCTTTGGATCTTTGATTGCTTCAGCCACAGTTGTGGCATGGGCCTGTTCCAGAGCAACCATGGTGCGTAGCTCTTTATCCGGATAGACCATGACCATCGTCGGATCAAAGCCAAGAACATTTTTATCCCGAATGCCATCCGCAATGCTATAGCGATGAAGTTCATTTCCAAAAATATCTGCCGTCGTAAGTTGTTTGCGGCTGTTTTCACCAAACACCGGTGTCCCAGTAAAGCCAAAGAAAAGCGCATTAGGGAACGTATTCTTAATCGTTGCGAGCATGTCGCCAAACGTCGAGCGATGACATTCATCAACGATAAAAACCACCCGCTTTCTGCGAATGTTTTCTAGGTCCTTCTCCCTGAGCATGCCTCCTGAATCTTCTTTGAGACGGCTCATCTTCTGAATCGACGTCACGATAAGACTGTCATTTGGGTTATTGCTTGTAAGTTTCGTAATCAGCGTATTGGTATTTTCCGTATCCTGCACCTGATCAGCGCTGTCAGCGAACCCACGATATTCTTTGACGGACTGAACACCAAGCTCAATCCTGTCCATCAGAAACACAACTTTATCTGCATCCTTTGACTCCGCAACCAGCTGCGCAGACTTAAAGGAAGTCATCGTCTTTCCTGATCCGGTCGTATGCCAAATATAGCCGCCGAGTTGATTCTCCTCATTCCATTTATTAACTTTGACACGGTCACTGATTTTCATTGCCGCATAGTATTGGTAGCTGCGCATCACCTTCAGGGTGCCATCCGATTTATCCGGAACTGAATAAAACCCAATCATCTGGTGTGCCTGTGGAATCGAAAGAAGATGGGTTACGATATCTTTCCAATTATGGTATGGCTCATTATTAAAGTTTTCCCAGTGGAAGAAAAAGTCAGAATTAAACTTTCCATCAGGACCCGGATTTGCAAAGTACACCCCATCCTCCGGGTTCATCGCCACAAAGATTTGTATCAACGAAAAGAGGCCTGTAAAAATTCCTTCATGGGAATAAATCTCAATCTGACGGCAAGCTTCGTGATAGTCAACGCCAGTCCGTTTCAATTCAATGTGGATTACAGGCATCCCATTGATCAGTAGCATAAGATCACCACGCCGCGTATGATAGATCGCATCACGGTGCCCGAATTCCGGCTGTTCCGCAATCTGATAGCGGCTCTGTCCACCGGCAATCTCGTTGCGTGAATAAACCTTCAAACTCACTTCTTTACCGTAATGAAGTGTATCCGCCGGATTTTTACGTATTAATGAAACATAGGTGCCATTAATAAACTCATTCAATGCCAGTGGCGTCCTTAACGCAGTAATCTGTTCCAGAAGTTCTTCCATCTCCTCCGGTATCAAAGGGCAACCATTCAAATAATCAACACCGCGATTATTCTCAAAAAGAATATCCGCCCAGTTCTGAATCAAATCCTGCTCCGTCGGATGCATCAAAACCTTATCACTCCACCCATAACGCTGAAGTTCAGTAATCACTGCCTTCTCAAAATCAGCTTCCACACTAAATCCAGTCATACTTTTCACTCCATTTCAATTATATAGTCCCTCTCCATGCTTTCTTTGATGAAGGGTGATAGTCTTATCAAGGTCATTAAAAAGCTGTGCAATCTTGCGCTGTTCTTCTATACTACATATAGGGACCTCTATTGACTTAATACCAGGCAAAGTAATTTGTTTTTGAGAGCCACCTGCAACGATTATCTGCATTGATTTTCGTGCCATTTCACTATTCATATAGTGATGTATATAGTATGGTTCGTTCAACCCTGTCGATAAACAATACAAACAATTTCCAGCATAATACTTATCATTCTCATCAATTACAGCGGTTCTACCTATTACATAACCGGCACCAACATCTCGTGTCGGCATTATCAATGTACCTTTTACAAGAAGCCTATCTGACCTATTTGTATGGAGGGAACAGACTAAATGCCCTTCTGTATTAACTGAACCCATAGTGAGGTTATAATACTTTCCTCCATCTTCGTTTGGAACATTTTGACCAGAACTGATTTCTGTAATTTCACCCAACTTACGCTGTTCCCAAGAAATAGCAACAATTGAAAAAGCTCGATAGTGACCGCAAGAAACACTTTTTCTGATGAAGGGTGATAAGGTGGTCGAGTTCAGAGAAATACTGACCAATTTTCCTCT
>Ga0256404_1013735_pt1 | contig 10159 bp, 2 predicted proteins | sample RumenRJG_01DNA_FD_185990 | JGI IMG/M metagenome (GOLD analysis project Ga0256404, IMG submission 185990) | Bovine rumen microbial communities from Lethbridge, Alberta, Canada - RJG_01 | ecosystem: Host-associated > Mammals > Digestive system > Stomach > Rumen | place: Canada: Alberta | collected...
ACCGAAATCAGAATCGGCGAAAACGTGTACTTCTTCCCGTCCGCGACACGGCTCTCTCCAAGCACCAGGTAGACGCCCGGCTTCACGCTCTGGAAAAGCGCCTTCCCGCCCGCGTCCGTCTCTGCAAGACTCATTGCCTCGTAAAGATACGGCGCATGCGCGTAATTCGCCAGCGTCGCGGCGTAGGAATCCCATTTTCCCGAGCCGAGATCAATCTTCCCCGAGTCGCCGAGGTCCACGTTTAATTTATTAAGCCCATCTGTCGGCTCGAAGACCGCCCCGCCCCGGCCAAACGTTCCGATCTGATAAATGCGGAAGTCAAAACCCGCTCCACCGTTCATGGAGATGGTGAGCGACCCTTCTTGCGTCTGGTCCACATCCGAATACGCAAAAACATGTCCTGCCGGTACGAGTATGCACAGCACGCACGCCGTCAGCAGGCCCGCCAAAACCGCTGCCATATGTGATTTCATTCTGTGAATCCAGACCTGTTTCTTCATTTCCAGCTCCTGACGCACGGACGTTCTGATTTCATAGACCATGCGCATCTCCATAATCCACCGTCAAAACCTGTTTTGACGGTTATGTCCTATTCTCGCGCTGCATACCGCGGCTATTCGTCCCTTTTCTTTCTACTGCCTGCACGGCGGCCCGATGAAAGCAGAATCCAGAGCGCGATCAGCACGAGAATCGGAAGCGCGATGAACGGCACGACGTAGCGCGGTTCGACCTGAACGGCATCCGCACTCACCGTCAGTTCCGTCTGCTCCTCTTCGATCCGGTGCCCGCGGACCAGAAGACGGTGCGTGTTGACGCCGTAGGGCGTACAGGTCACAAGCGTACAGTAATCTTGCTCCGGGTCGATCGCCAGGTCCTGCAGCTCATCCGGCAGGACGATCCGAATCTGATCCACCTCGTAGGTGAGGGTGCGGTTCAGCACCTGAAGCTGAAACGTATCCCCCTCCTGCAGCTGATCGATGTCCGTAAAAAGTTTTGCCGACGGAAGGCCTCTGTGCCCCGAGATCACGCAGTGTGTTCCCTTGCCGCCGACCGGAAAGGACGAGCCCTCGATGTGTCCCACGGCGATTTCCAGAACCGCCGGGTCCGTGCCGTGATAAATCGGCAGTGAGACACCGATTTTCGGGATATTCACATACCCCATGATGCCGGTTCCGGTGACATCGAGGATACTGTTGTACAGCGCCTTCTCCTCATCGGTGAGGACAAAACGATCCCCGGATTTCGTGAGAAGCTTCTCATTGTATATATGCGCTGCCTCCCACAACGAGCTGCTGCTCTCCTCCGACATGTCCGAAACCCGCGCGACATATCCTGCGATCGCCCGCGACTGATGGAGATCGTTCCACCAGTCCGAGAACGTCGGATAAACAAGAAGCCCCGCTCCAATCAGGACCGCCATAACTAATATCAAATCGACAAGGTGTCCTCGCCGTTTCTTTGGTTTCTTTGGTTTCTTTGGTTTCTTTCTGTTACCGCCGTCCGGTACAGCTTCCGACGTATTCTGCTGATTTATTATAGGTTTGTTCTCTTTCACCGTTTTTCTGACAGAGATACTCCCTTCACCGCCCAGAAGAATCAGGAACCGCCCGGTCTCCCGCCGTTCCTGACTCTTCTTGGAGATGAAGGATGCTCTGCATCCTTCTCTCCAAGTCCCTACTCAGGCTTACTTGTCACTGTTCATTTTCTTTCTCATGACCAGCACCACGCCAGCCGCAACTACCAGAGCCGCACCAATAATGTAGATCATCGTCGTACCGCGGCCACCGGTGGAAGGAAGGGTGGAACCCTTCTGGTTGACGACATCAGTGGTGAGAGAACCCGCATCTTTATCTACAGTAAATTCTGCCCCTACAGGTGTTACATCTTTAACGGAGAGACTAGTGAGCTTCGGGTCAGCGCTTGCTGTATCATGCTCTGCCGAGATCGTAAACTCAATCGGGGTGATGGTGTTGTAGCCGGTCGGGGTAGTGGTCTCAGTCAATCTGTAGTCACCGTCGTCAAGGCCCTTGAACTCGAAGCTTGTATCCGTACCTGCTGTGAATTGCTTGACTGTTTTGTATGTACCGTCGCTCAGCTTCTTTTCAAGCTTGAAAGCAGCACCTGCCAGAGACTTCTTGTCCTGATCAACCTTATTGACATCAACCTTGTATGTGAAGACGATGTTCTTATCGTCAGGAGTCTTGCCAGTCTCGCCATCGCCGCCCTTGTTCGGGTTGTTGGAGTAGGTCAGGTATACCTTGTTCGGATTGCCGGTAGAACCGATGACAGCGCTCTCGTTGAGCTGCGCTGTATAGGTGACGACAACCTTTGTATTCTCATCAAGCGTGACACCGCTGATTCCTTTCAGGTCGTTGCAGGTCCAGGTTACAGTCGTGCCATCTTCATTTGTGGTAGCAGTTTCTTCGAAGGAACCGGTGACATTCGTTTCGCCGATCTTGATCGTTGCACTTTTTGCCGTGTAGGTGAGGCCCTTGCTCATCGTATCGGTGAAGACATACTTATAGGTCGTATAGCTATCAATGTTGGACGGCATAGTACCCGTGATCTGATAAGGGATACTGTCACCGATATCGTAGTCAGCAGAATCCTGCCATCCACTTGTCTCTCCAGTGCTGTCGTTTTTATCCTGAACCTTCTTAACGACCGTAGGAACATCCAGTTTTGTACTTTGCGTAACCTGACCTACAACCTGCATGATATAAGCGGTAGTTGCACCATTCTCGACACCATTCTGGCTGCTTGCCTTATCCATGACAAGATAATAGCCAGCTTTCAGATCAGAAAATACAGCGGTGCTTTCTTGATCTGCAGATTTCTCTGTAGGGTTTTGTAAATAACTGACATCATTTGCACCCGCGACTAATGCCTCTGCAAAAGCTTTTGCATCGTCATCTGTTCCCAGTGTGCCGGCTTTTTCCGATGCATCGCCAAAAGCTGTTTTACCAGCTTCTGTAACACCATCGCCCCACTTGATGTTACTAAGAGTTCCTTCGCTGAGGTCTCCGGTAAAAATCTGATAGAGTTGAAACGTATGTGTCGTTTTTCCTTCATTCGTGATCGTTAAAGAATTGGTCCCTTCCGCTGCAAAAACGGTGAGTCCCATTGTCATAATCATGACCAACGATAGAAAGAAGGCCATGAAGTGTTTTGTGATTTGTTTCTTCATAAGAGTTTCCCCCATGCTCTTTGATGTCCGCCCGGTGTTTTGCCGGGCGGTGTTCCTGGTAATAGCACGATATGCTTCGTGCCGCTCACGGCAGTTATTCCGGTCTGCCTCCGGTTGTTGTGCATCACTTTCCATGCGCAGGTCAGAGGAGCTGGCGCCCGCCTGGGCTAGCCACCCTTCTCTGGTGCCCGCGTCTCGTAGAAAAGGGATGTTCTTGAGTGTTTCATCTTATTCGGAACCACCCCCTTTCCCTGTATTCCTTTGGATCAGCAATTTTCTCACCGTCAGGGCTGTTCCTGCGAGGAGCAGAAGGAGCGCTCCTGCTCCGGTCAGCGGCAATGTTCCATGACCGCCGGTGGAAGGAAGCGTATACGAGGAATCCTTCTGGTTGATGATTGCCTGGCCGTTGCCCGCATAGGTCATGGAATCTATCGTCGTATATTCCCCATTATTCAAAGTTCCATATTTAGGCTCCTTGAATCCATCAACCTTATTGTCTTCCTTGACATAGTAGTGCCACGTTCCAGTGTATGTGTTTCCATCTTTATTCACAGTTCCAGTGGAAGGCAGCCCCACAATCTTATAATCTCCCGTGTTCAAGACTGTACACTCAGGCGCTTCTTTAGTACTATCCAGAGAATTTGATTTTGATATCACCTGATCCCCTGATAGTTCATAGGAAGCAACTGTTTCCGGATCAAGTTCCGCCAATGGATTGTTATCGTCTCTCAGCAGTTCACGATATAGAGTAACGTGAATGTTTTTTCCAGAAGGCCACTCCAGCCTCTTTGTTCCATCGCTCCATATTTTTGTAAATTCAAAATCAATTTCTTTTTCCACTGTCCGGCTGTTTGTGATGTTGATCGTCGCAGTTTTATTCTCAGCGTTCAGCGTTGCATACGCCGTTTCTTGCCCAGCCGTATACTCAATGCTATTGATCGTCGCTGTGCTGCCGTTCGTCACCACCTTGCCGCCAACGATCTCGTAGACATAGTATGTCCGTCCAAGTGTCAACTTGTCGAAGGTGACAGAGCCGGTGCTGTTGTCGCCGATTGTGATGGTCTTGGTATCATCCGACTTAATCTCAGAACCATTCGTCTGCTCCGTCGAGAACAACCCCACCGTGATCGTCTGTCCGACAGCTTCCTTATCGGCAGCATTGTTTTTCAAGACAGACTTGTTTACAGTGATGGAGCCATATTCCTTGCTATTGGTGATAACCAGTGGTTCATCCGCTGTCGTTTCAATGACACCCGCTCCGTCATCAGAATAACTCACTATATAACGGAAGCCCTGTGCAGCCAGTGCAGCAGTATCTTCTACCGCAGTATAAGCAAGTGTGTTTCCATCTGCATCCGTTGTCGGCAGCGATTCAAATGTCCATGACCAGTCATTGCTGTCACTCAGTCTGGTCTCATAGCTGGTCTCCTCAGGCTCACCAACTACTCCGTCCCTGTCAGTTTTGATAACCATCAGGCTGACTTTGATCTCAGAAGGCATCTCATCACCTTCGTCAACATCAAAGACTTTCTTCACATGGATATCCGTGCTCTTCGGGATCATGCGGTTTGTGACCGTGATTTCTCCAGAAGTTTGCCCCTCGCCGCCATCTGAATAAGTTGTCGAGTAGTTCTCAACCTTATCTTCAACAACGGTGTATTTCAGAGCATTACCATCTTTATCCTTCACAGGAAGCTTATTCCAGATGTAAGTCGGCCAATTGCCTTCATTATCTACATTGATGGAGACCTTCTCGCCAATATTTTCTGTGGTACCGTCGGCATTAATTCTGACAAGCTGCAGCTTGATACCACCCTCAGGCCTCGTCTCGAACAGGTTATCACTGTCGTTCTCCCAGACCTTTGTTGCGGAAATCGACGTATATTTGGATTCTACGTTCGTCGCAGTCCACGTGGTCAGGTTTGCCATAGAGGCGACTTGGATTCCATTTGCAAACTGACAGGCGTCATCAAGAGCCCATGCAGCATGCTTACGATTAAGCTGTTCTGCATCATGCAACAACGGTTGTGGAACAACATCAGAATTCACATTAATATGCTGATATACAACGAAGTAGTGGTAATCCTCATTTCCTGTATAACCTTCAGGCGCTTCCACTTCTTTCCATGCATAAAGCTTATGCTCATTTAGACCCGTCCATTGCGTATATCCACTTTCGCCTGAAACAACAGGTTCTCCTACCGACTTATAATTTACAATCTTAAATTGATCATCAATTTCCGCGATTTCAGCTGCAGTTGCATTTCCGGCAGTTCTGCGATCGACTTTAGCCAGAAGGGCATCCCACCACTCTTGATTATGCTTCTCCGTATTAGTCAAATCACCAATTTTAAGCTCACATTCATAAAGCTGGAATTTTGCCTGCGCAAGATTGTTTGAGATATTATTCTCATCAATTTTATGAATGGACATATCTATGCCATCAACTTTCACACCAGCTTCACTCGTTTGAATTGTGTGCTTTTCAGACGTAGAATCGCTATGGCTTCCGCCACCAACCAGTGTTGCTGTGTTTGTAAATGTATCCTCCCCCTGCGCACGAGCAATACATGTGTAGGTCAGAAGCAGCGGCGTACGATCCGGGATTTCCCTAAGTGACAAGAGGCGCGCATCATCATTGTAGGAAACCTCAATGCCAACCGGCGCAGTATCGCCCGCATGAAGCTTTCCGTCAGCTCCCAGCGTCGCATTTGATATGGAAACACTGCTCGTATTAAGATCCATATTGGTGGCAATATAGTCTGTTAAGGACAGCGCATTCCCATTATTCAAAGTATAACCGTGCGGGTTGATCTCAATGCTGTAGGTGATGTTCTTAGAGTTGATTTTTTCATCACCTATCATTTCGTATACTATACCGCCGTCGTCCTTAGTTGTATCCGTCTTTGTGATATAACCATCCGAAGTAACCGTAACTTTATCAGTCGCATCAAGCTTTTTATTATCACCGGCTGTAATCGTTACATTATTCTGGAAGGTCTCAGAACCGGATGCGGAGCTGGTGATACGATTCCATTCTTCATCGGAAAGAAGAGTGTAATAAGTAACTACTATTTTTTCCCGATTAAGTCCAAAATGCTGGTCTGAATTTGGGTCCCAAGGATTATGTGCAGCAATATCTGTTTTTGTAATCTTATTATCCGACTCATTAACTGTAACATTTAGTTCAGATTTTTTTCCGGATAACTCATCTCCTTCATAACTGATATAGATTGACGGGTTATCTACGGTTTTAGAGGAGTAGTTTACTAATGTCAACCCTTCCGGAATTGTGTCTTCAAACCAGACTCGTACTGGTTTAGAATCCTCAAAAGCTTTTTTCGTCGGATTAAGAATAACCTCCCATTTTATTAGCCTGTCATTTTCAGAATATGTTCCATATTTAGCCAGACTAATATCCGGAGTTGTATAGGTCGCTTCTGCTTCGGCAGTTTGATTATTATTAAGTCTGACCTCATTCTTCATATAGGTTCCATCAATAATTTTATAATCCGTCTGAAATGCCAGATTAATGTGAACTCTCTCATTGAGTACGGGGAAGAGGAATAATGCATTTTCTTTATCAATGGAATAATCTACACCCGGAGTCAGTTCTGTTCCGTCATCAGTTGTAACAATAGCATGAATAACATCAAAATCACTTGCCTTGGCAGCATAGTAATATACTCCCTGGCTTTCGGATTTAAACACAACATGATTCTGGTCTGTAGCTTCCCTTACTGAAACATTTTCCAACGGATACGCCGAATCCGCATCCTTTTCTACAATAATGTCCCAATAGACACGTCCGTTGTTGACATCCCAGTGATCGAATTCTTTCCGTACCTGCGGATTATGGGTCACCTCTTTCGGGAACTCAATCTTGACTTCCGTTTCCACCGTATCATGATTATCCTTGAAGTCATTGAAGGCAGAATGATTCCCGTTAATACCGGATTCGTTAGCTTCAGCTTCCGTGATGATCTGTGTATCATATTCAATGGTGATCGGGCCTTCTCCGATATCCGCAGGAAGTTTCCACTTGAACAGGCAAATCTTTCCGGTCGAATATTTTCCATCATCCCAGAAATCCCAGTTATTGCCGTCCTCCGACCACTGACCGGTTCCTGTAGGCATGGTGAAACTTGTTCTGTCTGCCTTTGTAACCGTAATCGCGCTGACAAGCTTCTGCAAATCCGTCATCTGGTCTTCGATGACTGCCCCGGCAAGATTCATTCCGGCCTCACCATATGTCAGTGTATAGTGAATCGTGTCACCCATTGCTACGGTCTGATGGTTGACATTTACATTCTCTTTTGTAACCTTTTTATTGATCGGGTACCGATCAAACACACCTATATTGTCCGTGCTGTCTGATTGCTTTCCGCCACTGCCGGTATTCCTGATGTGCTTTTCTCCAAAGACATCGCTGGATGTTGCCTGATTCTGGCTGATTACCTTTGTTGTATAGGTAATAACGACAGGGCCATTACCGGCATTGGACGGCATGTTGAAATTGAACAGTTCGACATCGTTTGCGCTATACTGTCCATCATCACTCCATTTCATAGCACCGGAGACGTAATCGCTCAGCTTCATCTGGCTTCCGTTTCCGACTTTAATCATCACATCTCCCTGCAGCACCTGCAGATCTGTCATGCTGTCCTTAATATTGACACCAGCCATATTCGTTTTTGCATCGCCAATCTTCAGGGTATAATTGATGATGGTATCAGGATCCCATTTTCCATCGTCCCGTTTACTACTGCTTTCCGATTTGACAACGGTATAAACCGGCTCTTTTTCGTATGTAACAGTTGTTTTCTCTGTGTCAGTCGTGTTCTGACGGTGCTCCTGCGCAGTGTTAGATACTTCAGTTGTATCATAGATACCATTTGCCTTCGCCGTATCCGCATCAATCAATTTCACAGTATATGTAGCTGTTACAGGGCCATTTCCAGTTGTTCCTTCCGGGAATGTATAGTCAAATAGTGTTACCGTCCCCTTGCTGTAACTGGTATTGGTAGCCTGACTGTCAAAGTTGACATGCGTTGTCTGCCCGTTATAAGAAAGGGTTACATCACCCTGCGGGATAACCACGTCAGTTATATAGTCAGAGATATGGAAACCGGATAACTCGGTTGTGTCTTTACCATAGGTGATGGTATAAGTAACAGTATCGCCTGGCTGGGCAGTGGATTTATCCACCGTTTTGGTCACAGGAATGGGTTCCCGAGGTTTATCAATTTCAATGGTTGTGCTGCCGCCGGGAACATCTTTGTTCCCATTTACCTTCCATGATGCCGTGTTCGTTTCCGTTGTCTTATCCGCGGACATGGCCTTCAGCTGATCTTCTGTAACCGTTGTATCGTAGGTCACCTGATAACTGCCTTTAGCCACTCCTGAAGTACCAAGAGCAGAAGCTACATCAAAAGAGAAATTCTGACCGCTTTGAGTAACCGAAACAGACGTTCCATTAATTTTCACACTGGATGCATCCAAAGACTGCAGACCGCCCAGCGTATCATTAAACACCATGGAAGCCAGATCAGAATTCACATTGATATTTGCTGTATAATTAAGCGTATAACTTCCATCACTGTTCTTAGTCGAATTAACAGACTTAGTTCCTTCTTCTACAGTATTTTTGTAATGGATCGGAATTACATCTGTTGTGCCCGGGAATTCATAAGTTACTTCATCCTGACCCCCAAGCTCCGACTCACTTGTTTCTGCAGTAAGACTAAAGAATCCTGTAAAGGATGATCTTCCGTCAAAATAAGAAGGATCTGTGAATGTAAGGGTTACGACTCCGTCCTGCACTACATAATTTCCAAGTTTTCTGGAACCAATGGAGATAACACCGTTCAGATTATTACGAATGCTTCCAATCGGAGAATTATTGATAAGAGAATTCAAATCATATACAAGAACCGGATTCCCTTGGTAGTTATCTATAGCATGTACAACATCCTCTGTAAGAGAATATGTAAATGTCAGCTTAAATGCCGCATCCCTTTCCTGTTCATTTTGTGTCACAGATGTCTCGGCAGCGACATGGAACCACTGTGTGTTATCAATATTCGCCAGATTCCAAGGACTTGTTGTTTCATGGGCATCCGTAACCTTCACCGTCACCACATCCCCATTCTTCATAGTGATGGTCAGGCTCTCCTCAGTATCAAACGCCTGCAGGCTCTCCAGCGTCCAGTCGTCACCTTCCTTATTTTTGGTAACCTTAACTAAGCTCTCATCCGAGAACTCCACATCCGCCACTTCCGCCAAAAAGTCCTCTGCATCCTCAAAGTTTGTACCATCAATTATACCCAGCACTTCTACCAGGTCTGACAAAGTGATTTTTTCGCCTCCATGAAGGCTGAACTGGTACATTTTGCCGTTTACGGAGTACTCGAAGTCCACGGTGTAGACAATTGCATAGACCGAGAAGGAGTCGGATTCAAACGAAACCGTGTTCTTCGCGTCGGACGAGGCAGCCTTGTCGCTTGTGCTCTCGATGGTTTTGCCGTCGGATTTCTTGGCGACGACATCGGTGCTGCCGGTATCGTCCACATGGACCACATGCACTTTATCCGCCTGACTGAGAACTTTGGCAGTCATCTTGACGCGGATGGGCTTTGCCGGCTCCGTTTCGGTGCCGTCTGCCTTCCTGAAGGAAATGTCGACTGCCGCCGCGCTGCCCCTGCCTCCGGCGGCTTCAATGGCCTTGTCGAGAATGTCCTGGCTCGACACCCGCTTCACAGACATGGTGGTGCCCTGTTCAAAGGTACCTTCATCGGCTTCGACATGGACCGTGATGGTGCCATGATCTGTCGCGGCTTCCTTGTCGAAGGTAACGGCGGGCATCGGAATTTCTTTCTTTTTCTCCGTCCCGGTTGTTATGGTTTCCCGGACGATCTGCGCGAACACAACCGTCTCCGGAAGGCTTCCGTCAAACGCCGCGCTTTGCAGCGC
>Ga0256404_1013738_pt1 | contig 10156 bp, 6 predicted proteins | sample RumenRJG_01DNA_FD_185990 | JGI IMG/M metagenome (GOLD analysis project Ga0256404, IMG submission 185990) | Bovine rumen microbial communities from Lethbridge, Alberta, Canada - RJG_01 | ecosystem: Host-associated > Mammals > Digestive system > Stomach > Rumen | place: Canada: Alberta | collected...
TCCTCTGTCCATCGTCTATGAGGATGAGGACCTTCTGGTCATCGACAAATCCGCCGGCATGCCCATCCATCCTTCCATGGGGCACTACGATGACACTCTTGCCAATGCTCTCTGCTTCTACACTCAGCATGTCCTTAACTTCGACACCTACGTTAACCGCAGCATTAACCGGCTTGACAAGAACACCAGCGGGCTCCTCATTTCAGCCAAAAACATGCATGCAGCGGCAAGACTCGGGGATTTTGTCAGGGAGCGATCCATACACCGTCAGTATATCGCCATCTGTCAGGGCGATGTGAGAGACTGCCTTAAACATTACCCTTCTGCACTTGAAGGCTTCGACATGACCATATCCGCCCCCATCGCGAGAAAGGATGCCTCTGTTATAGAACGAATCGTGGATTATGCCAATGGAGACCCCGCCACAACTCACGTGAAGCCTCTCCTCTACGACAGCGAAAAGGATCTGAGTCTCATAGCCCTGAAGCTTGAAACCGGACGCACGCATCAGATAAGAGTTCACATGAAGTACATTGTGCATCCTTTGATAGGAGATTTCCTCTATAACCCGGATTACCGCTATATAAAAAGACAGGCCCTTCACTCCTGGAAGCTTAGTTTCAAGCATCCCATAAGCGAAGAGCCCATGAGCTTTACCGCAGCATTACCTGAAGATATGCAGGCTTTATTCCAACTCTGACAGCTTTTTAAACACTTCTCCTATACTGTCATTTATCATCAAGACCTCCTGATTCCCGGATCTGACTTTAAGCGCGTCACGGTTAATGATCACCAGATACTTTCCTTCAAAGTAGTTTATATAGGAAGCCGCCGGATACACCGTGAGAGAGGTTCCTCCGATTATGAGCATGTCAGCCTCGGCGATGGCATTAACAGACTTCCTAACTGCAGTCTCAGGCAGACTCTCTTCGTAAAGAGTGATGTCCGGGCGGATAATGCCTCCGCACTCGCAATGAGGGATAGGCTCGGGGGAATCAAAAACATAATCTACAGGGTAAGCCTTGCCGCAATGCATGCAGTAGTTCCTGAGGGCGCTTCCGTGGATCTCGTAGACCTCCTTGCTTCCGGCCTTTTGATGGAGCCCGTCAATGTTCTGGGTCACCACAGCCTTCAGCTTCCCTTTCTTCTCCAGCTCCGCAAGATACTTGTGAGCGAAGTTCGGCTCGATCTTTCTCGTATCCATCTTCTGCCTGTGGAACTCATAATAAACCTTTGGTTCATTCACGAGACAGCTGTGGCTGAGAAGATACTCAGGATGATACTTCTCGAACTGGACATCATGCTGATTATAAAGCCCGTCCTTACTTCTGAAATCCGGAACACCGCTTTCCGTTGACACTCCCGCGCCTCCGAAGAAAACGATATACTTTGAATCGTCTATCATTTCTTTGAGTCTCTTGATTTTTTGCTCGTCCATCATGCCCTCCTTCAATAATTATTAACTCTTATTTAAACTCTATCCCAAAATGCAGAAATACATCTGCAAAAAATCGAATCTTCCCAGGAATACTATTTTAAATCCTTCACTGAAATGTCTTTATGCAAACACTCAGCATCACTTCTTCCACGGAAACAGACTTTTCAGGATCTCTGTCAGTCCGCTTTTCACCGCATCCCTTTTTATCTCCCCCAGAGTGTCCTCGCTCTGAACCCTCGGATTATAAATCTTATCCTCTGTAAAAACACGATCCATCTTAATGTCATTCTGCTCCATGGGAACTCTCTCCGAAAGCAGTTCTTCAAAGCACAGGCAGTACTTGTAGATATCGAGTCCGTGAAGCCATCTGTCATAGTATCCCGCTCCATGCCCCAGTCTGCCGCCCCATCTGTCGGCAGAAATGCAGGGAACGACAGCCAGCGCTATCTTGTACCCGTCTATGACCGGAAGCCCTTCTTTCGGCTCAAGGATGCCCATGGTTCCCGGCTCCAGATCATCAAAGCTCTGAATCTGAACCGCCTCCATGATATGCTCCGGTCCCGGCTTACATCTCGGCACCGTCACCATCTTTCCCATCTGAAATGCGGTCTCAATGATGGCTCTCGTATCAGGTTCATCCGGTGTATTCACATAGCAGAAAATCGAATCCACCTGCTGAAATACAGGATAGAGCAGAAACCTTGTGGCAATCTCAGCATTGGCTCTGTCCTTATAGTCTGTTGTAAGGTTTTTTCTTTTTTCGCGGATCATCGTCCGCAGCTCTTTTTTGTCCATAATTTACACATTCCCACCATGTAAGCACTCAACTGTCAAAACTGTGTTCGGGCAGCACTATTCCTATAAATCTAATAATGATATTTCTTCCTCAAAGCCACCATAAAGATGCCGCCGGTTACAGCAGCCATCAGCTCAGCAAACAAAGTGGAACACCATATACCGTCCACTCCCAGCAGCAAAGGCAGCATGAGAATCGCTCCAAGCTCGAACACAAACGTCCTTAGAAAGGAAATCAATGCCGATATCTGTCCGTTGTTCAGGACAGTAAAGAAAGCCGATCCGAAAATAGCAATTCCCGTGAAAAGGTATGCAACGGAGAAGATCCTGAAAGCATGCAAGGCTTCCGGCAGCAGCTCCTCCGAACCCTGCAGAAATAATACTGAAAACGGATATGCAATCAATTCCGAAAGAATAAACATCAGAACAGATGTAAGGCCGATGATCAAAAGACTTCTTTTCAACAGGTTTTTTAGTTCTTCGTGATTCCGCGCGCCGTAATGATAGCCGAAAACAGGTCCTACTCCATTGGAGTAGCCCACAAACATGGCGGTAAAGATCAGGCTTACATACATCAGGATGCCGTAAATCACAACTCCGCCCTCACCTGCATACTTAAGAAGCTGAACATTGTAAATGATCCCCACTAAAGATGCTGCGGCTTCCGCCATAAATTCCGAAGAGCCGTTTGTGCAGCATTTAAAAACCGCCCTGCCATTCCATTCAGGTTTAACAAGTCTCAGCAGGCTGTTGTTTTTCCGCGCAAAGTAGATAAGCGGGAATACACCCCCTACTACCTGTGTTAATGCTGAGGCCGCAGCAGCACCGGCCAGTCCCCAGCGGAAACCGATTATAAACAGAGCATCCAGGGCAATATTGCTAAATCCCGCACATACTGTAACGGCAAGACCCAGTCCCGGTTTTTCAGCAGTCACAAAGAACAGCTGGAACTCATACACCCATATCCATGCAGGCAGAGCCAGGATAAATATCCGTCCGTAAAGTATGCTGTCTTCAAGAAGCTTCCCTTCAGCACCCAGCATCGCAGTGATACGGGGCATAAATATAAAGCCCACCACAAGCAGAAAAAAGCCAAGACAGGAAGATACCATCACAATCAGAGAAAAGAGACGGTTCGCCCGTTCTTTTTTCTGTTCCCCCAGGGTCTTTGCGATCAAAGCACTGCCTCCGACACCGAACATATAACCGATGGTTCCCAATATATTCAGTACCGGCATGATAAGGTTTACAGCAGCAAATTCTGTCTTACCAACATAATTGGCAACAAAATATCCGTCTGCAATGATATACAGCGAGGCAAATATATTCATGGCAATGGATGGCAATGTAAACCTCAGCAGCTTACCATATGTAAAATGCTCTGATAAATGAATCCGTGATCTCATACTTCGTTTTCTATATGACGCCATTCATCCCACGACCTGAAGGTCATGGAGTTTCCGGCTGAATATATATCTGTTTTAATAATCGCCCGGGCGGGTCATAAAGTCTTAAATCATTGCAACAGCGCATGATTTGGTTCGTTCGACCCTTACTTACATCATTTTATAATATCCTGTCTTCCCGGCGCAACCGCTATGAAAATAAACGAATGCTTCTCACAAGACATTATCACATATTTTATTATTGCCGGAAAGCAGGATCCGGTTGATATGAAAAAGGATAGGAAACTCTGAATGTTTTATATGATTTACAGTATGAAAAAGGATGCCAATGTCTCCACATTGCGCATCCTTTCAAACATGAATAGATATTGGTTTTAATCTTCGCTCTTCTCAAGTACGAACTCATTCTCAAAGAATTCGTCTAAGCACTGCAGGTTCATAACTCCGTCAACCACAGATACCTTAAAGGTTGAATCCCTGAGCTTTTCCTTTTCGAAATCCATCTCCAGGATATCTTCTTCAAGCTTGTAGTTGAAGCTATAGCTGTGCTCAGGGAGAACCAAAGCTCCGGTACCGCTCTTGGTGAAACGGTATGAGGTGATTTCGTCAATGCTCCAGAGTCCTTCAAGGTCTTCCATTGTAAGGTACTCTGTGGCTTTAAGCTTTTCCTGTGTCGCTGTGGTTTCAACCGGTGCGGTCTCTTCCACGGTCACAACCTGCACACCTGCAAGCTCCTCGGCTGCCAATGTTTCCTCCGGTCCTTCCTCCGGTAATGTTTCGTCAGTCACATCAGCTTCTTTATCGGCTGTGTCTTTATCCTGAACATCAGCATCAGCTTCTTCACCGTCTGTGGCTCCGCCCTCTGCTACTGTGTCTTTGTCATCAGTATCTGAGGCTTCTTTACCGTCAGTATCTGATGAATCATCTTTTGATGAGCCTGAGCTATCGTTATCAGTTGAATCATCAGCTTTCGAAGAACCGGAACCGTCATTACCGCTTGTGTCATCTGAACTGTCATTTCCGGAACCTGCTTCATCCTTCGAATTCCCTTTTCCGGAGCCGTTACCGGCATTTCCCGAACCGGTATCACCCGAAGTATTCTCTCCTGATGATTCATTCCCGTTTCCTGTGTTTGAGTCATCATTTCCCGAGCCACTATTATCTGTTCCCGCGCCTCCGCCTTCAGCGTTTGAATCACCTGATGTGTTTCCGGAATTTCCTGAACCTGTATTTCCCGAGTTGTCGTTTCCGGATTCACCTGTGTCGTTATTTCCCGAAACGCCTTCATTGCCTGAACCTGTATTTACGGAATTATCATTTGAAGAACCACCCTTGGTGTCATCTCCTGAATCATCGTTCTGTCCCGAATTGGAAGTATCACCCACTTCCGAATTATCATTAACCGGATTCGCATTTACGTTCTTGCCTACAGCAGTAACAAGGAAGCCCACAAGAACCAGCATCTCCAAACCCTTTATAAGTTTTCTTTTCATTTCAATCTCCGATCTATAACTCTATCAATTTGTTTTTAGTATCACTTAAAACCCGGCTTCTGTCTTTTTATGGTGAAGGTTCTTCGAGATTACGATCTCATGAACAACCTTCACCTTTTTTGATGTTCAGATCAGAAAGCTATATATTCTTTCCCTATATTCACTGGGAACAGCTCTCCCGGCGAGAACCGTTCCAAGTTGCTCTATTTCTGCCCTATAGGTGTAGTACCAACTCCGTCCCAGGAGCCGTCATCACCTACAGTATGTCCGTCAGGAGTTACAGTTGATCTGTAAAGTCTTCCCTGAAGAGATCCCGGAACTGTTTCAAAGTAATACCACTTGTTCTCGATGTTCTTCCAGCCTGTAGCCATTCTTCCGCGCCATCCATCCTTCTCAGGCATGAGATAGAATCTCTCGTTATTGTAGTCGAACCAGTTGGTCTGCATGATGCCGTTACTATCAAAGTAGTACCAGTAGCTGAGGCCGTTATAATCAAGGTTCATCCACTCAGCCTTGGCAACTGTTCCGTCTGATTTGGTATATGTCCAGATATCAGCATTGTTACCCCAGTTTCCGCCCACATCACTAACCGGTAATCCGGATTCAACCTGGTGATTCTCAGGAATTACAACGGAAGACCCGGTATTGATCTGATCAATCTTTGCCTGAATCTCAGCATTAGTTGAGGTAGAAGATTTGTTGGACGAGCTTCCGCTGCTGCCACTGCTGCCATCGCTGTTGTCCGTGTCACTTTCCCTTTCATATGTTTCAACCGCTCTGGTCTTCCTTGGAAGCTCTTCTTCCCTGGTATGTGAAGAATCATTCTCACAGGTAAATGTTTTTATTCCGGTCTCATCGTAAGTAGCTTCCTTCGTGATCACACCATCATCCCACTTATGACCTTTAGCCTTCAGGATAATGCTTTCTTCTGTGATTTCAGATTGCCCTGCCTTGTCCTCAAAAAGTTTTCCACATTCTGTACACTTGTAATGAGCCTTATTACCGTTAGTCTCGCATCCGGGTTCTGTTGCATCCACCAACTCAATTTTGTGTTGGTGCTCAGATACTTTGCTTATGGTTACAGTTACGCATTTAGGATCAGAGTCTGTATGTGTATTATCACCCTTAGCCATATACCAGACATAATAAGTTTCGGCATCTTTGCCTTGAGGAATGTCCGGAGTAAACATTGATGACTCTGGGGAGATAGACGAACTTGTACCGAGGGTATATTGCATAGTACCTCCAGATGCACTACCTGCATTAACTAGCGTCTGTGGAGACCCTGTATATGTCAATGTCTTTGCCGTTGGATGGGTTGTTACAGTTGCAGCCGACTTTGTGTAAGGGAACAATAATTTTTTGTAAGAATCCAGACTTGCGCCGCTTGTATTTACAGCAATTTCTGTTCCGTCACCAGTTCCATCAACATTACTCCAACCCATGCCTGCGACAAAATTTTTGACTTTATAATTAGTTTTAATTGCAGCTGTTGTACCACTTATGGTTACGGATGTAACGTTTGGACCGATTTCTATATCATTGGAACCGTCCATCCTAATTCCATACTTTCCACCTTTCACTATCACAGTTCCACCGGTAAAGCTGTGTTTACCATTAAAACCGTATATTGCAGCAGCATCATCATAATTGTCGATCTCCGCTATCGCAGTAACATTACCTCCCTTTATGCTAACACCATAAGAACCATTAATTCCTTGTTTAGATCCCTTCGCTTTCACAGTTCCATCATTTATGACAACAGAAGATCTTGTGTATATTCCGCTCAAAGAATCTCCCGATGCATTAATTGTTCCGCCATCGATTTGTACGCCTCCAGCTGCATTTCGCATATAGATTCCGGATGATGTCCCCTTGGTAGTGAGAGTACCACTGCCTGAGAATATAAATTTACCATAGAAGTTATAACCTCCACACATTCCATAGCCTATGTCATCTCCGGAAATAATGTTATCCCCTTCTAATACAATATTGAGGGCATCATAGCTATCTTTGGCTTCATAATAGATTCCTGCCTTACCCCAGTCATTTTGGAATTGATACCCACTTGTAATATTCGCATTATTAAGTGTCAGTGTATTTGAGGTCGCGTCATAGCTTGCTGTCGGGGTAGTCGCTCCGGTTATATTCGCTGCATTTGCACTTGTTACCTGCGTTCCGCCTACCCAGAGAGGATAAGGTGTTACTGGTACCATCGAGAATTCCTTTGTATTGGTATTAAAAGACACCTTGCTTAGATCAAGTATTAAGGCTGGACGGACACCCAGTGTTTGAGTAACAAGACCTCCATAGCCATCAGCCAGGATTGATTCGTATGATACGACTCTCTCTTGATCATTTGAAGTACCCGCTGTACCGAGCCACCATGTATTATTTCCCCAAGGCTCAGTGGAATTATCCAAAGGTATCCTATCATACATCATAAGCACACTTATATTAAGTGGTTGTGCCTCACTTACGCTTAATAAGTACAACTTACCATCCGCAGACGTATTTTTAACAATCGCATCTGATACATCATAAAAATTGCCGCCTTCTTCTGTCAATCCATCAAGTAAAGACTTCACTAATGAGTCAGCATAGACATTGCTGTTACTATTCGAAAATTTAGATGATCCGAAGCTATCATCAGCAGCAAGCAATGTAACCGTTCCTGAGGATACACTATTAGAATTATCCTCTATGATATACCAAGGTTTGTTGTTAAATGTGACCTGCATATTACTCAGGTTCTGCTTCGGTCTATTTCTTTCTTCATCTGTAAAAGGTCCTCCCTCCGGAATTGTGATCGCTTCTACGTTGTCCGGTGTAGTCACATCATAAGCGGAGTATGCTTTGGCGCTATCAGCCAGCGTTGTCATTCCGGTTCCTGGCATTAAGCCCAACATCATCGCGGCACTCAAAGCTGCCCCAAACAATCTTTTCCAGATTCTTTTATTTTGTTTCATTCTTTATCCTCCTAGTTATTTACTACATAACGATCACAAAAACCATGCTCGGAATTCGCTATGTTTTACGTTATATTTCTTCTTCCTCCGTAAAAACTGCCCTATAATCAGGTCTCTACACATAAAGAAGCAAAAACCGTCGAACCTGACAGGGCACATTACCCCATCAGTTTCGACGGTTATCCATCATCAATATATTCACTTACATACCAAAAGAAAGCATAGCTCAGATCACTGTGCTGTGCTGTGCTGTGCTGTGCTGTGCTGTGCTGTGCTGTGCTGTGCTGTGCTGTGCTGTGCTGTGCTGTGCTGTGCTGTGCTGTGCTGTGCTGTGCTGTGCTGTGCTGTTAAAGCATTTCTCTTTATGAAATTCTTGTCAATAGCTTTTCTAAAATTTTTCATTTTTCAACACCCTATATGTCAAATATGTCTATAGAGTTATGTCGACAAGCACTGAAATATTTATAATCAAATATTTAATTTTTTCCACACTCAACTAATTTTTTAGAATCCATTTCAACGACCAACATAGTCTAAATTTAGACAATATGAAATCCTTACAAGCTATGATATCATTCACTCGTCGTGATGATGAGTAATATAGAAACTCTCTATTCTAATCACTGCGCAGAATGAGGTAATTATGGCAAAATATTTTAATAAAGACAAAAAGCAAAGATTTGCAAAACTGCTAGATATAGATTGGGAAATAAAGAAACCAATTGATAAAGATGGTATTGAAAAATCAATAGATAAACAATGGGTATCAGTAATTCCTGCATGCCCTCTAGAAGATATATTCAAAGATGCTTCTATTAAGTATTCCGAAAACAAATGTCAAAAAGGCAACCATATTAAGCTCTATTATAACTATGCACCTGACGATATTCTAAAAATGCATCCTATAGCCGATCATATGGCTTATCTAGCATACTTTTCAGAAAGTAGCTTTCTCTTAAATGATAAAAGTGAAAGAATTATAATACTGAGCAAGAAAGAAATCAAATATTTCTCATCTATACTGCAGACATCGATAGGAGATAATCATGATCCTAAAATGCAAGGAATCATGATTGATTATCACAACGCTATTGATACCGAATTATATAAATTTGTTCGAGATATCATTGAGTTTGACAAAGAAATAATGCCTATCACTGTAGGCTTTGTTTCTTCGAGGATGGCGGAAGAAATAAAAAAACTTACTAACATTTCTGTCTATGGCTATAGAATAGTGCTGACATCCGATGATGTACGTCATATATGGAAAAGGCATGGTATAAATGGAAAAGCAGACCAAAGTATGAGTGATATTGCAGACATTGCCAGATTAGGTTATGTCTTAATGGAGTATGATGAAATTGAATGGGACGGAGGTTATTCTAAACTGTACAAAACAAAGGACGGAAACAAAGCTCCTCAAATAACTATTAAAAAACGTATCGATGGCACATATTACGTTATAAACGTTGTTAGTGACTCACAAAAAAAGAGGAATGTGATATCATCGCTGCGATTGATAAAAGCTTCTAACTGATGTATCATAATAAGTGTAAGGCTACTACGTTTAGGACGTTTGCTGGGGGTAGTGATACATCTGTCAGCTTTAGCCGTTGCAGTTACATATCAAAACGGGTGTGATTGATATCCACCCGTTTTTTTAATTTTCCTAATTCTGAATCATACCTAAGTATCCTCACAGGTGATGACCTATATACACTATTGACTGTATGTAAATAAGGAATTATATTGAACACAGATAAGCATGCACTTGAGGTATGCTTGAGCGTTGAAGTCGCACTGAGAGCTGGTTTGCTTTGTGCGATGGAGCCACTGTTGGGTTCGATAAGTAACCACAAGCCAGCTAGGATTATCCGAAAGAAAATTATCCGAGAGTCCTGTGTAAGCAGGACTCTCGTTTTGTATTAATAACTAATACTTCCCACACCCAAAAGGGCGTGAAACTCAGTGTTTACAATGTTTGCGGCGCAAAAATACCATTATGCCGCCGACAACTGCTCCGCGCAGGCCTCTAAGGGCGCTTTCAGATAGTTT
>Ga0256404_1013739_pt1 | contig 10155 bp, 11 predicted proteins | sample RumenRJG_01DNA_FD_185990 | JGI IMG/M metagenome (GOLD analysis project Ga0256404, IMG submission 185990) | Bovine rumen microbial communities from Lethbridge, Alberta, Canada - RJG_01 | ecosystem: Host-associated > Mammals > Digestive system > Stomach > Rumen | place: Canada: Alberta | collected...
AGCATACAACGACCTTAAATGCCACTACCTTGCAATACAGCGACGGAATGGATGGCGGTAGCGTCTGTGAGACCAGCAGCACTGATATCACCCATGCCTACAACCAATCTCTCGGCGTCAAAGCCAGTACCACAAACAACGTCTATGGTGTCTATGATATGGCCGGTGGCATGTCTGAATATGTAATGGGCAATCTTACTTATTCAACAGGGTGGAGTACTTCTGATAAAAGCTACGTAGCAAATCCAATTAAGTCACCGTACCTTGACCTATACAATACTTCAGACGGCTTCGGTAATAAGCCAAGCTGGTCGAGTAAGTCGAGTGATACAGGTGAGTGGAGATACAATAACGACGTCTGTACCTGGACAACCTGTGGTGGTCAGGCCCTACACGAAACGAAGCGCGTTCAATCTGTTTCTTACAACGACCAGTCGTGGGGAAGCGACTACTCGAACTTTCCGTACGGGGATTGCCTTTGGGCTGGACGGAGCGGCCGAGCTGGCGATCGGTCCTACGCCGGGCTGTTCGCGTCGCACAGCGGCAGCCGCGGGGACTCCCACGACTACTACGCCTTCCGCGTGTCTCTGGTGCCCACTTCCCAGTGATGGATATCTGGCTACTGGTTCTCATAGTTATTTCGCCCTCCCCTTTAGGGGAGGGCAGATGAACTTTGCTCATCGGGCATGGGGTCTAAAACGCACAGACAGAAAAAGACTGGGGCTTGCGATAATCGAAGCATCATAGTAATATAGATGTATACCTATGCGCCCGTGGTGAAGATGGTTATCACGTCTCCCTGTCACGGAGAAGGCCACCGGTTCAAGTCCGGTCGGGCGCGCCAAGAAATTATTTAAATATATTATTGCTCCGCTTGATGGCGGAGCAATAATTTTTTCTCTCTCCCCCTACAGGAGGGGTAGATTGACGTGGACAATCAAGTGGGGCTCACCAAAATAGGTGGGTGGGGCTAAACGCAACAATATGGTAGCGCACAGCAGAAAACCCGCCACTTTTGGATTTCTCCATGGTGGGGCGGGTACTAATACGCTAGTTTTGGGCGTTCCTGAGATACTTACCGATGCTCCCATGCCCTCGCAGCAGCTGCGAACATCGGCGAGAATCCATAGCCACCAAGCGGTGAACTAAATAGATTCAAAGTAAATGTGGAACTGTGCTAGGCGCGAACCCTTGCGACTATGGCTAGTCGAGGCTTTCGCCCTTGAACCTTCGTTCATAAGCAATATTATAATAACAAGGCGCATATCACTTGTCAACTCCAGCCCAAATTAAAAATATATCATCAAGTGGATAAGTCGGTGTTTACCACATATGTGGAAAGTGGTAATACCTGTGGAAAAGTGGTGGTGTTTGCCGCAGAGCCTCTTCTGGCTGCTATTGTAGCCACCTTCTCCGGAGGGGACGGAGAAGGACAAGTATGCTATAATCTACTTAGTGCCACCTTAGCTCAGTTGGCTAGAGCGCCGCTTTCGTAAAGCGGAGGTCCTGAGTTCAAGCCTCAGAGGTGGCTCCAGAGTATACTGACAAGTCGATAACGCTAGATTGCTAGGGTAAGTAGGATAGCGAGTGATTGCAGATTGGCGTGAGGCAGTGCCAAGATAGTATATGCGGGTGTCGTATAGCGGTAATACGTGACCTTCCCAAGGTCGAAACCAGAGTCCGACTCTCTGCACCCGCACCAATTTCCTTATGGGGGGGGCAGGGAAAGTTTCCCTTTTTAATCTAACTATGCTACTATTGAATTATTGGGTCGGTAGCTCAGTTGGCTAGAGCGCGTCCTTGACGTGGACGAGGTCAGGAGTTCGAGCCTCTTTCGACCCACCAGGCATTATTTTTAAGAAGCAGATAAACATGAACAAGCATTCAAACGTGAAATTAAATGAGATGCAGCGCGACGGTATTCGTCGCGCTCGCGAGCTAAAGGCGACTGCCGATGCCAAAGCTAAATAAGATTTAATATTTCATTATGTCAGTGTAGTATAATATCCTTATGAATAATAGTTTGGATATTAGTGTGGCGCGGCACAGCTTGGCGCATGTCATGGCGGCGGCAGTGCAGCGACTATATGGGGCGGGCGTGAAGTTCGGCGTCGGCCCGGCCATTGAGAATGGTTTTTATTATGACATGGACTTTGACGACGCGGGGGTTGAGATTGGCGATGACGATCTAGCCAAGATCGAAGCCGAAATGCGTAAAATTATTAAGGAAGATCAAAAGTTTGTGTGCAGCACCAAGACGATTGCTGAGGCTGAACAGTGGGCTAAGAAGGCAGGCCAACCGTTCAAGCTAGAGCTAATCGAGGATTATAAGCATAATGGCACTACCAGCGTCAAAGCTAAGGCAAAGCAGCATGATGCTGATGTCGAGACCGATGGCGACACGATGACCTTTTATACCAACGGCGACTTTACCGACCTATGCCGTGGCGGTCACGTGGCATCAACGGGTGAACTCAAAAATATTGGGTTCAAGCTGACCCGCATTGCGGGCGCTTACTTCCGTGGCGACGAAACTAAGCCGATGATGACCCGTATTTACGGGGTGGCATTTCAGAGCCAGAAAGAACTCGACGACCATCTAAAGCTACAGGAAGAGGCGAAAGAGCGCGACCACCGCAAACTAGGTAAGGAACTCGACCTCTATGTCACGAGCGACCTAGTCGGGGCGGGCCTACCAATGTTTACCCCACGGGGGACGGTCCTGCGCCAAGAGATTGCCGCTGTGTCGTGCGAATATCGCGCGGATATTGGCTTTCAGGCGGTTTGGACGCCGCACATGACAAAGCCAGATTTGTATGTTAAATCGGGGCACTGGGCAAAGTTTGGCGACCAGCTCTTCCGTGTTCATTCCAACGAGAGCGGTGATGACTTCGTCCTAAAGCCGATGAACTGTCCACATCACACGCGTATTTTTGCTAGTCGCGTGCGCAGTTACCGTGACATGCCGCAGCGCTATATGGAGGTGACGACGGATTACCGCGATGAGAAGTCGGGTGAACTAGGTGGCCTCAGTCGGGTGCGCTCGCTAACGCAGGATGATAGCCACGATTTCTGCCGCCCGGATCAGATCGAGAGTGAAATCGCTGGGCTGTTGAACTGTGTACAAAAAATTTATGCACTCTTTGGCATGAAGTTGCGGGTGCGGCTGAGCTATCGTGATGATAGTGACCACTACCTCGGCTCGCCTGAGCTCTGGGCGTCGGCACAGAAACAGTTAAAGGATGCCGTGATCAAGATGGGCAACCTAGAATATTATGAACAGGAAGGCGAAGCAGCGTTTTATGGGCCAAAGATCGACTTCATGGCGACAGATGCTCTTGGGCGCGAGCACCAGCTAGCCACGGCGCAGCTCGATTTTGTTCAGCCAGAGCGCTTTGAACTCGAATATATTGATGCTGATGGCAAACCGCAGCGGCCGGTGATGATTCACTGCGCACTCCTAGGCTCGCTCGAGCGCTTCTTGTCTGTCTATATCGAGCATACGGCGGGTAAGTTCCCCGTATGGGTGGCACCAGAGCAGCTCCGCATTGTTAAGGTGAAGGACGATTACGGCGTGGATAAAATGGTGAACGAGCTCACGGCGGCGGCCAAGGCGCATAAAGTGCGTTTCACTGTGGACGATGGTAACGGCTCAATTAGTAAGAAGATTCGCTCGGCTGTGGCGTACAAAGTGCCGTATGTGGTGGTAGTGGGCGATAAAGAAGCCGAGAACGGCCAAGTGGCGGTGCGTGTGCGGGGCGATTTGGTTGACAGTTCCCGCGATGGTGCCGTTGATGACAAGGGTAATACGACGGCGAAGTACACGCCGACCGATCTCGCGGTCGCTATTCAGCGCGAACACGATAGCCGCAGTAAGCTCAGCACGCTGTAACTACACCCAGCCCCTTTAGGGGAGGGCAGATTGGCATAGCCAATCGGGTGGGGTTTGGCTCGATGGCTACTCCGCCCATCCTCACAACTAGCTTATTGGCCATATCCTTAATCTCGCTCGACTTACTAGGCGTCTTGACTTCGTCATTTGCGCCATTAAAGTCGGCGGCGATAATGATCCTTTAAATCATGTTCTGGCCGCTATTTGTTTTAATCTCGAGTCACTTTAAAACCTTTTGCCACGAGAGGCGTTGCTTTTTGGTTTAGGCGCTCTCTCGTTAAGTTCGGCGGTGCTGACTAGCTCGTCGTTAATGACAGGTGTTTTAGTGCGTTTCATATTTCTCCTATCTAATTAGAATAGTGACAGGGCACTGGCGCCGACGGTGACGAGCCAGCTCAGACTGGCCATGCCTAGCAGGGCGAGCGCCATGATGTTGCTGTGTTTTAGCGAAAATTTTGATTCTTGATGAATTCTCAGCGAGCTACCGTGGTTAACCGACGCCCACTTGCCCATGCGAATGGACATATTTGTCTCCTTTTGCACCTGTTTATGTTTATATTGCAATCTGGCGGTGTTTGCCAAATTTTGTTAACAGATTTTATTTTCTAGCCTATTGGCTTATGGCTATATTATATGATAAACATAACGGTAAAGTCAAGGATGAAACAGCTAGCCCCCCCCTAGGTGAGGCCGCTTGTCGCAAGGCGATAAGAGTGGGGCTTCTCAGACGACACTAAAGAATAGTAGCCCTTGAGCTGTTATAATTACTTTATGCAGCCCCTAATCGTTATTACTGGTCCAACCGCTAGCGGTAAAACCACCCTTGCCATCAAGCTCGCCGAGATGATTGAGGGCGAGATTATTTGTGCCGATAGTCGCACGGTTTACCGGGGGATGGACATCGGTACGGCTAAGCCGACGGCGAAAGAGCAGGCCGGCGTCCCGCATTGGGGGCTAGATTTGGTAAGCCCTGATGAGCGGTTTACGCTCTATGACTTTCAGCAGTATGCCTATGCTAAAATTGATGAGATTCGAATGCGTGGTCATGTGCCAATGCTAGTTGGCGGCAGTGGTCTCTACGCTTCCGCCGTAATTTACCACTACGATTTAGTGAACAAGAAATGTATGCAAATCGACGATAATACAGTTTTGATTGGGGTGCGCATGTCGCGTGAGATACTGAACAAGCGTAGTGTTCAGCGGGCGGAACAGATGATTGATGATGGTCTAGTAGATGAAGTGATGAATTTACGCCGCCGATATGGTGATGTCATGCCCCTTAGGTGCAATGCTTATGGCGTTGTGCGAGATGCACTAATTGAAGTAGGTGGCGAACCAGAAAGATTAGACCGAAAAAAACTTGTTCAGTCCTTAGCTTTAGCTGATAATCACCTCGTTAAAAAACAGCTTACTTGGTGGCGTAGCCCGTATCGACGGGCGGATATCTGGTGGCAGACACCAGCCGAATTGAACCAGTTTATGGCGGTGCACAGCGTCGCTAGTGCTAAGAAAATTACTGGCGATTTACTCGCTGCATACAAAAATTATAAATCGAGTAGCCGAGCGCTAGACAACTAGACTAAACCGCGTTAAAATATAAGCATGATTGATAGTCTGTTCGGTAGTAAAACACGCGTGAAGCTTCTCGGGCTCTTTATGAATAATCCCGACCGTAGCTTTTATGTGCGCGAAATTACTCGCAATATCGACGAGCAGATTAATAGTGTGCGGCGCGAGCTGGCCAACTTAATAAAGGTGGGCGTGGTGACGGCGCAGTCGGTCGATAACAAGCTCTATTACCAAGCGGATAAAAATTTTAAATATTATCATGCTCTGCGCGAGATGTTCGCCGACGAAGCCGAGGTAGTTAGTGGCGCAACCGTCTCACAGCCGGACTGGGCGGTGCGTCTAAGCGCCGTACGGGGACTAAAGTCGGTGATTTTCGCCGGGGCGCTAGTCTATGGTAGCGATAGCAAGATTGACATTTTGCTTGCCGGCGATCGCATGGATGAAACAAAGCTAAGGAATACCATTAAGACACTTGAGCGCGACGCTGGCACGAGTCTTAACTATACCATTATGGATCAGGATGATCTTTACTATCGTCTCAGTATTCACGACCCCTTTGTTGATGATGTGCTAAAATCAAAGCATACGATAGTGCTGGATAAGGGCGGCCTATTCGGCGAGAAAGACGCTCAGAAAGCTAGCGATGAGTCTAAGAAGGCTCTGGTAGCTAAGGGCGATAAGGCTACCGCAGGTGGGGCGGCGTAATAGATAGGAGAGATAATGGACATTAGTTACAAAGGCGCCAACTGCGTAGTAATTAAGGATAAGACGGCGGTAATCATTGTTGACCCGACGCCGAATGCAACGGTGAAGGATTTGCAACACCCCGAAGCGGTGGTTTTGGCGACGCAGCCGAATTTTGCCCCGGCGGAGGATACTGTGCCGGCATTCATTATTGATATGCCGGGCGAATATGAACACAAGGACGTTAGCGTGCAGGGTATTGCCGCACCGGCACACCTGCGCGAGGATGAGACGGCCAAGGACGCCGTAATTTATCGCCTCGAAACGATGGGTATTAGTATTGCTGTGATTGGTCATACGGTGGCACCACTTGATGATGATACCTTAGAGGCACTCGGACAGATTAACGTTTTAATCATTCCGGTGGGTGGTGGTGGCACGCTGGACGCTATGGATGCAGCTAGTATTGTACGCCAGATCAACCCGAACTATGTTATTCCGACCTATTACGACGACGGCCAGACTAAATATGAAGTGCCACAGGACAAGCTCGACAAGTTCGAAAAGGAAATGGGCAATAGTAATATCGAGCACGCAAGCGCCCTAAAGATCAAGCCTGGCGCGATCATGCCTGCCAATATTACCACTTACGAGCTCACTCGGACGAAGTAGCTGGCTGGGGAGGCTCCGCCCCTCCAAAGGAGGGCTGCGCTAGCAGTCAGAAGAGGTTTCTTGACCTTCCCACAAAAAAACTTTATAATAGACCTAAGTTTTAACAAAGGAGATATTAATGGCCAGAGATGAAATCACCGGCAAGGGCGCGATGAGTGGCAACAATGTCAGCTTTTCAATGCGCCACACTAAGCGCACGTTCAAGCCGAATCTACAAAAGAAGACTTTTTATGTTAATGGACAGAAAGTCAAGCTACTTGTTGCGGCGAGCACGATTAAGACACTAAAGAAGAAGGGCTTTTCCACCCGCCCTGTCGAAGTAAAATAAGAGATTTAAATTAGAATTACAACAAGCGCTCTCTACGGGCGCTTGTTGTTTGTGGTATGGCATTTTTCTAATGTCTTCGGGAGCATGCCTCACCCATAGCATGGGCTGAGGTCGAGGCCAGCCGGCCGTTTCCCGGAGGCATTAGAAAAATGCTAGTCCGCTGCAATGGGAAGTCTCACTTTGTTCACGCAATGCTATAATGCTTACATGACCTCAACTATCGCCTTAATCATCATCGTAGCCATTTGGACCTTTGCTGCCATGGTCTTACACGAACTATCACATGGGCTGGTGGCGTATTGGCTCGGAGATGACACGGCTAAGCGGGCGGGGCGCTTGACGCTCAACCCGTTTGCTCACGTCGACCCAGTGATGACCTTTATTTTGCCGATGGCGCTAGCGATTATGAATGTAGTATTTAAGATTAGCGTGCCGATAATGGGTGGCGCCAAGCCTGTGCCGATTGACCCGCGTAATATGCGGGGCGGGGAGGCTGGCGCGGCGGCGACCGCCGCGGCGGGACCGCTAATGAACCTACTACTAGCTTTTATCTGTTATATCATTTTGTCGGCGTTCAAGGCGGCGCCGTGGTGGCTCAATAGCTTCTTTTACGTAGGCGTCTTAATTAATTTGAGCCTCTTTGCCTTTAACATTCTGCCCATTGTGCCACTGGATGGCTCGCGTATTTTACACGCAATTGCGCCTGATGGCGTGCGGTGGGGTATGGATGCGATTGAGGGCCGTCTCGGTCTTATGAACACCTACCTAATCCTGCTAATAGCGTCGCCGCTGGTCTATGCGGCGACGGATTGGATTATGGCGGGAGTGCTGGTGGGCTTTGGCGCTATCGCCGGCGCGTTTGGCTTATGATATAATCTATATAGGCTCGTTCGCACGTTTAATTTCCTAACACCTATTAGAACGGGAGTTCTACATGATCGTCGGCCGTGGTCGGCGGTTGCGGACACCCACCTGGATTAACTGGGGACTTCTAATTCGGCGAACGGGCTGAGTAATTATTGATTTCGGGTGGGGGTATGAGACAAAAGGTTGTAATTAGGGCATTAGTGCGCCAAAGTGATGGGCGCGTATTGCTATTAAGGCGCGTGGGCGGACGGCCTTCGATTGATGGCAAGTATGAACTGCCCGGCGGATCGCTTCACGTCGGCGAACAACCAGTTGACGCACTCAAACGAAGTTTACAGATCCATGCTGGCATCGAGCCGGAAACATTCAAGCTCTGCGATGTAGTTAGCTTTATTGACCCTGATTACCGTAGCACTCAGTACGTGTTTATTGTCTATACCATCACGCTAGAACGTGGTGCAAAAGTAACAACGGACGATGAATATGATCGCTTCCGCTGGTTCAAGCCAGATAGTATTCGCACAGATGATATTACTGCATCAACGAATCTACTATTAGATATCGCCGTCATGAATGGTGTCAGTGATAACGAAATGGCGTCGACCTCTGACGACGGTAGTGCAAGCGACAACGTTCAACAGATAGAGAAGAGTGCGATTATCCATAGTGATGGTGGTTCGCGGGGTAACCCTGGACCCAGCGCTAGCGCCTATATTATTACCGACCGGAGTGGACAAAAGGTGCTAGCTCAGGGCGGTAAGTTTCTCGGTCGCAGCGATAGTGGTATGGCGGAGTATACAGCGGTGGAGCTCGCGCTAAATAAGGCGATTGAACTAGGTCTCACCAATATTGACTTTTATAGCGACAATATGATGGTTGTTAACCAGATAAACGGTGTATTTGGCGTGCATAACCCCGAGTTCATGGCGATTCACGCCCGCGTGACAAAATTACTCTTTAACTTTCGCCGCATTCATTTTCATCATGTCCACCGCGAGTACAACACCCTCGCTGACGAGCTAGTTAACAAAATCTTGGATGATAATACAGCAGCTAACTAATTTTACCTCCCGTAGCCTCCCAAAGTTAAGCGCGACGGGAGAAAATGTCAGCGTAGCTGACAAAAGAGGGTTGGCTATGCTATACTATCCTTGTTGGGGATATAGCTCAGCTGGTTAGAGCGCCTGCTTTGCAAGCAGGAGGTCAAGAGTTCGAATCTCTTTATCTCCACCATACTATTGTGATATAGTAGATTTGTGGGCGATTAGCTCAGCTGGTTAGAGCGCGTCACTGATAATGACGAGGTCTCAGGTTCAAGTCCTGAACCGCCCACCAGGTTTTATTGTCCCCGCCAGATGGCGGGGCTTAGGCTATAGGTTTGCCCGATGGGTACGATTGAGGCGACGGGCCTATTGCCCACGGCGCCATGCTATAATACCTATGTCAGCTCGCTGAATGGTCGCTGGCGGGGAATTGCCCCGCGAGAGGAAAGTCCGGGCGACAAAGGGCAAGGACAGCCGCTAACAGCGGCCGGGAGCGATCCTAGGGAAAGTGCCACAGAAACGATACCGCCGGTTGGCTTCGGCTAGCCTGGTAAGGGTGAAAGGAGTGAGGTAAGAGCTCACAGCGGGGCGTGGTAACACGTCAAGGAGGTAAACCCTGTCCGTCGCAAGGAGGTCGGATTAACTGGCGGCCCGTCAGCCGATCGCTAGATCCGCTAGAGCCACTTGGTAACAGGCGGCGTAGATAGATGACCATTCTCGACAGAACCCGGCTTACAGGCGAGCTGATACCTAATATTGACAAAAAGCATGATCGCTTCTATAGAATGGATGGCGGTAAAGACAGGTACGCCGTATTGCAGAATAAACTATAATAGGCTGGTTTTTCCAGCCTATTATATATGGGCTCTTGATAGTGCTTATTGCCGTTAGTGGCAATATCCGCTATTTTGCTATCGCGGCGTTCACGATCGCCTTAAAGGCCTCTGGCTCGCGCGCGGCTAGATCAGCCAAAGTCTTGCGATCTAGATTGATATTGTGCGCCTTTAGGCCAGCCATTAGGCGACTATAAGTCGTACCATTTTCGCGGGCGGCCGCATTGATGCGCGTAATCCATAGTTCGCGCATATCGCGTTTGCGAT
>Ga0256404_1013741_pt1 | contig 10153 bp, 8 predicted proteins | sample RumenRJG_01DNA_FD_185990 | JGI IMG/M metagenome (GOLD analysis project Ga0256404, IMG submission 185990) | Bovine rumen microbial communities from Lethbridge, Alberta, Canada - RJG_01 | ecosystem: Host-associated > Mammals > Digestive system > Stomach > Rumen | place: Canada: Alberta | collected...
CGCGGTCGCACAGCTCATGTTTTTGCGCCATGCGGGCGTGCCGACGGGCAAGGCCGCCGTGCTCGTCATCGTGCGGACGCTGCTCTCGATTTTCTTCCTTGCGTGCTGCATGCCGCTGATTCTCCTGCATGACAAGGGCATCGTGCCGGGCATTTCAAATGAAGTCCTCATGGCGATCACGCTTGCGGCGTTCTTCGGCATCCTGTTCATCGTCTGGGGCGCGCGGCGCGGCTTCCTTGATTATTTCGTCATCTGGCTCACGCGGAAATTCTCGAACCAGAAAGGCCGCAAGATCATCGCATTTTACCGAGATACGAAGAGCGCGATTTCGCTGCTGCTGAAATCGCCGCGGGCCATGCTGCTTGTGTTCTTCGAGTCGGGGCTGAACCTGCTCTGCATTTACGCCATTGTGCCGTGCCTGCTGCTTGGTCTCGGCGTTTACGATGCGGACTGGTACAGCGTCATGGGGCGCATGATCTTCCTCAACATGTTGCTGTATTTCATGCCGACGCCGGGTGGCAGCGGCGTTGCCGAAGGCGGCTTCGTGCTGCTGTTCAGCAATACCGTCCCGGCCGGCACGGTCGGCATCATCGCCGTGTGCTGGAGATTGATTGCGGAGTATATTCCGTTCCTCATTGGGCTGTATTATACCTTGACCGTTTTCGGCAGAGACTTCCTGAATCGGCAGCTGACGGAGTGAAAAAGAAGAAAAGTCATTTGTGACGAATGTGCTAATAAAGAGCTTTCTGCTGCCGAGTATGGCTCATACAGAAGGCTCCCTCTCAGAGGGAGCTGGCAGCCGGATGGCTGACTGAAGGAGTGGCGAAGGTAGGAATTTTGTTTTAGCACGATTGTGCAGTCGAAGGTGGAGCGTGATTTTTTCTTCGACTGCACAATCGACGGAAGATTTACGTCCTACCTTCGCCACTCCCACCACCACTTCGCGTTTCCCCTCCCTCTGAGAGGAAGGCAACATTATAAGCGGCGATTTTCCATCATAGCAATTTTCGAGTGAAAGGGAGGCGGATCGGTTTGTCCAAACCTCTTCGCGGCGGCTATACGACGGGGGCTTGTGCGGCGGCCGGGGCGTTGGCCGCTTTGAGATTTTTGCGGGGCGAAGACTGTCCGGCACTTGAGATCGAGGCGCTCGACGGCACGATGCTGCATATCCCTGTCAAAGATGTCCAGCCAGCCGAAGGCGGCGCGACGGCTGAAATCGTGAAGTTTTCGGGCGATGACCCTGACATTACGAATGGCGCCTCCGTCTTTACGACGCTCCAGAAGGGCGCGGCGGGGCAGGGACTCGTGTTCCGAGCGGGCAAGGGCGTTGGGCATGTGACGAAGCCGGGCCTCCAGATTCCCGTCGGCGAACCATCCATCAATCCGGGGCCTCGCAAACTGATTGCCAGCGTGTTGGCGCGGGAGCTCGGCATTGAAGCATCTCCGTCGCAGGATGCAGAATGGCAGGCGCTGATGGCGAAGCTCGATTTCATCGTGACCATCTCTATCCCTGCGGGCGTCGAGCTGGCGAAGCAGACGCTCAATCCCGTGCTCGGCGTCGAGGGTGGCATTTCGGTCATCGGCACGACGGGCGTGCTGCGGCCGATGTCGGAAGAGGGATTCAAAAACTCGCTCGTGCCGCAGATTGATGTGGCGCTGGCCGCGGGCTTCGAGGACATCGTCTTCGTGCCGGGCAAGATCGGGGAGAAGCTCGCGGCAAAGATCGGCCTGCCGCCGCAGGCGCTTGTGCAGACGAGCAACTTCATCGGCTTCCTGCTCGATGCGGCGGCCGAGCATGGGGCGAAGCGCGTGCTGCTGCTCGGCCATATCGGCAAGCTCGTCAAGGTCGCGGCCGGCAATTTCTACACGCATAACCGCATTTCAGATGCGCGTCTTGAAACGCTCGCGGCTTATGCCGCCGCCGAAGGGCTTGACCAGAAAGGCGTGCAGGCCATTCTCGCGGCCAATGCTTCGGAGGACGCGCTTGAAATCATCGATGGCGCCGGGCTCCAGCATGTCTACACGGTGCTGGCTGAGCGTGCGAGTGCGCGCAGCGAGCGCCATGTGTTCGGCAAGCTCAAAGTCGGCACGGTGCTCTTGACGTACAGCGGCCGCGTGCTCGGCATGGACGAGGCCGCAAGGGAAATCGGGAGGCATCTCGGATGGAAACTTTGAAATATCGCATCATCGTGGCCGGCATCGGGCCCGGCAGCCCGGATTATATGGTGCCAGCGGCACGAAAGGCCATCGAAGGAGCAAAGTATCTCGTCGGCGGCAGGCGTGCACTTTCGCAGTATGCAAAAACGAACAGCGGCCAGCAGACATGTGCCGTCACGCGCGATATTGATGGCGTCATGACCTTTGTGCGCGAAGGGCTGGACAAAGACAACGTCGTCGTCATGGTCTCGGGCGATCCGGGCTATTTCTCACTGCTCGACGCCTTGCGGCACACATTTGACGCCAATCGTATCGACGTCATCCCGGGCATCAGCTCGTTCCAGCTCGCGTTTTCGCGCCTCGCCCTGCCATGGCATGATGCGCAGCTCCTGAGCTTTCATGGCCGCGTGCCAAAAGAAAGCGATCTCTCCTATGCGCCGGGTAAGAAGCTTGGCATGCTGACGGATGTCCAGCACAACTCAAAGACCATCGCTGAAACATTGCTGGCCCACGGCTGGCCCGAAAGCGCGTTTTACGCCATCTGCGCCAGGCTGTCGTACGAAGACGAAACCGTCGAGCGCATGACGCTCCAAGAGGCGGCAGAGCACGCTCCGGTCGGCAGCTGCATTGTAGTTGTTTTTAGCCAGCCCCCCTCCCAGAGGGGGGACGGGCCCGAGGGGCGGGGGGATAAGCAGACTCTTAGCGCTTCAGCGCTTAGAGGTCGCTTATGCCGACAAAGTCGGCAGTCCCCTGCACAGCAAAGCAATCAGAATGTCGTGACTTCCGCGGGTGCGAAAGGAAAGGTGACAACGATGCTCGGCATCCCAGATACCGAATTTCATCGCGGCGACGTCCCGATGACGAAGGAGGAAGTCCGCATCCTTACAATCGCGAAAGCCCGCATCCGGCCAGACGCCGTCGTCTATGACATTGGCGCGGGCACGGGCAGCCTCACGATCGAGGCCGCGCTCCAGGCGCCGCAGGGCACGGTCTATGCCATCGAGCGAAAGCCCGAGGCCGTCGCGCTCATCCATGAAAACGCAGACATCTTCGGCGTCGCGGAGCGCGTCCATGTCATCGAGGCCGAGGCGCCGGACGGCATGGACGCGCTCCCGCCCTGCGACACCGTCCTCATCGGCGGCAGCGGCTCGCACCTTGCGGCCATCCTCGACGTCGTCGATGGAAAACTCCGCAAAGGCGGCCGCATCGCGCTCAATTTCATCACCGTCCAGACCCTCATGAGCGCCATCGAGTGGCTGCGTGCGCATAAAACTGCCTACAACTACGAGACGATTCATGTACAAGTGAACCGCCTCCGCCAGGTCGGCCCCTACGACATGGCGAAAGCGGAGAACCCAATCTACATCGTGACGGCGGAGAAAAAAGCATAGTGATAAAAACTTCTGGCGGCAGGTGGACTTCTTGCCGCCAGATTTGTATAATAGAGTAGATAGCTTTTAGGAATGATAGGAGGGATTTCCATGATCCATATCGTTGGCGCGGGCCCGGGCGACCCGGAACTCATCACGCGCAAGGGCGCGCGGCTGCTTTCGGAGGCCGACGTCGTCATCTATGCGGGCTCGCTCGTGAATCCGGCGCTTTTGGACCTTTGCAAAGAGGGCGCGGCCATCCACGACTCGGCGTCCATGACGCTTGATGAAGTCCTCGCCGTCATCGACGCGGCCGAGCAGCAGGGGCAGACGACCGTGCGCCTCCATACGGGCGACCCGTCCGTCTACGGCGCCATCCAGGAACAGATGGACGCGTTTAAAAAGCGCGGCTATGACTACGACGTGACGCCGGGCGTGAGTTCGTGCTTCGCGACGGCGGCGGCGCTCAAACAGGAATACACGCTGCCGGGCATCAGCCAGACGCTCATCATCACGCGCGGCGCGGGCCGCACGCCCGTTCCCGAGGCCGAGAGCCTCAAAGCGCTCGCCGCCCATGGCGCGACGATGTGCATCTACCTTTCCGTCTCCATGATGGACGACGTCGCAAAGGAACTCATCGCGGGCGGCTACGAGCCGTCGACGCCGGTCGCCATCGTCCAGCGCGCTTCGTGGCCCGATGAAAAGATCGTGCGCGGCACGCTTTCTGACATCGGCGAAAAGGTCCAGGAAGCGGGCATCACGCGGCAGGCCATGATCGTCGTCTCGCGCTGCCTCGATGCCGACTACGACCTCTCGCGCCTCTATGCGCCCGAGTTCTCGCACGGCTACCGGAAGGCGAGCAAATGAGGACGGCCGTCCTCGCGCTGACGGCGCAGGGGGCAGAGACGGCGCGGCGCGTCCAGATGGCGCTGCCGGATGCCGACGTCTACCTTTCCAAGCGCGCGGCCGACGCCCTTGCCGACTCCGCGCAGGACAAAGCGGCGGGGGACACCGCCGCCACGAGCGGCAGCGCCGCAGCGGGCAGCGACGCCACGACAGGCGGAAGCGCCGCAGCGGGCAGCACCGCCACGGCGGCCTGGCTTGCGGGCGTGACGACCTTTCCGCGCATCGTTCAGGCCACGGCCGACGTCTTCACGCGCTATGATGCCCTCGTCTTCCTCATGGCGACGGGCATCGTCGTGCGCAGCATCGCGCCGCTCATCCGGAGCAAGCTCGCCGACCCCGCCGTCGTCGTCCTCGACGAACAGGCGCACCACGTCATCAGCCTGCTTTCCGGCCACGTCGGCGGGGCGAACGAACTGACGCGCCAGCTCGCGGCCGCGCTCGGCAGCGACCCCGTCATCACGACGGCGACGGACGTCGAGGGAAAGGTGGCGCCCGACGCCATCGCCGGCCGCCTCGGCCTCGTGCCGGAGCCGCATGGCGCGATCCTCGCTGTCAACCGCGCCGTCCTCGAAGGCGCGCAGCTCCGCTATATCATCGACGACGCTTTGCCGCTCGCGGATTTTTATCAGGAGCAGCTGGCGGCGCTCGGCGATGAAGTTTTTTTCCGCGGCGAGGGCATTCTGCCGAAAGAGGGCGAGACGCGTCCCATCGTCGAGGTCGTCATCACGCGTACCCCGGCCGAGTTCCCCGCGCACCAGAAGCGCGGCGGCCTTTTCCTGCGGCCCGAGCGCCTCATCGCGGGCGTCGGCTGCCGCAGGGGGACATCATGGGAGACGATCCGCGCGGCGCTCGTGGACGCCTGCGGCCGCATCGGCGTGCCGGTGGAAGGCATCTCGTGCCTCGCGTCGACGGCCGTCAAGCGCGACGAGGTCGGCCTTTTGACCATCGCGGATGTCTACGGCATCCCGATCCATTTCTTTGAAAACGAGGCACTCGCCGCGGTCATCGAACGCTATGGCCTGCGCGAGTCGGAATTTGTGAAAAAGACCATCGGCATCGGCAATGTCGCCGAGTCCGCCGCCCTCGCGGAGGCGGGCCAGCGCGGCCGCATCGCCCTTGGCAAGACGAAATATGAGAAAGTGACGGTGGCACTGGTATGGCAAAGATTACAGTAATCGGCATCGGGCCGGGCAGCCTCATGGACATGACCCCGCGCGCGCGGAAGGCCATCGAGGACGCACAGGTCGTTGCGGGCTATCATACGTATATCAAGCTCGTAGAATCCCTGCTCGAAGGAAAAGAAGTCATCGGGACGGGCATGATGCAGGAAATCGACCGCTGCCGCATGGCCGTCGAAAAGGCCGCGGCCGGGCAGGAAACCGTCGTGGTGTCGAGCGGCGACGCGGGCGTCTACGGCATGGCGGGGCTCGTCCTCGAACTCGTCCTCCAGCGCCCGGCGGGCGAGCGGCCGGAATTTGGCGGCACGATTGCGGGCATCTCGGCCGTCAACGCCGCGGCCTCCGTGCTCGGCGCGCCGCTCATGCACGATTTCGCCGTCATCAGCCTCTCGAACCTCCTGACGCCATGGGAACTGATCAAGAAGCGCGTCGACATGGCCGGGCAGGGCGACTTCGTCATCGCGCTCTACAACCCGAAGAGCAAAAAGCGCGTCCAGAACATCGAAGAAGTCCGCGAGATTCTTTTGAAATACCGCGCCCCCTCGACGCCCGTCGGCATCGTCACAGCCGCGACGCGCCCCGACGAAAAGAAGGTCCTCTCGACGCTCGACGCCTTCACGAAAGAGGACATCAACATGTTCTCCCTCGTCGTCATCGGCAACTCGCAGACGTATGTCAAAGAAGGCTATATGATCACGCCGCGCGGGTATGGCAACAAGGAGGAAGGGCTCTGATGGCAGCGTCGAATGCGGCGGGCGGCACGGCGGCCGAAGCGTCCCGCATCTTCGTGTTCGCCGGGACGGCCGACGGGCGGCAGCTCGTTTCGGCGCTGCTGGCGAAAGGCTTTGCCGTCACGGCCTCCGTCGTGAGCCGCTACGGCGGCGAGCTCCTCGAAAGCGCCCAGATCGCAGGCCATGACCTCGTCGTGAATGTTCAGCCGCTTGACGAAGCGGGGCTCGTGGCCTACTGCCGCACCCACGCCATCGCCGCCATCGTCGACGCCAGCCACCCCTACGCCGTCAACGTCTCCGAAAACGCCATGGCCGCGGCGAAGGAGCTCGGCCTGCCGTACCTGCGCTACGAACGCAGCCTCTCCGAACTCGACTACGACAATATCCACATCGTCCACAGCTACGAAGCAGCCGCCGAAACCGCCGCCAGCCTCGGCAAAACCATCTTCCTCACGACCGGCAGCCGGAACCTCAGGAAATTTACAGAGGCTCCTGCTTTGCAGGAGAAAACCATTGTCGCCCGCGTCCTGCCGACGCCCGACGTCATCGCGCAGTGCATCGACCTCGGCATAGCCCCAGGCCAGATCGTCGCCCTCCAGGGCCCGTTCTCCGAAGCGCTGAACCGCGAACTCTTCCTGCGCTACCACGCCGACGTCATCGTCACAAAGAACAGCGGCGACATCGGCGGCACCGACACCAAGCTCGCGGCCGCGAAAGCCCTCCACCTCCCCGTCGTCCTGATCGACCGGCCGAAACTGGAGTACCCGGCCGTTGCGCATACGATGGAAGACGTGGCAGACTGGCTTCATTGCTGAAAGATGTGCGAAGCCATTCAAACTTCAGCCCCCCTCACAGAGGGGGGACGGGCCGCTTGCGGCGGGGGGAGTGTCGGAGGTAGGTGCTGGCAATCCATTCGATTGTAATGGCGAAGGTACGTCTTCGCAGAAGAAAATCCAGCATAGCGTTTCTTCCTACCTTCGACACTCCTTCAGTCGGCTTCGCCGCCAGCTCCCTCTGAGAGGGAGCCTGATAAATGCATGATTCGATTCGTTCGTTCATAACGCTGCTTCTTGTGGACAACACACCATACAATCAACAGGAGGTCCCCTGATGGACTACATCAAAAAACCCATGGAAATCGAAACCCGCAGCATGGAGATCATCGCGCCGCACCTCGCGCCGTTCCACCTGAATGATGTCGAGACGAAGGTCTATTCGCGCATCATCCATGCGGCCGGCGACGTCGAATACGCGCCGCTCATCCACATCCACCCCGACGCCATCGCGGCCGCGCAGAACGCCCTCAAAGCCGGCGCCGACATCTACACCGACGTTGAAATGGTGCGCACGGGCATCAATAAAAGGAAGCTCGCCACGTTCGGCGGGGAAGTCCACTGCCGCGTCGCCGACCCCGACATCGCAAAGACCGCGAAAGAGCGGGGCATCACGCGCTCCATGGCCGCCATGCGCGCGTTCGGCAAAGCCTTGGGCGGCAGCATCGTCGCCATCGGCAACGCCCCGACAGCGCTCTACGAAGTCCTTTCGCTCGCAGAAAAAGAGAACATCCGCCCAGCCTGCATCATCGGCATCCCCGTCGGCTTCGTCGGCGCGGCCGACAGCAAAGAGGCCCTGCGAAAGAACCCCTTCGTCCCCTACATCACCGTCGAAGGCACAAAAGGCGGCAGCCCCATCGCCGCCGCCGTCGTCAACGCATTGATGTACGACATCGACAACACGCGGGTATGAGCCCGCAGGAGCGTCCTGCGCCCTAAGTTAAGCAAGGAGGCCCGCAAACTCCTGCCTCCCTCTCCGAGGGAGGTGGCCCCGAAGGGGTCGGTGGGTGTGTCGAAGGTACAACCTGGCAATCCATTCAAGTGTATCTGCGAAGGTACGTCTTCGCAGACAGCAATCCAGTCATATGTTTTATCCTATCTCCGCCACTACCGACCTGCGGTCGGCATAAGCGACCTCTAAGCGCTGAAGCGCTAAGAGTCTGCTTAACCCCCAGTCGCCTCCGGCGACAGCCCCCTCGGAGAGGGAGCCTTGCAAATAAAGTGGTACTTGCCAAAACCAAGGAACAGACAGTCATAAAAGACGGATTCATCAACGGAAAGGGGCGCTGACCCATGAACCACAACCTTCCCCGCATCGTCATCGCTGGCACGCAGTCCGGCAGCGGCAAGACGACGCTTGTCACGGGGCTTCTGGCGGCGCTGCGGGCGCGGGGCCTCTCCGTCCAGTCGTACAAGGTCGGCCCCGACTACATCGACCCGGGCTTTCACCAGCTCGCGAGCGGACGCCCGGCGCACAACCTCGATACATGGCTCGTCCCGGCCGCGAAGCTCCCCGCGCTCTTCCTCAAAGAGGCAGGGGACGCCGACATCGCCGTCATCGAAGGCGTCATGGGCCTCTACGACGGCGGGCGGCAGGGCGTGAGCTCGACAGCTGAAATCGCAAAGCTCCTCCATGCGCCCGTGCTCCTGACCATCGACTGCAAATCCATGGGCGCCTCGGCCGCCGCCATCGCGCTCGGTTTCAAGAGCTACGACCCGGGCGTCCAGCTCGCGGGCGTCCTGCTGAACCGCCTCGGCTCCGCGACGCACGAAGCGATGATTCGCACGGCGATGGAGGCCATCAACATGCCCGTTCTGGGCGCCATCCACCGCGACGACGCCCTGCACCTCCCCGAACGCCACCTCGGCCTCACGCCGACAACGGAAGTCGAAGCGGCAGAGACGGTCCGAAAAATGGGCGAGGCCGTCGGGGGACAGGTGGATGTAGAAGGCATCGTCGCGCTGGCGGGGAAGGCGGGACCTCTCTCGCACCCGCGGGAGGAACGCCGTACGGCCTTATCTGACGTACAAGGGACTCCCACCACCGCTTCGCGGTCCCCCTCCCTCAAAGAGGGAGGCATAGGGAATGGGGAGCCCCCTTCCCAGAGGGGGGAGAGCCCGAAGGGCGGGGGGAGTCCCCTGCACGGCATGGCAAACAGCGAGGCGTTGCTTCCGCGGGTGCGAGATTCCGTCCCTCTCCGCCTCGCCGTCGCTCAGGACGCGGCATTTTCCTTCTATTATGAAAGCAGCCTTGCCGTCCTCGAACGCTTGGGCGCCACGCTCGTCCCCTTCAGCCCCCTCAAAGACGCCGCCCTCCCAGCATTCATTTCCGGCCTCCTCATCGGCGGCGGCTTCCCTGAGATGTTCGCCTCCGACCTCGCGGCGAACGCGTCTATGCGCCAGTCCATTCGCTCGGCCGCCGACGCCGGCCTTCCCATCTACGCCGAATGCGGCGGCTACATGTACCTCCTCGAAGACCTCGTCGATTTCGACGGCAAAGCCCACCCGATGTGCGGCGTCTTCCCGGGCCGTGCGGCCATGACGAAGAAGCTCCAGATGGTCGGCTACGTCACGGCAAAGATGCAGCGCGACACCATCCTCGGCCCGGCCGGCACGGAGCTCCGCGGCCACGAATTCCACTTCTCGCAGGAACTCGAACGCGAAGAGCCCGTGCGCCCCTATACGTTCACAAAGCTCCGAAACGGCGCAACCTACGGCGCCGGCCAGCAGCGCGAAAACGTCCTCGGCAGCTACCTCCACATCCACTTCGCCGGCTGCCCCGGGGCGGCAAAGCATTTCGTCGCAGCCTGCCGGGAGTATCAGGCAAAGAGGTAATCATTCAAGCTTTTGCTTCCCTCTCCGAGGGCAATGTCATTAAGCGAGGAGGCCCGCAAACTCCTGCCTCCCTCTCCGAGGGAGGGGGACCGCGAAGCGGTGGTGGGAGTGGCGGAGGTAGGAAATATCTATAAGTTCGAATG
>Ga0256404_1013742_pt1 | contig 10152 bp, 15 predicted proteins | sample RumenRJG_01DNA_FD_185990 | JGI IMG/M metagenome (GOLD analysis project Ga0256404, IMG submission 185990) | Bovine rumen microbial communities from Lethbridge, Alberta, Canada - RJG_01 | ecosystem: Host-associated > Mammals > Digestive system > Stomach > Rumen | place: Canada: Alberta | collected...
GAATCTTATCGCATACAGGGAGATATTATTCAAGCAGTTCATGATATGGATGTCATGAGAATGGCTGATGCCAATGTCCGTGTTCTCCAAGAACTTCAACAATCCACTGATAAATTAGAGCAGTTTAATCAGTATTTGGATGATATTCATGGTTATACAGACGCAATACACCGATTTACTTCACAGTTCGAACAAGAAGCCAATCGGCTTCATGTGCTTGAGGAAATTAAACTGTTTTTTACCCGTCATAAAGAAGAGATAGCAAAAGAATCTGCAGATGTTGACGTTGCTTTAAAGAATGCTTTAAATGATATTAAAGACACGGCTAGTTCCAATTCTCAGAACTTGAATATGATATTAGTTCAACAAGCTGAAGAATTTAAACGTATAATTAATGAAGAAAGAGCTTCTTTCGAGGATGCAAATTCTGCCATAAAAGCTCAATTTAGAGATCAAATAGGACAGTTGCCAATGTTGCAACAACGTTTAATTGATATTACTAAAATTGTTCCAAAACTCGATGAACTAATACGTTCTGTAAATCAGTCTAATAATAATCTGTCAAAGAATTTAGAGAAAACTATAAAAGAAATCTCTAAGCAGAAAGTTTCAAGAGGCTTATCTGGAAGTGGAAATTATTCTTCATCTTTAGCTATACCTAAATGGATGAAGTGGACAGGGCTAATATCTGTTGTTCTGATTATGTTGGCATGCGTCTCAAATACTCTGTTCAATATACTCTCGAATCCTAATGATCAAAAGGTTGATGCTGTAATCAGTTCCGATAGTTTGTCCTGTAATGATGTTTTTATAGACAAAGCCAATATAAAAAGCTCAGATAATAGTATAGATGATAAGAATTCTTCTTCCATTGTGTCTTTTCGTGAGAAAGAAAAAGATTCAGTATCAATAAATAATGATACAATGAAAAGTGTCATAATAAATAAGAAGGATATATTAAATAATGGCCTTAATAATTTGATTTTTGGAAAGAATGGCAAATAAAAAAGAATCTTTTTTTTGGACAAGTTATTCAGATTTAATGACTAGTCTCTTCTTTATTATGCTGACATTATTTGTGCTTGTCATTGTTCTATTACACAAAAGAATGGAAGCAACGGAGAAACAATTGGAGGAAATCAAAAAAGTAGAAGCTTCAACAAAAGAATTGGAACAGTCAAATAATTTTACTTATAAACCCGAATATAAAAAGTATGTTCTTGATGTAAGATGTCATTTTCCTGAAACAAAATATGATTTGAATTACTTAGAAACCGATAGATCTAGATTAAAACAAGCTGGAATCGAAATAAAACAATTCTTGGATAGAAATAGTAATAACCAGTATTTGCTTATTATTGAAGGACAGGCTTCAAGAAATTCTATCTACTATACATCTATTAATTATGATCTAAGTTTCCAACGTGCTTTGACACTAATGAAATATTGGAAAGATGTTTGCCAAATTGATTTTGGTACAAATTGTGAAATTCAAATAGCAGGAAGCGGTGACGGACGATATAATTTTGGCTATACTGGTGGAGACTTCACGCCAAGATTCAAAGAATTAGATAAAACATTGATGCGTGAAAGAGGGGTGAGAGAAAAAGAAAATCAAAGATTTATTATTCATATCATACCCAAAAATATAATAGATAATGCTGAATAAAAAACAAACAAGAATAGTTCTTTTTTCACTATTATGGATAATTCTCCTAATTGCCATTTCATGCGCACATAAATCTGGACATAATAAGAAAGGTGTTGTTGAGCGAAGGCGTTCCGAGAAAACGGAAATAATAAAAACGAATACACAGGTTCGCATGCACAAGGAAAATGGAGTTTATTATGTGCCTGTAAATGTTAATGGTCTTGATTTGAATTTCATCTTTGATACTGGAGCCTCAGATATTTCAATCTCTTCAGCTGAAGCTTTGGTCATGTTGAGAAATGGAAAACTTACAGATGAAGATTTTGTTGGAGAGATGCCGTTTCAAGATGCAACTGGGACTGTATCTGTTGGTTCTGTTGTAATCCTTCGAACTGTTAAAATAGGAGATGCAACTATTGAAAATGTAGAAGCAACAGTTGTTGATAACATTCAAGCTCCTTTGCTTTTGGGGCAAACGGCTCTTTCAAAATTCGGAAGAGTTGCGATTGATTATGATAATAATATAATAGAATTTGAGTAATGTTATATTTTTTTAGTAGATAGATGAATGTATAAAAGTTTGAAGTTAGCTCAATTCCTCCTTCCTATTCTTGTTTTGTCTTTTTGTTCTTGTGTTCATTGTAACAGAAGAAAAGGATTCCGTTCAAAAGCGTCGAATTACTCACATAATAATATAACGAGAATAAGGAAGCCTGACAATATACAAAATGATTCCATGAATAATATAACTGTGGAAATAATTGATGCTGATTATTTGACCGTAGAGTCATGTTGTAATCCAAGTCAGATTTTAGAGAGAATAGCATATATAACATCATACAATTTTTCAACCCGAATTCCAAATTGGGTGGCTTGGAATCTTACCAGCGAACATACGGATGGTAAATATACAAGAAAAGGTGTTCCATATTATTCCGATGATGGGTCTGTGGCTGGAATAGGCTTCATAACTCCAATGATAAGTAAAAACAGCTATTTTATGGATTTAGAGTCTATTGAACCACGACAAGAACTTAATGATTGGAGTACGGATTATAATATGTCTCATGGTCACATGTGTCCAGCAGCAGATTGTCGTTGGGATAAAGCAGCGATGAATCAGTCGTTCTTACTTACTAATATGTGTCCTCAAGATGTGAATTTAAATGGAGGCGCATGGGCTAGACTAGAAGATAAGTGTAGGTCTTGGGCTAATAGATTTGGTTCTATTTTTATTATTGCAGGTCCAATTTTTTGGGGGAAGCCGACTCGTTTTTTAGGTCATATTGCTGTTCCTGATGCTTTCTTCAAAGTGGTTCTTAGAATTAAGCCTGATGTACAGGCGATTGGTTTTATATACCCAAATGATTCTGGCAGTTATGGATGGACAGAACAAGCTTGTACTGTTGATGAAGTAGAGGAACTCTCAAAAATTGATTTTTTCTGTGAGTTGCCCGATTCGATAGAGACTCAAATTGAATGTCAATTGAACATAAATAGTTGGTGATATGGATAATGATAATAATATTTTCAGCAGACTTGATGCGTTTTTTAAAAAATATTGTACCTTGAAATGGCTCGGTTTCTTAGCCATTTCTGCGGCATGTTTATGGATTGGCATTCATTTCTCTATTTTCATAGTTTTGATTTTGGGATTGGGATTTATTTTGCCGACATTTCTTTCTTTAATCTTTCTAATCTTTTTTCCTGAATATGATGAAGAAGCTTCTTCCTCTAGTGGAGGTGTAGGTTGCTTTATTTCTATAGCGGTTCTGCTGGCATCTTTGTATTTTGGTTTAGAGGAATCTCGTTATATAAGTCAAAGTAATGACAAAATGCATGTTCTTAAAGATTGTCCGGCTATCAAAAATGATAGTGAATTGTGTGAGATTTCGAAACTAGTTGGCTTTTGTCGATTTTATTTTAGTGATTGTGACGTATGCAAAGAGATGAAAAGAAAACAAGATGAAGAATATAGAAAGAATAAAATTCAAAACCACATGGATCATCAGAGACAAGAATTGATAGAGTTTTATGATGACCGCATTGAATGGAATCAAAATAAATTAGAGAAAATTACAAATTGTAATAATCCTGATGAGATGGACAAAGAATATGGATACATGATGGAGCATCTTAATGACTATTGAAATAAATAGGGTGTTTAGTTTGATGTTCCGAAAAATCATCATTCCAAAGCACCTGAAATTCCATACATAATCGCATTAAATAAATAAGTTAGTTTAACATTAAATTTCTATATTATGACATTTTCAGAATCAATTAAACGTTGCATGGGAAGTAAATTCTCTTCAATGACAGGACGTGCTCCTTTGAGCGAATTTTGGTGGTTCATTCTTTATTATTGGATCGGTTTTATTGCCATTGGATTACTAGGTTTTGGTATCAGTTCTGCATTTAAAAAAAACGATAATATTGCTGTGATAGTCATTATATTATGGTGGCTAGTTCATTTTATCCCATATATTTGCGTTCTTGTTAGGAGACTTCATGATGGTAATAAATCTGGTGCTCTGTTTTTTGCGGGGCTAATACCTTATATAGGACCAGTTATTCTGCTCATTCAATTATTAGAGGGTAGTAATCCTGGCTGTAATAAATATGGATCACCTTATCCGTTTACTGATAAAGATTGCAGATTGGGCTATAATGGAATGGGGTATAATGAAATGATGCAATTAAAAGAAAGGATTAATAGGGCATGGAATGAAAAATATTCGGTTCCCGACCCATCTTATTATCTTCCGTACATTCCATTCCAGCAGATGGAATTCTTAAAAGAATGGGAGCAAGAAAGTAAGCGTCAGCCAGTACAAGGGAACTCTCCCGTACATGAAACTACATTATTAAACGACACTCACCAAGATACTACAGTGCCTTATCCAAAAGCGAATGCTGTCTGTCCGCAATGTGGGGCTCCATTACAAGAAGGCAATAGAGGTTATTGCAGGAATTGTGGCCAATTTCTCAATACTTAAATAGTTCGGTAAAAAGCCTATTATGAATAAACTTATTCAACTTTCACACTTCTATACTTCTCACCAGATGGTTTTTATGGAGCGCGAAAGTGCGTTTTTTCTCCGACTGGAAGGAGGACATTTTATTAAGTTTTTTCAGCACGGAGTGCGGTTAGGATTGGCGGCATGGATACTGAAAACTTGTTTTCAAGCAGACAGGCCGTCAAGCCTGACCAGTGGCGGAGCCATGACAAAACGTTTTTTGATTATATTTTTCAAGCAAATAGCACATGCGAAACTTGTATAAACTTACATTTCTTCTCGCTCTTTCTGCATTGACCTTGGTTTCTTGCAGTAAGGGCAATAACGATAAGAGTGAGGAATCGTCAACAAGCAACAGCACTTATCAGAATTCTTCTCCATCGGGTTATGGCAATTATAATTCATTGCTGTCAGATGCGTATGAGGATGATGAGTATGCCGAAAATGAGGATGATGCTGAAGAAGAATATGCCGATGATGAGGAATCGGAGTATTGGGACGATGAGGACCATGACGAAGACAAAGATTACGCCGATTTGTTTGATGACGATGAGGAGTCCGACGTATCGTATGGCAGTGTGGGTAAACGCAGGCGGTATTCCTCTGCCGGCACCACCACTATCATGACTTCTGACGGGATATATCAAGCCACTACAGATGCATACGGCAATACCACGGGCTTTGATGCCAATGGCAATTACTACCATCTTCATACGGATGACTATGGTAACACCACCGGTTTTGACGGCAACGGCAACTATGTCCATTCACATACTGATGATTACGGCAACACGATGGGATTTGACGGCAACGGAAATTATTACCATTATCACACAGATGACTATGGCAACACCACTGGTTTTGACGGGGATGGCAACTACGTATCTGGCTACACCGATAATTTCGGCAATACAACGATCAATGTGTATTGATCCAACATTCCTACAAAATTTGATAATAAGTTAGAAGGCTATGTGTAAAAACTTTCAAATAATTTGTATTAATCGGCTCAATTCGTCGTTTTAGAATTCAAAATAATTCAAAAATATTATTCGCCTCAATTAAATTTGTTTAATTCGTCGTATGAAATACTTGTATCTTCTCTTTGCAGCCATCCTGTTGGTCTGCCTGTTTCACTTGCCTTACGGGGCATACAACCTCATCCGCTTCGTTGCGATGGTGGGGTTTGGTCTGATAGCCTTCAAATACTTCTCGGAAGAGAAGCCGGCTGTTGGTGTTCCTGCCGCTGCATTGGCGTTGCTTTTCCAGCCGTTCTTGAAAATCCACTTGGGTAGGGGAGTGTGGAACGTGGTGGATGTCATTGCTGCCATCGCCCTTGTAGCCCTCTTTTTCTATGAGATGAAAATAGAAAATGAATCACCCGAATAATTACCGAAATATGAATGACTTACAAAGATTCCTTGATGCCCAGGAAATGGACTATGGGCAGGCGCTGAGTGAGATACGGCACGGCAGGAAGCGGAGCCATTGGATCTGGTACATCTTCCCGCAGATGAAAGGGCTGGGGTTCAGCTACCGATCCAGCTATTATGGAATCCAAGACCGCAGTGAGGCAGAGGCATATCTCGCCCATCCAGTTTTGGGCGGACGCCTGAGGGAAATCACCCGAGCTTTGCTCGAACTGCCTCAGGAGCTGACGGCAAGAAATATCCTCGGCGGAATTGACGCGGTGAAGGTGCGGTCGTGCATGACCCTCTTCCATGAAGTCTCCCACGAAGAGCTGTTCCTCGATGTCCTCAACCGGTTCTACGACGGCGAGAAAGACCCTTCAACCCTCGACCTGCTTACTTCAGCTTAAATAATAATCCTTTCAATCCTTTAATCCAGCGCGCAGCGCGATGTTTTTCTCTTGTTTTGATTGATTTATGACTATGACAAAGAAAGAACTTCCTTTTCTGGCTTCCCTGAAATTCTGGTCGGGCAACACCTGGTCCGAACTGTTTGAGAATGCTAAAAACATCGCAATTGGAGGAACCATCTTCTTGGCCGTTTTGTTGTTGCTGACCCAATTTCTCTATTGGGGAATGCTGGCGGCATTGGTGAGGCTGTGCACAGGCTTTTCGCTGCTTTTCTATGTGTACCTCGGTGCTGTGATGATTGTGCTCGACCGCAAAGTGGATGCCGAGGTGGAGAGACAAGAGATTGATGAGAACCGCTTCAGATTCGATTACAAACCGAAGAAACCGATAATCCACCCTGTGCTCAACGGCCGTTTCTGGCTGGCGCTGTTGCAGGCGTTGGGGCTTCTGGCTGCAGGTGTCTGCTTTAGTGTGCTCACCAGCCGGTTCAAGAAAGACTATCTTTTTGATGCGGAAACTTTTTATGTTACGGAAAATACTTTCCATTTCATGTCGGACTGTCAGGGATGGAAAAACGGTGAGTCGATGAGCGGTCATGAAATTCTGGAGAAAGGCTATTCCATGTGTTCCTATTGCAGGGAACAGGCTGAGGAATACGAGATGGACCCACCTTCCCGAGGCACCCCTTCACGCTATTGGTAACTTTTTTGCTTTTCTCGAAAAGTATGCATATATTTGTAGTTGATATCATGCACCCAATGCTTTTGGTGAAAATGTGCTGAAAAAATAAAGAAACTTATCGACGAATTATGGGATTATTCAGTAAAAACACAAAAACAGGCTCAACGGATATACCTCAGCAAAACACTGAGCATCAGCCTGCGGCTCCAAATCCTTTGGAGAATTTGACATCAAGCCAACTACTGAAAAAAGTACTGGAAGAACTTGGATGCCAATATGAGGAAAAAGAACATGGGGAGGATGAATTCACTTTCTTGTTCACCTATCAAGGTGAGCAGATTCAATGTCAGGGGGCGGACGATTCGAAATATATCTTGCTGCGCGACCTTTGGTGGTACAGTGCTCCGCTTCACGATATCAACAACATCTCCTTCATGCGTCGGGCTGTGAACGAATGCAACATCAGGGGATACGTGACGTTGATCTATTCCTTTGATGAGGAAAGCAAAGAGATGTGGGTTCATTCGCAAACCGAACTCCTTTGGACGTGGGAAATCCCTTCCCTGGCGCAGTATTTCAGGAACAGGATTGACAGGATGCTCGGTTCCCATCATTTTTTCTTTGCCACCCTTGAAGAGCTGCGACGAAAAGAATATGCCAAGCAGAACGACTGATTATTCCTTTTCTATATCTTGGCATAGCCCAATGTGCCTTTATGTCCAGCGCGCAGCGCGATGTTCATTAAAATCTCCTGATTCCAAGTAACTAATTTCATTTTTTTCTGCATGTCCCACGTTTTGGGACAACATCCCCTTAAATTTGCATCATGAAAATGAAAAAGATGAAGAATTTGCTGAAATCCATCATGATGTGTGCCTTGGCACCTCTGTTTCCATTATTCCTTGTATTGGCAATAATGGCTATGGGACCAATGCCTTCCGACAGGGAGGACTGAACCCAGAGTGAAAGCATAGAGCGTTATCGTTCGGAATTAAATTATTAACTTATTTAATCATAATGTGCTATGGAAATACTTAATTTAATCATCAAGCAGAAGTACTTTGACGAAATCATCGCAGGCCGCAAGAAAGAAGAAACCCGTGAGTGTAAACCTGAAACCGAGTCAACTTATCTTGAGACAGGTAAGGATGGGTTCACCATCGACAATGAGGACGGCAGCCCGAAGCTGAAACACTACGATGCCATCAGGTTTTATGTAGGCTACAGGAAAGACCGTGATTCCGCACTCGTGGAGGTGAAAGCTTCTAGGTATGAGGATGCGCTGGACGATAATGGTGACATCATCGAGTATGCGGTGATCAATGGAAAGTTTTTCGACCTCAAGCTGCTCAACGCGATGCGGAAGACAAACTTCAAACCGGGCGACCTTTCAGAATCCGAAAAGGTGGTGAAGGAATATGCCGACAACCTGCTGATTGACGACCCAGACGAAGGGTTTGCCATCAACGAAGAATATCTCGATGAGCATCCTGAGATTAGTTTCTGGACCCCAGGAGTGGTGGTTTACGAACTGGGAGAAGTCCTGGAAAAGCACACCAAATAAAGCCCAACAACAAACCCATCCGCATGGTCCTAAAATCTAAGATCTAAAGTCTAACGTCTAATCAACTCGTCCGCATAGCATATACTGACGCATTACGTCCCAATTGAAATCTTTTTCCTTCTTGCGAACATTGCGTTCGCAAATCTGCCCTAACTTTGCAAAAAAAGAAATACAATTGTTCATCTTAAATAATAAACGCCTATGTCTGACCTGTGGAACTATCATGGCTGTTTTGAGAATGCCCTGTATTGTGAGGAGCAGGGCGATTTCTTGGGCGCCGTAGTGGAATACATGCGGTGCATGTATTATTACAAGTATGGCGACTTTGTGTATCAGGTGACAGACTCGCTGTACAATAAGGCAGACAAGAAAATTGATGAGCTGGTGGCAAAGCTCCAGGACTGCCCGTTGATGAAGGATGTGGATTCGTCGTTGATTTCTCAAGATTCCGAAAAGATGTGGACTCTGTTCGGGATGGACAAAAAGCCAGTCTCGCTGGGTATCATCGACAAAGGATGTCCGCTGGCGAAGGAGTGCAAGTCAACATACGAATGTGGGTACCGCAGTCTATGCGGGGAGGAAGCAGAAGACGGCATCACCCAGAATGAAGATGAAGAGAGGAATACGTTGCAGGAGGAAGTGTGACCGCCCATACGACATCACCTGAATAAAGATTCTTAATGAAGAGGGGAGGGGGATTGACTAAATGTGGATTGTCTTGTTCTGAATATTGGTACACAAATTTGTGGTCCACAAAGTTGTGTACCAATATTCCTGCCCTAATCTCATTACGAATACCTTGCTGTCTTGACAAAAGGATTTTGTGGGGAAATCTAATATCAAATTCTATCAAACGTCCCGAATTTCAGAAAAAATTTCTATATTTGCAGAAGTGAACCTGGAAGATTGTTTTTTGGCACATCAATAGTTGACGCTTGCGATGCCTTCTTCCACAACCTGCTTGTTGTTGACTGTTAAAAACACTCATTATGGAATCCAATAGTTTTCTGAAAGTCGGAACGCTTCTCAATCACGCCAAATATCGCATTGAGCGGTATTTGGCATCGGGCGGTTTTGGCAACACCTACGAGGGTGTGAATGTCTCGTTGGACAAAAAATGCGCCATCAAGGAGTTTTTCCTGAAGGGGGTGGTGCTGAGGGATGAGCATACTTCAGAGGTGTTCATCACCCATCCCGACAACAAGAAGGCTTTCAATTCCCAAAGAGAGAAGTTTACGAAAGAGGCGCGACGCCTGAGCCGTCTTGATAACAGCCATATTGTGAGGGTGTTCGACTTTTTTGAGGAGAACGGAACCGCCTACTATGTGATGGATTACATTGAGGGCGAGTCGCTCAGGGAACTGCAGAAACGCACAGGCAAGGCCCTCACGGAACAGGAGACGCTCTCCGTCCTCA
>Ga0256404_1013743_pt1 | contig 10152 bp, 7 predicted proteins | sample RumenRJG_01DNA_FD_185990 | JGI IMG/M metagenome (GOLD analysis project Ga0256404, IMG submission 185990) | Bovine rumen microbial communities from Lethbridge, Alberta, Canada - RJG_01 | ecosystem: Host-associated > Mammals > Digestive system > Stomach > Rumen | place: Canada: Alberta | collected...
CGGATCCGAGTATCCGCAGAACTGCCCCAGCACCAGCAGCGCGCCGCTCACGGTACCGCAGACTTCCCGAAGACGCCCCATGCCTCCTCCGAAGGAAGAGGCGAGGCGCGCGGAAGTCTCCCGGTCCAGTCCGGTCACATCTTCAAAAGCGCACAGAACTGCCTGCGCGCAGTTATACCCTTCCAGAAACAAAGCCCTGGCATTTTCAGAATGATCCACGATATATCCTCTTTCAATATTCCGATCCAGCGTGCGGGACTCACGCCCCGCGCAAAACAACTGTTTCCGTCAGAACCTTCTTCCGGAACCGGAATGGCTCCGTCCGGAACTACCGCTGTAGGAGCTTCTGTAGGAAGATCTGCCGGAGGAGGAAGAACTGCCGCCTCCGGAGGATCTGGATACCGGCGGAATGTATTTCGATGTAGTCGAACTCCCGAGGAAGACTTCGCCCAGATTCTTGACGACCAGAGAACCCGGCACCAGATACGCATCCGCGTTCTCCTGCATCTTCGGAACTGCCATCCGCATCGAGGCCCTTAAGAGGGAAATCCCGCCGAAAATACTGCCGCTTACTGCAGAGAGGACCGTCATGAAGATCCAGTAGATCAAGGAACGCGGGACTCTGCCTGTGCGCTCCATATGATCCGTCTGCTGAAGAAATCTTTTCAGCGTGAAATGATAGTTCCCCCCGTCCATGCCATCCTGGACAAAGCCTCTCAGGCGCTCCCGGTTTACTTCCGTGAGCTTCTCCAGACCTTTGCCGGAGGCATAGAGACAGTTATCGGACTGATATCCCTGCCGTTTGAAGACCGTGAGAAGGATGCCGTCATAATCATCCCCGAGACCATAGCCGTTGTATTCGTAAAAGAGCTTTGCGTACTCCTCTCTTGTAAGGTTCCCGCTGCGGGGCGCGATATTGACTACCACATCCAGACCATATTTGTCAGAGATCTTCTTTGCATAATCCCTGAGATCCTGCAGCTGCTCTTCTGTCAGGATCCCCGAATCGTCCACCACCCGGGGAGCCGCGCTGTCATGGAAGCGTTCCGGTGCTTTTGCTCCTCTCTCCGGGTACCAGGACGGAGCGAAGGGATCTCCTTTCACATAAAGCATGCGGAAGTTCTCGATCCAGTCAAGGACCCCGGCGCCGTACTCCCCGTCCACCATATAATCGAAAAGCGCGTCGTCAATATCATTGGCGATATCCTCGGTGTAAAGCCCCTTGGTGTCCGGACCGGTGCAGGCGACCCACCAGCCGCGGTCTTCCGGATCCATACAGACATACAGGCACACGCCCTCGAAATCGTCCCCGCATCCGTAGCCATTGAAATCATAGAAATCCGCTGCCATGATGGAATGGTCCAGACCGCAGGCAGACTTGTTCGTGTAGATCACAATATCCCTGTCAAGTTCTTTTCGGATCTCCCCGACGCGCTCTTCCATCCGCGCTTCCTCTTCGTCCGTGAAGATGTCCGCATCGTCCACCACCCGGGAGGCGTTCACATCGTGGAACGGCACGAAGAGGGCCGGATCCGCCAGATACCAGGCCGGGAGATCACTGCCTTCCCCGACCCGCCTGTTTGTGTCACCGGAAGCGAGGGCCACCGCGGGATCCGATTTGTCGGGTCTCGTACCGGCAATTTCTGTCCCGGCTGTCTCTGTCACGGCAGCTTCCGTTCCGGCTATCTCTGTCACGGAGGTCTGTGTCTCTGCCGTCTCTGTTCCGGCTGTCTCTGTCACGGCAGCTTCTGTCACGGCTGTCTCTGTCACGGCAGCTTCTGTCACGACCGTACCGGAGGCTTTGTCCCCCGCGTGATCCTGCAGATAAACAGAAGTGTATCTCACGCCTCCGTACATGACGCCGTGGATCCCGTACTTGTCATAGAACTTCAGGCTGTTCTGCACGATGGTCTGCAGATAGCTCTCCGGGATCTTTTCTCCCGCGTTGCCGAAGGGGAAGATCTCCCCCTCTCCACTCGCAGCGTCAAAAAGGAAGAAGAAACCGTCCTTTGACTCTCCGTAGCCGAACTCCCATTCCGTGTAGTATTCCTCCGCGAGTTCCCGGAAAGAGGTCTCGTCGTGATGTTCCGGCGCCAGGGAGAGGCAGGCGAAGTCCACGCCGTAGTTTTTCATCAGATCTATGCATTCGCGGTCGATGCTGTCCCGCTCCGCTTCGCTGAGCTGTTCCGTCGTATCCAGCGCTCTGTAGTAATTCTCTGTCCAGAGTTCCTCGGCGCGGGAAGTCACTGCCGCCGCGAGGACCAGGCTGACCAGAAGAAGGAGCAGCACGGGAAGCTTCAGCTTCCGGGACGCCGACACAGTGTTATTTCGCAGATCAGTATTCCGCGCCATCGCTCAACCTCCTGTCAGATATTTGATAATGAATGCGCCAAGGATCGCAGCCAGGACTCCCAGCGTCCGCACCAGGAAATACTGGAGGGAGACCTTGCTGTCCGTGGGGATCTCTCCCACTACCTTTCCGCTCTGGCCGTTCACGGCGAAGCTGTACTTTTTGCCGTCGAAAGTGAGATCGAACAGATAGACCGGCAGCAGCATGTACTTCGCGTCCATATCCAGCTTCAGTTTCCCGCCCCGGTGCGTTACGCCGCTGAATCCCGCTCCCGCTGAGGCCGCCGCGACATTTGCCGCAGTTCTGTACATTCTCTTCTCCGCCCGGGCGGCGATATCGCTCTTTGCCTCGTCGAAACGGTCTGCGGTAAAACCAGCCAGATATCGCATGTCGAAGGGCTTTGCGTCTTTCATGTCAAAGGGCTCCAGGGAGTCCATCAGTTCGTCCTTGATCTTTCCGCTGGCGTCCACGGGAACGTCCTTAAACTCCATGGAGACATCCCGCTCCAGAGAATATCTGCTTGTCGTCGTGTCCTCGTAGTTGCCTCTTCTGGCGGTGCTGGTGGTGTGCGCATTGTAGCTCATCTTTCCGCCGATCTTTCCGCTGAAGATCCAGAAGGGGACATAGACACCGGTCACATTGCCCATGGTGCTGTCCGAGAAGAACCGTTTCGGCAGAAGCACCTTCCCTTTGTAAAAGCGGTTCATGGCAGCCGGCAGTTCCTTCGTGGTGATTCTGAACGGAATGACCGCGTCCGGGCGCAGCTTCCCGGAGACCTTGTCCGTCAGGACGATGTTGTTCCGGCAGTAAGGGCAGGTCAGGGCGATCTGCTCCGCCGGGGCGATGACCTCGGCCCCGCAGGACACACAGCTGTAGACCGGAAGGTTTTCCGCGTTCAGGTCCGTCGCCTTGTCGTTCAGGCTCTTGAAATCAAAGCCCTGCATGCTGACGCTCTCCGCGCCTTCCGCTCCTTGCGTATCTTCTTTCTTCTCTTCTTTCTTCTCCGTGGGGATCAGTGTCACTGTGCCGCAGTATTCGCAGATCATGGCACCCTTCACCGGATCAAACCGGGTCGAGCCACCGCAGGCCGGGCACTTCATCTGTGTCTGCTGACTTACTGCCTGCGCTGCTCCCGCCGGCCGGATCTTCTCATCTGCCATCCGATCATCCTCCTTTCTGAAACCAGGTTTTTCACTGAAGTCTTCTCTTTCTCTGAAGTCAGGTGTTTCCTCCCAGAGATTCCACCAGTTCCTGCAGTTCCATATACCGCTCTATCTTTTCCTCCAGTTCCGCTTCCGTCTTTTCCTTTTCCTCCGAGAGGGCCTGGAGCTTTACAAAATCCGTGGCGGCTTCCTCCATCTCCCTCGAGAGTCTCTGTGACCGCTCAGTCAGTTCATCGATCAGCGCCTCTATTCCATCATACTCTTTCTGCTCTTTGTAGGAAAGGCGGGTCTTCGGACGCTCTGTCCTGGGCTTCTTTCCTTTTCCTCCGGAGGCATTTCCGCCCCCGCTCTGCTCCCGCACGCCGGCGGCGCCTTCCGCTCCGGCCGCTTCTTCTGCTTTCTTTCTCCTCTGCCGGTACTCCTCGTACCCGCCTTCGCTCTGCAGAAGCGTTCCGTCCGGCTCGAAAGAAAAGATCCTCGCCACAACACGGTCCAGGAAATGGCGGTCATGGGAGACCGTGATCACGATGCCGCCGAAATGGTCCAGATAATCCTCCAGCACCCGCAGTGTCTGCAGGTCAAGATCATTGGTGGGCTCGTCCAGGATCAGCACATTCGGCGCCCCCATCAGCACTCTCAAAAGATACAGCCGCCGCTTTTCCCCGCCGGAGAGCTTTGCCACCGGGGTGTACTGCAGCGTCCCGTCAAAGAGGAACTGTTCGCACATGGCTGCCGCAGTGATCAGGCCGTCATCCGTCCGGATGTATTCCGCGATGTCCCGGACATTTTCCAGGACAGTCTCCGTTTCCACGAGCCCTTCATTCTCCTGGCTGAAGCAGCCGAACTTCACCGTCTGTCCCACTTCCACGCTTCCGCTGTCGGGAAGCACTTCTCCCAGGATCACTTTCATCAGTGTCGACTTGCCGCATCCATTGGGTCCGATGATGCCGATGCGGTCCTTTTTCAGGAACAGATAGGAAAAATCCCGGAACAGCACGTGGTCCCCGTATTTCTTCGAGACCCCCTTCAGCTCCACGGTCTTTCCCCCGAGCCTGGTTCCGGCGGAGGAAATGGCGACCTGCCGCTCCTCTTCCGGCTTCTCCCGGTCCCTCAGTTCTTCGAAGCGCTGGATGTGCGCTTTCTGCTTCGTGGACCGCGCCCTGGCGCCCCGCATCATCCACGCGAGATCCTGACGGTACAGCGCGGCAGCTTTCCGCTCCGCCGCTGCCGCGAACTCCATCCGCTCCTGCTTCTTCTGCAGATAGACCGCGTAGCTGCCTCGTAGCGGTACAGCTTTGTTTTATCGATCTCCCAGATGGTCTGTGCCACCTCGTCCAGGAAATACCGGTCGTGGGTCACCATCAGGATGGCCCCCGGAAAACTGCCGAGCCAGTTCTGCAGCCATTCGATCATGTCGTGGTCCAGATGGTTCGTAGGCTCGTCCAGGATCAGCAGATCGCAGGGCGTAAGGATCGCCGCTGCCAGTGCGGCCCTTTTCCTCTGTCCGCCGGAAAGGATCGAAGGGTCGCAGTGCGGGTCCTGGATGCCGAAGCGCTGCAGCACTGCCTTCGCCTCGCCTTCCGTATCCCAGTGCGCCTCCTGTCCCGTGATTGCCCCCGTAACGTGCTCCAGCACAGACCTGCCCGGCGTGAACACAGGATTCTGGGACAGGAAGGAGATCCGGAGACCGTTCCGCCGGATGACCTTTCCCTCGTCCGGTTCGATCTCCCCGGCGATGATGGAAAGCAGCGTGGACTTGCCGGTGCCGTTCACACCGATCAGTCCGATGCGCTCGCCCTCGGCGATCCCCGTGGTCACGCCGTCAAAGATCACTCTCTCCCCGAGATCCCGGCCGATGTTTTCAATTGTCAGAATGGGACTGCCTGCGGCCATGATCCTCCCCCTCTTCTCTTCTGTTCTTGTTCTGCTCTCGTTCTGTTCTTCTTTTGTTTTTCTGCTCTTTTTCCGGCTTTTTCCCGGAATACACAGAAGTCCCGGCCGGCATTTTACCTCTGCCGGAGGACCGGCTCCAGCTCCGCTGTACCGCCCGCAAAAAGGATCTTCCTGCGGTTTTCCGGAGTCATGAAGCCTTCCGCCACCATCTGGTCCAGGTAATCGGACAGGATGTTATAGTAACCGTCGATATTGTAAATGATGCAGGGCTTGTCGATCAGTCCCAGGCAGGTCATGGAGATGATCTCGGAGATCTCCTCCAGCGTGCCTGTCCCTCCGGGAAACGCGATAAAAGCATCTCCCAGACTGATCATCTTCTGCTTCCGCTCCTGCATGGTCTCCACCACGATCAGGTCCTGTACGCCCTGATGCTGAAGCACCGCGTCCACAAAAAAGCGGGGCTCCACTCCTGTGACTTCTCCTCCTGCGGAGAGCGCGGCGTCCGCCAGCTCCCCCATCAGCCCGATGGCACTGCCGCCGTAGACCAGACGGTGTCCCTGCCCCGCGATCCAGGCTCCAAGTTCCCGGGCCTTCTCCCGGAACAGCGGGTTCTTTCCCGGTCTTGCCCCGAGATATACTACGATGTTCATCCAGTTGATTTTCCTCTCTGTCTGCAGTTCCGGCTTCAGTGCATGCTCCGGTGTTCTTCTTTCAGGTGTTCCGCCAGTTCATATAAAGTCCAGGTAAAATTCCAGGGTGTCACCACCGCCTTCAGGTCCACTGTCGGGATTCCCTCCGCGCGGTACGCCTCCAGGAACTGGTGTACTTCCTTGTCCGCCAGGCCCTGAAAGATCATCATCTCCGGGAGGAAATACAGCGGAGGCGCACTGACCTTTTTACCGGCGCTCTGCCCGCTGATCAGCTCCAGGATTGTCCGGTTGACGTCCGCGTTCTGGATCCGGCGGCAGGAATACCCGCTCTTTTCGCAGAGCTTACTGATCCTGTCAAGCTTGTTTTTGTCCGGAATATGCAGGAACACCTGCGCGCCTGGTCTCATTGTGCCGCCTCCCCGTTCCCCGCCTGTCCGGCAGGGAAAAGCTGTATTTTAACTATTACCAGTTACTATTATAACAGAATCTAAAGGACTGTGCCGACATACTGCCTTCCGGCAGCATCTCAGACACAGTCCTTTTGTTTGATCGATCAGTTTTGCGTTTGCGTGCTTCCGCATTGCTTCCGCGCTGCGGCCATGCTCAATTCACCGCATGGGATATGACGCGTGTCAGCGGACAAGGGTGATCTCTTCGTCCCCCAGGATCAGTGTCATGACCCCGTCCTTCAGGGTGCCTTCCAGCTTCTCTTCGCCCGCTTCCATGACCACCTTTTCTCCGTCCAGAGTAAAGCTGACAGTTTCCGGCGCCTCTCCATCCGAGATGAACTCCGCGGTGCCGTCGCCCTTCACCTTGACCTGAATCATTTTGGAAGCATCTTCCGGAGTGGTTCCGATCATGTTCGCGAAATCCTGGATGCTCATTCCCTTATAAGAATTCAGGCTGTAGGTACCTGCGATCTCGCTGTCGGCGGCAGCGGCATCTCCTGAAGCTGCTGTGGTCTCTGCTGCCTTCGTCTCTTCCGCCGCTCCGCTCTCTGCTGCGGTGGTTTCTTCAGCAGCAGTTGTTTCAGCCGCCGCGCCTGAGGCTGCGCCCTGGCTGGCCGCGCCCGCTGCAGCGCTGCCCTGGCGGAGGTCATAGTACTCGAAGGATGCGCCGGAGGGGATACCGATGCCGTGCAGGAACTCTTCCACCTTGCTCCGCTGCTCGTCTGTCAGGGACGCCGGCAGATGCACGGTCACATCCTCCGGGACGCCCGCAAAGGCTTCCTTGCTGTAGGTGTCTTTCTCCGCGTCAAACAGGACCTGCATGTTGAACCAGATGTCCTTCAGTTCCGGATTGTCCTTCAGGATCCGGGCGCCGGTCCCGTCTCCCAGATTTCCGCGGAAGAAGGCGGAAACAAAGCCCTTGCCTGCGAAGGCTTCGTCCGCGATGCTGTACACATTGGAGGTGTACCAGAAGGTACCGTCTGTCTGCATCACATAATCCGGGATGCAGAGCTTGCTGCTGTTCCCGTGATAGCCTGTGATCTGGTTCCCCTTGCTGTCAAAATCATAGGTGCTGTCCGGGATAAAGTCCGCGGAGGAACCTGCGATCCACGCGAGCTCATCATATCCAACAGAAGCAAGATAGCTGTCCAGCGCATCGCTCTCTGTCTCAGTAGCGTCCATGGGCAGGAAGAACTGACTGGCGATGCTGGTGGAGTTGTACAGATCTCCCTTGATGTCATTCGTGTCATAGATCCCGTCGAGATACAGCCGGCTTCCGCGCAGCACATTCTCTGCATTCTCCGGGAACACGAAATTCTTCGCGTTTTTGATCACGATATAGTCACCGTCGATCCCGGCGGTCTCGATCTCCACCTCCGGATTCTGGATCACGACGATGTTCGCGTCAAAGACCGCATACTGGCAGATCTTCTTCACGCTCTCCGGGATCACGATGACGTCCGTGGTGGTGCTGGCGGTCATGTTCTCCGGAAGCTCCTCAATGCCCTCCGGCAGGTTCAGTCTCATGAGGCCGCGCATGTTGAGGAACGCGCCCTTTCCGATCGATCTGACTGTATCCGGAAGGAAGATCTCGTGGATGTTCTGGGTGTTCGCGAAAGCGTGCTCGCCCAGCACTTCAAGGTCTGCGGGCAGTTCCACGGAAGATGCTGTCGTCTCATAGAACATGTTGTCCGCGGAAATATCGGATCCTGCCGGCAGGCTGATGGACTCAAAGGTGCTCTCAGCGAAGCAGCGTCTGTCATAGACCGCCGGACTTCCCTTGAAGCTTCCCTTGCCGGATTCCGCGAAGGCCGCGGTGCCGATAGCTGTGCATCCGTCCGGGATCACCACATCGGTGAGATTCGGGCAGCCCCGGAAAGCATTCTGTCCGATCTCCAGGAGCGTGTCAGGGAGGACGACCTTTTCAAGGTTCGTGCAGCCCATGAACGCATTGCCCTGGATCCATGTCACGCCTTCGGGGATCACAACGGACTTCAGCGTCGTGTTGTCCTTGAACGCACCGCTTCCGATGTAGACTGTGCTGTACTCTCCGATCTCTGCCGGGATCTCCAGGTCGGCGTCCGTTCCGGTGTAGCCGTTGATGGCGCCGCGGTCGGTGGTGATGCCGTTCACAGAAGCTTTGCCGGGCTCCTGGTACCCATTGGGATCCAGTTCCACGGAGTTCATGACAGAGGCGAACTGTTCATTGTCCAGGAACTTCTTATAATCCTCCGGCTTGTAGCCGCGGAGGCTGATGCCGGTCTGGAAGCAGCGCTTCTCATCGAAGCCGGTATACAGCTTCATGTAATAGCTCGTGACCTCATCTTCCCCGCTGCCGGTCTTGTTCTCTTCGATGACGCCGTAATAGTCGTGTCCGTTATAGGTCTTCTGGAAGTGTTCGCCCTCCCAGGCGTTCGCGAGCTTCTCCGGGTCCGCGCCGAGAGCGATGTTGAAGGTCGCCCCGCCGAACAGCTCCTCCGAATGTAAGCTGGCGACGATGCTGTTCGTGCCGTCCTTCACGTCCCAGCGGGCCGGGAAGGTGGCTGTGATGCCGCCGGAAGTATGCTTCACGCCTTCCGCGGTGGTGATGACCTCAAAGTTGTTCAGCACCGCACGCACATGGCGGAGATACAGAAGATCATAGATGTTGGTGTCTTTCACCGGCTCCTGGGCCTCCAGCCTGATGTAAAGGCCGTACCAGCTTCCGGCGAGAGTCTCACCGTAATCGAGGACGATATCCACCGCGGGGGTATCTGTTTCGTTGCTGGGATGCAGCCAGCCCTCCCGGATATTGTTGGCCCAGATTCTTGCCTGGAATCCTGCCAGGTCCTGCTTCACGTCCTTGGACCAGTCCGTCTTGATCTCATTGCCCGCGTACTTGATGGTGGAGGTCACATTGTTGACGATGGTGTTGTACGCGCCGACCTCACGGTAAGGTCTGAACCGGATCTTCCACGCCCCGTCGTCGCTCTTCACAACGATCTTGCCATAGCCCCTCGTGGGTTCCTCGCGCTCCACCGTCACGCCTTCCGGCAGCTTCAGGATCAGGTTCTCATCTTCAAACTTCTGTTCCGTGAGCTTCAGTGTTCCCGTGTCCGCGGGGATCGGTTTTGCGGGATCCAGCGCGTTCTGCGCCGGCTGCTCCTCGACGTAGGGCTGCTCTGCCTCGGCCGCCTCTGTCGGCGCTGCGAATGTCGGTGCAGCTGTTGTTCCCGCAGGTTCTTTCTTTCCGCAGGCTGCGAGATTCAGTACCACAGCTCCTGCAAGCAGGACCGGTAACCAACGTTTTTTCATATTACTGCTCCCTTCTTTGCTGTAATGATCTGCCATGACTTACAGTCATACTTGCAGTCATCCGTGATCCGCCCTTCTCCCTGCCTCTGAACAGCCGCTGCGCTGTTTTTCCATGTTGTTCTTACAATGTGCCTTGTGTTATGCTTTTTCTGCAGCACAATATTTTCAGCGGCGGCACGCCGCAGCCAGGCTTAAAGGAGACTCGGTATGAATCACTTTACATATTATACACCAACAAAGGTCGTTTTTGGCAGTGAAACGGAACTGCAGACCGGGAAGCTCGTGAAGGAATGCGGCGGCACCCGGGTCCTGATCCATTACGGCGGCGGCAGCGCAGTGAGATCCGGCCTGCT
>Ga0256404_1013744_pt1 | contig 10152 bp, 5 predicted proteins | sample RumenRJG_01DNA_FD_185990 | JGI IMG/M metagenome (GOLD analysis project Ga0256404, IMG submission 185990) | Bovine rumen microbial communities from Lethbridge, Alberta, Canada - RJG_01 | ecosystem: Host-associated > Mammals > Digestive system > Stomach > Rumen | place: Canada: Alberta | collected...
TGACTTTAAAGGTAAAGCAGGCCAATCTGATTACAAATGAAGCGGCAGTAGAGTTTGATGATGGTTCTGTATTTACCATTGATGGAACAATGTTTAAGAATATTCCATCTACAGAAAATCCAAAGAGTGGAAAACATAGCATGAGCTGGTATAGTGCAGCAGAGGCTACCGGTTCTGTTACTTACAATGAAGCAATTACTTTGACAAAGGGTAGCTATACATTTGAAGCATATGCAGAAGGAAAAGACGCAAGTGTGAGTATGCAGGTGTTAAATGCAAAAGATGATAGCATTTTATTCAGTGGAGATGCGACAGAAGTAACCGGATGGAACGAATGGAAAATACCAAAGGCAACATTTACACTCGACAAAAAGACTAGCGTAAAACTTCGTATTGCTGTTGAAAATAAAGCAGCAGGTTGGGGATCTGTGGATGTATTGTATTTGCACCCGGAGGAATCTTCTGAGGATAATAAGGATAATAATGGATCGGATTCAGGTTCTTCCACTACTCCTGAGCAGCCAATTACCCCAACGACTCCAGCAAAACCGGAGCAGCCATCCAATACAACAACAGTTACCAATCCGGACGGTACAACGACTGAGACAACCAAAGTTGATGTTCCAGCATCAGCCGGAAATAAAATGGAGGCAACGGTAAGTGTATCAAAGGATACCAACGGAAAAGTCACAGATGCGACAGCCAATGTGACAAATACGAAACCGGAAATTTCCACAGATGTTGCAGCAAAGATTGTTGAGGCAGCAGGAACAGACAGTGTTGTCATCACAACCGAGGTTACGGATGTAAAAGGAAATACAAAGTACACCGTTGCCGTTGATGCAAAGAATCTTACAGCTGGAAATACGCTTAAGGTTCTTGCCGTAGACAAGGAAACGGGGGAGAAGAAACTTGTCAATGCAAAGTCCTATAAGGCAGACGAAAACGGTACAATTTCGGTAAGTCTTCCAAAGGGATGTGCGTATGAGCTTGTTTCAGCAAAAGAGGTAGAGAAAGTCGAGAAGGCTGTTTTAAAAACTGTTAAAGTAAAGAAAACATCTGCTTCAGTAAAGAAAGGAAAATCAACAAAAATCCAGTTAAGCAGCAAGCTTGATATGGACAACGTAAAGAGTGTTATTTATACAACGACAAAGAAATCCGTTGTAAAAGTAGCAAAGAAAGGAAAGATTACTGCAAAGAAAAAGGGAACTGCAGTTGTAAAAGCAACCGTTACCTTAAAGAGTGGTAAGAAAAAGACCGTAACAATGAAGGTAAAAGTAAAGTAATTTCTAAACAAAATATGAAATAAAAATAAACACCGGCAGATTGCTTGACGAAGTAATTTGCCGGTGTTATTATTTAACACGTGCAAATACTTAACAATGTTATGTAATTGAAAAACAAGGAGTGTAACTATGGAAACAAGAGATGATCTGTATGAGGATCTGTTCCGTGCCATGAATCAGTTTCATAAGCTGAAATTCAGTGACATGATGCAAAACATGAGCAAGGCAGACTTCATTGTGATGAATGTGATTATGAACAAGGGGAAAGAGGACAAGATGACGATCTCGGAGCTGGCGGCGATTGCAAGAATGCTTCCGTCAGCAATTTCAAGAACGTTAAAAGGTCTCGAGGAAAAAGGGTACGTGGAACGTACGATTAATAAACAGGATCGGCGGAATACTTATGTAGAACTTACCGAGGAGGGAAAAAAGCAGACGCGCGAGGTCAGACAGGTAATGCGTGATTTCGGGAAAACTGTGATGGCAAAGTTGGATGAGCAGGAAATGAATCAACTGATCTTGTATCTGAATAACATTTACAGTATTGCAGAAAAGGAACTTGAGGCTAGAAAAATCAAGGACAGAAAAATCAAGGACAGAAAGGAAAGAGAGCATGAGTAGGATTTTTAAAAATATGCTTCCCTACTGGAAAGCAGTCATAATTATCATTGCGCTGCTGTTCGTCCAGGCATGGTGTGACCTGTCACTTCCGGCATATACGTCGGATATCATCGATGTGGGAATCCAGAACAATGGTGTGGAGCATGTTGTGCCGGAAAAGATGACTGCAGATGAATTTGATACAGCACAGTTTATTATGACGGATAAGGAAACAAATACATGGAAAGACATCTATGAAAAGAAAGATGATCTGTATGTATTAAAAGAGTTATCCAATAAAGAACTAGACGATATCGATGAGGAACTTACGCTTCCACTCATTATGAATTATCAGATGCGTGCGATGGAAGTGGATACCTTTAAGGAGATGATCGCAAAGCAGATGGGGCAGGATGCAGCGGCTTTTGCGGACATGAGTGTGGAAGACATTGGTGCAATGATGCATGTGGAACTGAAAAGTTTCAAGCAGGAAAAAGAGGATGATGACGGAAACAAAGTCAAAGTCGATTGTGTGGATGTAAGACCAATATTTGCCAATATGCTGGCAAGCGGTGCGATGGACAAAAATCAGATACTTTCCATGCGTGATACGATGGAGGATACCATCGATACGATGGGAAGCTCTCTGGTGAAATCTATGGGGATTGCCTATGCGGTAGCAGCAGACAAAGATGCAGGAGTGAATGTGGATAAGATTCAGAAATCCTATCTGCTCAGTGCAGGACTGAAAATGGTCGGCATGGCACTTCTGATGGGACTGGTTACGGTTCTCGTTGGATTCTTTGCATCACGTATTGGTGCAGGAATCGGTATGAATCTGCGCGATGGTGTGTTCAAACGGGTCGTTGGATTTTCCAATGCAGAGATGGACCGCTTTTCTACAGCATCCTTAATCACGCGAAGCACGAACGATATTCAGCAGATCCAGATGGTATCTGTGCTGCTTCTTCGTATGGTTGCCTATGCACCGATCCTTGGTATTGGTGGTGTGATCAAAGTTATGCAGACCGGAGCCGGAATGGGCTGGATCATTGTTTTGGCAATTCTTGTGATACTTGGTTATGTCATGGTATTGATGTCTGTGACTATGCCAAAATTCAAACTGATGCAGAAACTGGTCGACAATATCAACCTGGTTTCGCGTGAGATTCTTACCGGACTTTCCGTTATTCGCGCATTTGGCCGTGAGAAAAAAGAAGAAGAACGTTTTGACGGTGCGAATAAAGAGTTGACAAAGACTATGCTTTTTACAAACCGTGTCATGACATTTATGATGCCTGGTATGATGATGATCATGAATGTACTTACCGTAGGAATTGTATGGGTAGGTGCGCACAAGATTGATGCAGGAACGATGCAGGTCGGTGCAATGACTGCATTTATCACTTATGCAATGATGATTGTTATGTCATTTTTGATGCTGACAATGATGTCGATCATGCTTCCGCGTGCAGCTGTTGCAGCAGAGCGTATCGATGAAGTTATCCATACAGAGTCTTCCATTCAGGATCCAAAAGCTCCGGAAGAACTGACGGTACATGATGGAGTTGTTCGTTTCGAACATGTAAACTTCAGATATCCGGGGGCAGAGGAAGATGTATTACATGATATTGATTTCGTGGCAGGACCGGGAAAGACGACGGCAATCATTGGAAGTACCGGTTGCGGTAAATCCACGCTGGTCAACCTGATTCCGCGTCTCTATGATGTGACAGGCGGACATATCACACTGGATGGCAAAGACATCCGCAATATTACGATGGCAGATCTGCGTGAGGAGATTGGTTTTGTACCACAGAAGGGTGTATTGTTTTCCGGAACGATCGCATCGAACTTACGCTTTGGTAAAGACGATGCAAGCGATGAGCAGATTAAAAAAGCGACAGAGATCGCACAGGCAACCGAGTTTATCGAGGCAAAAGATGATAAATATGATTCAGCGATTGCGCAGGGCGGAAGCAATGTTTCCGGTGGACAGAAGCAGCGGCTTGCGATTGCCAGAGCTATTGCAAAAGATCCGAAGATCTTTATTTTCGATGACAGTTTTTCTGCACTGGATTTGAAAACAGATGCGGCACTCCGCAAGGCACTTGCAGAAAATGTAAAGGACAGTACCGTGATTATCGTAGCCCAGCGAATCAGTACGATCCTTCATGCAGAACAGATTCTGGTACTGGATGATGGCCGTATTGTTGGAAAGGGAACACACGAGCAACTGTTAAACAATTGCAGCGTATACCAGGAAATCGCAAAATCGCAGTTATCTGCGAGCGAGCTTGGACTGAATGAAAGTGAGGTGGCTGAAAATGAGCAATAATCAGGAAGTCAGACATCAGCAGCCAAGAAGAAGAGGTCCGATGGGACGTGGCATGCAGCCGGGAGAAAAGCCGAAAGATTTAAAGAAGTCCATCAAGCAGCTGATGCAATATATCGGAAAATACAAAATCGGCATCTTTATTGTTATGATCTGTGCGGCCTGTTCTACGGTGTTTACCGTAATTGGACCAAAGATTTTAGGTAAAGCGACGACCGCTTTGTCGGAAGGTCTGATGGATAAGATCCAGGGCACAGGAAGTATCGATTTTACAAAGATTGGAACCATCCTGTTGTTTGTACTTGGTTTGTATCTGTGCAGTGCACTGTTCAGCTTTATTCAGGGCTGGATCATGACAGGTGTGACGCAGAAGGTATGTTATCAGCTGCGAAAAGAAATTTCAGAGAAAATCAATCGCATGCCGATGAAGTATTTTGAGAGCCGTACGTACGGTGAAGTTCTCTCCCGTATTACCAATGATGTCGATACGTTAGGACAGGGACTGAACCAGAGTATTACGACCATTATTACTTCCGTTGCAACGCTGATCGGTGTATTGATCATGATGCTGAGTATTTCTCCACTCATGACACTGATCGCTTTGGTCATTCTTCCTATTTCCATGGGGCTGATCGGATTGGTAACAAAGAAGTCACAGAAATTCTTCCGCGCACAGCAGGAATATCTGGGACATATCAACGGTCAGGTCGAGGAAGTCTATGGCGGACATCTTGTGATCAAGGCATTTAACCGTGAGAACGACACGATTGAAGAGTTTGAGAAAACAAACAAAATTCTCTATGACTCTGCATGGAAGTCACAGTTCTTATCCGGCATGATGCAGCCAATCATGATGTTTGTAGGAAACCTTGGATATGCCTGCGTGGCTTTGACCGGCGGTTTACTTGCAATCAAAAATGTAATTACGATCGGTGATATTCAGGCGTTCATTCAGTATGTAAAGAATTTTACCCAGCCAATTCAGCAGATTGCGCAGGTCATCAATATGGTACAGTCGATGTCGGCAGCATCGGAGCGTGTATTTGAATTTTTGAATGAAGAAGAGGAAGTACAGATTGTAGAAAATCCGGCAGAAATCGAAACAGTCACAGGTGAGGTTACCTTTGAACACGTGCATTTTGGTTATAATCCGGAGCAGATTATTATTAATGATTTCAGTGCAAAGGTAAAGCCGGGACAGAAGATCGCAATCGTAGGACCGACCGGTGCCGGAAAGACGACAATGGTAAAACTGCTTATGCGTTTCTATGATGTAAACAGCGGTGCGATTTTGTTAAATGATCACAATATCAAAGATTTCAACCGAAGAGAACTGCGCGATGCATTTGGTATGGTATTGCAGGATACCTGGCTGTTCAAGGGAACGATCATGGAGAATATCCGTTACGGAAGACTTGACGCAACAGATGAGGAAGTGATCGCAGCAGCGAAAGCTGCCAGAGCACACCATTTCATCCAGACACTTCCGGGCGGTTATCAGATGGAATTAAATGAAGATGCCAGCAATGTGTCGCAGGGACAGAAGCAGCTTCTGACCATTGCCCGGGCGATTCTTGCAGATAACAAGATTCTCATTCTCGACGAGGCAACTTCTTCCGTCGATACGAGAACCGAGATTGAGATCCAGAAAGCGATGGATAATCTGATGAAGGGCAGAACAAGTTTTGTCATTGCCCACAGACTTTCCACGATCCGTGATGCAGATCTCATTCTTGTTATGAAAGATGGCGATATCATTGAGCAGGGTAACCATGAGGAACTTCTTGCAGCGAACGGTTTCTATGCAAATCTTTACAATTCGCAGTTCGAAGATGTAGTGGCTTAGTCGTAATTGCAAATGCATTATGTAAATTGTTTATAAAAAAAATCTAAAAAAATCTTGAAAAATACATTGATACACGATATATTGTTTTTTAGGGCAATTTTCGAGATGAAGTTTGCAGGAAAACGACGCAAGTCTACCGAAGGAGTAACACTCTCAGGTGCCGGCTGACCGGTGCAACTGTAAATGGATCGACTCTCTGGAGACACCTGGATATAACCAGGGGCCGAAGGTGCAACATAAGCAATGCGTATGAATCTCTCAGGCAACAGGACAGAGAAGATATCTTTATCAAAGTATAAATCGTATCTTCTATCCCATGTGTGCACTGCATACATGGGATAATTTATACAGACAGAACATGATCACAAAGTTTTCTGTATGTGAACCAATCAAGGGAATCTCCCGATTTTCCAGAAGTTTTGAAAAATGCACGCAATACAAAAGAAACGAGAGGTAAAAAAGTATGAGTGCAATCAATGGTTTTCTATCCACAGTAGACGATCTGGTCTGGGGCGTACCGCTTATGGTACTGATCCTTGCAGGCGGATTACTGCTGACAATCCGTCTGGGGCTTTTACAGATAAGAAAGCTTCCGCTGGCACTGAAGTGGATGGTGAAGAATGAGGAAGAGGCAGAAGGAGCCAAAGGAGAGATTTCCAGCTTCGCTGCGTTGTGTACCGCGTTAAGCGCAACAATCGGTACCGGTAACATCGTCGGAGTGGCAACTGCCGTAGGTGCAGGTGGTCCGGGAGCACTGTTCTGGATGATTGTAGCAGCATTCTTTGGTATGGCAACAAAATATTCCGAAGGTCTGCTTGCTGTCAAGTATCGTGTGGTAGCAGAGGACGGACACAGTCTTGGTGGTCCTTTCTATTATATTGAGCGTGGTATGGGTGCAAAATGGAAATGGCTTGCAAAGCTGTTCGCATTTTTCGGTGTGTGCGTAGGTTTATTCGGAATTGGAACATTCAGCCAGGTAAACGGTATTGCCAGTGCGGTGAATGGATTCTTTGATCCGAACAATCAGCACAGCGTAAAAATCCTTCCATTCCTTGGAGAGTATTCCTGGTCGGTTGTGATTGCATCATTGATCCTTGCTTTCTGTGTAGCTGCCGTATTGATCGGTGGTGTAAAACGAATCGCAAGTGTCAGCCAGATTATCGTACCATTTATGGCGATTATTTATGTGGTATTTGTTGTTATTCTTGTTATCTGTAATATTACCGAAGTTCCGGCAGCAATCGTTACAATTGTAAAGGCTGCATTTAATCCAAGAGCAGTTACCGGTGGTGTGGTCGGAAGCATGATCGTGGCAATGCAAAAAGGTGTTGCCAGAGGTATTTTCTCAAACGAGGCAGGTCTTGGTAGTGCACCAATTGCAGCTGCAGCTGCACAGACAAAGGAGCCGGTTCGTCAGGGACTTGTCAGCATGACAGGAACATTTATTGATACCATTGTTATCTGTACACTTACCGGACTTTCCATTGTACTGACCGGTGCATGGCAGGTAGAAGGTTTAGAGGGTGTACAGGTTACAACATATGCATTCCAGAATGGACTTCCATTCCCAGCAGAGGTATCTTCCTTTATCCTGATGCTGTGTCTGGTATTCTTCGCATTCACAACGATTCTCGGATGGGATTATTACAGTGAGCGTTGTCTGGAATACTTAAGTGGCGGAAATATGAAACACGTAAAAGTATATCGTTGGATTTACATTCTGGCTGTATTTATCGGACCATATATGACCGTAAGTGCTGTATGGACAATCGCCGATATTTTCAATGGTCTGATGGCAATTCCAAACATGATTGCATTGTTTGCACTGAGTGGTGTTGTCGTAAAAGAGACAAGGGATTTCTTTCAGAGACACAATGAAGCAAAATACAAATAAAATAAAGAGATAGTTACAGACGAAAAGAAGCTGTTGCATGATTTCATGCGGCAGCTTTTTTCATGTCAGAAGTTCTTTAAGAGATTCTTTGATTACAAAAAATCCACACTATCTACAAAATCAGACAAAACTCACATACAATTTCTGCCATTCTATTACAGAAATCGAACCGACAGGAGGAACTACAAATGCGAAAGTGGAGTGCATTATGTGTCATCGTATTTGCACTGATTCTTTTATATGGATGCAGAAACAGTGTGCAAAGCCAGCCGCAGAAAACTGTGGACTTGCCGGAGTTGCGCATCGGATGTGATGAATATGAACCATACAATTACAGTGATGAATATGGAAAAAGAATTGGAATTGACGCAGAGATCGCGACTGAGGCATGCAGACGGATGGGCATGAAACCGGTGTTTGTCTCGATCAAATGGGATGAAAAAGATGCGTTGATGAAAGAAAAGAAAATCGATTGTGCATGGAACTGTTTTTCCATGAATGACCGAAAGGATGCGTATCAATGGGCGGGACCGTATCTGACCAGCCGGGAAATGGTCGTTGTCGCAAAGGACAGTTCCATTAAAAGTATCAAAGATCTGGATGGAAAAATTGTCGGTGTGCAGACAAGCACACAGCCGGAAAAAATTTTTCTGGAAGAAGATGAAGAAGTACCGGATGTGAAATTTGTGTATTCGTTTCCGAATATGGAAGATGCACTGATGGTATTACAGCAGGGGTATGTGGATGCTGTGGCCGGTCATGAGGGCACTTTGATCCGGCGGATGAAAAATATCAAAGGAGAGTATCGTTTGCTGGACGAAAGTTTGCTGGAGACAGATATTGGTGTGGCCTTTTCGAAGAAAGCGGATACGGATCTGGTGCAGAAGCTGGATCGGGTTCTAAGAGACATGAAAGAGGATGGAACAATTGCTTCCATAGAAGAGAAATATGATGTTGAAAATTGGAGATGAGCGATGAAAATTACGATAAAACTGATTTTACTGTTCCTTATTCCGGGACTTTTGCTTTTCCATGGAATGTATTTTATACAGACAATGTCTAACCTGCATAATGCTAATAACGAGATTTCGGATATTATGGAGTTTGTAGCAGAACAATGTGCAAGATATGACAATCTGATGGAGACAGATGAGGTACAGACACAGATTGATCTGGTAGAAAAAACAAATGAATTGAGCAGAAATTTGCAGTATTATACGGATGGGATTACGAGTGAATGTCTGAAGGAATATGTGGAGGAACAGCATCTGGCAGGAGCAATGGTTCTTAATGAGAATCTGAAACTGTTATATCAGGCACAGATGGATTGTACTGGTTATAAGTTCTGGAAAGAAGTTATCGAAAGTGAGAGTGTAAAAAATATTTGTCAGGCATCGAAAAAGGTGCTGGTGGATGGAAGGGATGTGGATGGAATTCCTTATCATTATGTGGCTATGGCACGTCGGGACACCAGAGGAATTGTGTTTTGTTATGAGAGGGGATCTTCGCGTTCGGCTGGAGTGGATGAAATCCGCATGGACAATTTGCTTACCGGATATAAAATTGATATGAATGGAACTGTGGCAATGACAGAGGGGGACCGGGTGATCAGTTCCAATGATGCGAATATGCAGGGAAAAAAGATTCAGGATTGTCCAAAAATTATGATGTTCAATAAAAAATGGAAACCGGGAAAGCTTATTCAAATCAAAAAGGATAAGAAAACATATTATGGCCGGCATATTAAATGTAATCAGTATTATGTCTATGTTTTCTTTGAAGCTAAAGAAGTCTTTTCCGGAAGAAAAAATATAATGGCATATGTCATGAGCATCTATCTGTTTTTCTGGATTATTCTTGTGGTGATCCTGCAACAGTCGCAGCGCCGTAAAATGGAAGAACAGCAGAAAAAAGAAATGGAATATCAGGAAAAACTGTTTGCATCCATGGAGGAGGCGAAGCGTGCAAATGTGGCAAAAACAGAATTTCTGTGTCGGATGAGTCATGACATACGGACCCCGATCAATGGAATTCTTGGACTGATTGAAATTGGCGATCACTTTCCAAATGATATGGGAAAACAAAGCGAATGCCGGAAGAAAATCCGGGGAGCGTCCGGCTTTTTATTTAATCTGGTCAATGATGTGTTGGATATGAGCAAGATGGAATCCGGAGAAATTATTATCGAGGA
>Ga0256404_1013745_pt1 | contig 10151 bp, 9 predicted proteins | sample RumenRJG_01DNA_FD_185990 | JGI IMG/M metagenome (GOLD analysis project Ga0256404, IMG submission 185990) | Bovine rumen microbial communities from Lethbridge, Alberta, Canada - RJG_01 | ecosystem: Host-associated > Mammals > Digestive system > Stomach > Rumen | place: Canada: Alberta | collected...
CAAGACGATTCGCCGGCAGGGGTATGGATATCCTGACGATGAGTATTTCTTTTTAAAACTCATTGATATGAGCAGAGTTGATTATGTGAGGAATCCTAAATCCCATAAGTTTTGTGATTGAGCCACATTTTTCAAACTCATGATTTATGTTCCTGCCTCTCCATCTCTTTTTGAATCCATGTCATAATTACATCTACAAGGTAATCCTGCTGTACCTGACTTAGTTCCTTTCCCGGCTGCATTTTATGCCACTTTCGGATACACTCCCTGCAGCATGTTGCCGTTGCATGCTGGGCAATAAATACCGGATGACCACGCATTGGTGTCTGTCTGCCATCATTTGCTATATATGCCGGAGCTTCTCTTTTTGCAATAAAATCCTTTGCATGTTGTCTGATTGTTTCCAACCCTTTTTCATTTATGTAATCAATATCTTTCTGCTTCAGATGGAAACTGCTTCGGAACTTAGAATTATCCAGCCGCTCAAATAACTGCCGATACCATTCATCCTTAGTCATTAAAACTTCACTACTTCCGGCTCATGTGTAAATGATGAAAATGTAGCTGTCGCATTTTTAAAATAGAACACCTCTGTATTTCCATCATCAGCTGAATACATATTCTGTAAAGATGGATAAGCATCAAGCATAGACTGTCTTGCTTCTCTCCTGTCATCTTCCACAAGTTCTCCGACTACACGAAGCCACTCGCCATTTTTAAATGCACAGATTTCTACCTTCGGGTTTGCATGAATCTGCTTTGAAACATCCTTTACCTTTCCAGTCTGAATATACAGCTTTCCTTCAAAAATGTGTGCTGTTCCAAAAGGTCTTACCCTTGGCTGGTCGCCTTCCACTGTTGCCAAATAATATATCTCTGCTTCTTTTAAAAATTTTACTACTCGTTCCATGATGTAATCCTCCTGTGTTTTACTTGAATAAATCCATAATGCTATAACAATTTCCTTATTCTTCAAATTTTTTATTCATCATCTTTTCTACTCTTTTCCATAAACCAATCAAAAGAAAGACTCTCAATTATTAACACATGAGCTCTATGCCCATACGATTGATAATCGCCACTATCTTGTATATAAAGTCTGTATTTCACATCCAAATTTATGATTTTAAACTTATCATTTATCAGTTTCTCATTAGCAATCTTATTAATTTCATTTCTAATGATGTTGGGGTCAAAAGCCCCTCTATAGTACCTTGAAAAGTTCATATATTTTGTAGTAAATACAAGCCTAAATGGTTTACTTGTTGTATAATAGAGATATCAAAGCCACAGTGTGGCTTGGGAAAGAAGGTAATCTCTATGTCATTCAAAGAAAACGCTTACCAGCAAATGTCATTGACAGATAGTTTTTCCAGATTAACTGCCAGAGAACAAAAAGCACTGGAAAAATCCTGGGCAAAAGTCTTTGCGGATGAAATATTTCCTGCCATTGATGAAAAACGTTTTTCTGTCCTATACAGTGATAAGGCATCCAGACCGAATACTCCGGTAAACGTGATTGTTGGTGCGCTCATTATCAAAGAGCTTTTTGATTATTCCGATGATGAGATGGTTGAAAATCTTATGCTGGATTTTCGAATCCAGTATGCTCTGCATACAACAAGTTTTGAAGAACAGCCTTTGAGTGACAAGACCTTGAGCCGTTTCCGTAAGCGGTGTTATGATTATGAAACGCTTCACAGCAAGGATCTCTACCACGATTGTGTGAAAGATTTAAGCAATTCCATTGCAAAAATGATGGGAATCAGTGGTAAAGTCAGACGTATGGATTCCATGATGGTTGAATCCAACATCCGTAAACTCAGCCGAATGGAACTGATATACACCTGCATTGCAAAGTTGGCGATTTATATGAATAAAATCAATGGCTCTGCTCTGCCTGACGACTTAAAACACTATACCGATCCTAACGATTTTAACAAAGTGATTTACCACCAACGCAGCACCGATGCAGATGAACGCATAAAGCAGCTATTAATGGATGCAGATAAGCTTCTTGCCTTGTGTGAGTCTGGTTACAATAATTCAACAGAGTATGATCTGTTTGTCAGATGTCTGTCAGAACAGACCATAGTTGAAAATGAGAACCGAAGACTCCGCACGAAAGAAGACGGCGGCATGAACTCAGCCATGATGCAGAATCCCTCCGATCCTGAAGCGACTTTCCGAAGCAAAGCAGGAAAAGAGCATCGGGGATATGCTGCCAATCTTGAAGAATCCGTTGGAGCCAATGGTTCTGTTGTCACAGAGTACCAGTATGAGCAAAACAACCATAGCGACAGTCAGTTTATTCAGGAACATCTTGACCAGATGGACAAACAGGAAGAACGGATTGTTATCGTCACGGATGGTGCATACAGCGGAACAGAAAACACACAACTTGCAAATGATAAGAACGTAGAACTGATTACCACAAGTCTGACAGGAAAGGCAGCTCCCGATATCATCGCCGATTTTGAATTCAACGAGGAAGGAACGCAAGTCCTCAAATGTCCAGCAGGACATGCACCGAAAAGCTGCTCTTATAAGAAACAAAGCGATCAGTGTGCTGTTTCCTTTTTACATGAACAATGTGCCAACTGTCCGTATCAGGAACAATGCAAGCCGAAGATATTCAAACGGGTCGCAAAAATAGTAACATCCAAAGCGGCACATGAACGTGCAAAAATCCAACGAAGAATGAGCAGTGAGGAATTCAAAAACTATGCGAGACTCCGTAATGGAGCTGAAACTGTTCCATCGAATATGCGCAAGAATTACCATTTGGAAAAGATACCTCGTGGAAAACAGCGAGGCAAGTTCTTTTTCGGTTCCAAGATAGCGGCTCTGAATTTCAGAAAGCTCTTCAATTATAAGAAGGGTTTAGGTCACTATGCTCAAAATCCGGTAATTGCATAAAGTAAGGAAGGGAATATCAGCATATATCCAAGAAAAATCCGGCGTTATACTACAAAATATGAATTTTTCAAGGTGCTATAGAAATAGGGGCAAAGTTATTTATGGTTTTGACCCCAACATCATTTCTAATTGTACTATCTAACATTGAAAGATTTTGTGATACTTTTCCGTGTATCAGGTATTGCTTCAATTCTGTCATTGACAAATCATGATATTCATTGAAATAAGAATCTGATACTTCATCTCTTCTTGCATATAATATAGGAGTTACAATATCAAACCCAATTTCTTTTCCCATGATCATTCGGCTAAGCTTTCCTTTAATGACAACTCCCGTGTTCTTACTATCTGGTGCAAAGAAAGTATCTGCAAATTTAGTAGTTTCAATATCATTATCAATATACAAGTAATACAATTTCATGTGTATAATTCTCCATATCTTTTTATCTATCCTTCACATGTTCATTATTTATCAGTCTTTGTATACCATCCATTTTTAAAATTTGTTTCTTTGCTCGATGCATATTTCCCAGATATCCCAAATTGAGTGATTGCCGAATTTACAGTATCACGAATATCTGTCTTTTCCCCAATTATCCATAGACGACCTCCATTACCCCTATTGTCTATCACTTCAAAACCACTATTTTTAAAGAAATCTTTAACTGCACTGTTTCCTCTATTATTATTCTTTTCAGAAACATGTTTTACAGGAACTTGTCGATTACTTGTATTGGAAACAACATTTTCCTTTATTTCATTCGTCTTGTCTTTCTTTGATTTACCTTCAATTCCAGTCACATCTATAACATCTGAATATACAAAAAGTTCATCTAACGCCCTAGTATAAGCAATATATTTCTCATTTCTGCTCATTCTTCCGGACAATACAATTACTGTACTAAACTCCAATCCTTTCGCATCATCAATATTAATAATGTTCCATCTAGTACGATGAAGACTGAACTCCTCAATTGTCATATCATGGAATTTATTTTCGTATGCTCCAAAACGATTCAATAAATATCTTGCTTCCTTATCATCTCCTACTAATATTGCCGCTAATCCCACTCTCTGCGTATCAACAAGCTGTGCTATCATTTCATTGTAAAATTCTTCATCAGACAATATTTCATGAACACCTTTTCCCGGTGTATTAATTGCTGACATATTCATACCGAATTGCTTATTACAAAAATCTGTAATTTGTGAAGCATTACGGTAGTTTTCCTGCATTTCATACATATCAGAGGTTAAAACATCAGCATATTCTGACCAGCTATCAATTCCCTTAGTTCCCTCTATATGTTGATACACATCTCCGAACATATTAAATACAGTTTTTCCATCATTAATATTATACAGTAATCTTACTTCCTCTGGTGCAATTCCCTGAGCTTCATCAATTGATAGAAATGACTCAAAGCCATTATTCGGACGTCCTTGAAATTGGTATAAAATCTGCAAGTACAAATATGGTGAACAACTAAGTGCTCGAATTTTTCCATTTTCACTCTCTTTTATGCCAATTTTATTCATAATGAAAGCATACGCATTTTTTACAATACCTTCATTCATTTGAATCAATAAATCACATTTATTTTTTATCTGAGTAAAATAACTATATTCTAAATACTTTTTATTTTCATTTTGTAGTATATTGACGCAGCTTTGAGCCTTACCTAAAAGTTCAGCAATGGATTCCTGATATTCTGAATACTTATCTTCTACTTTAGATAAGTCCCATGATATCATAAAGTATGCTCCGATGATTTTTCCAATATTATTAACTGCTTCATTGATTGTATCATCGTCATTTTGCGCATACTCTTTTTTCAGATTTTCAAAAATATTCAACGCTTCTTGCAGTTTTTCACCAATGTTCACCAAATTTTTATAATAGCCATCATCTTCATACACGCTATCTAGTGTAGATTTTAAAAATTTTATTTTATCATTTGCCTCATTGATTTCTATTTTTCTCTTCTCAATTGCCTGTGCATTTATTACAGGATCATAAGTTTTCATTTTCTTTTGTGCATCTGATATTGTCTCTTTTTCTTTAGAAATAGCTTTATTAATATTTCTAATTGTATTATCTTTGCGATGTCTTAACGCAGTACTAAGCATATCTAGAGCATCCAAAGTATTTCTAATTTCTGCATAGTACTGTGAAAGAATAATATTATTAGCGTTAATTATTTTCTGACAATTCAGTACTCTACTTCTTATCTGCAGTAAATATTTTTCCTCTGAATCCGGCAAATTTAATGGCACTGACAATGTCTGTGATGCTGGTTCAAGGAAAGACATATCCATTTTACAGTTCTTATCTAAAAAAGAATTAATGTCTTCTATGCACTTCTTTGAATAAATATACTTTTCTTTTTCAGAGGTAAGTTTTGTATGATAGCTTATCTTTCCATATTCGCCAGCCTTGTGTCCTGCATATTTTTGAATACAATAATCAAAATATTGTTCAATTGTACCCATCTTAATATCAGAGATTTCAAGCTGATGACGCATATTTTCTGCCATATCAATATACATTTGAGATGGTGTAATTATATACAAGTTACTTCTATTTAAACTTTTCGGATTATCATATAAAATAATCGGTAACCTATGTAACATAATCATAGATTTACCTGAACCGGCACATCCCTGTACAATCATATTTCTATTGTATGGTGCTTGAATAATTTCGCCCTGCTTCTTTTGAATAGAAAATACAATATTTTTAAACTCTGGTGTAGATCGCCTTTCCAATAATTCTTGAAGAAATTCATCTGAGATTATCTTTGCTGCTGCATTAGGATCATATTCATCTGGATTAAATTCCTGTATCATTTTCTCCAAGAAAGAATCACTGAAATATCCTGTTCCCTTTATCTGATTCATTAGCACATCATCAAACACACCCGGCACCAAATTCAACACACTCACAACTCTTGTAAATCTCAGTTTTACTTGATTTTTTACAATAAGTGTATAATCTGTATGATGTTCTATCCCATGTTTATCTTTTACTACACTTTCATATTCTATAGATGAATTATTCAATATATAATGTCTACATAAAGGCATTTTCCAAGATGTAACAAAATTTTCTGCATTATTACTACACGAATGAAGTCCAACCTTAATTTCATCTAATCCTTCTCCATCAACGTCTTTATAATGCAATAATAAACGTGTATGATATAGCTCATCTCTTGCTTGAAGAAAATTTTTTCTGTTTTCATGAGTATCCTTAAGCCCCTGTTGAGCCAGTACTTTTGCTAAATAAGAATCTGGATTAATGGATATATCTGTATTCCTCGCCTCTTCCACATAGCTCTGCATTCTTTGATCAAGATTTTTAATTACCTTATCCATTTTAGTAATTAAAATATCGAGTACTTGTTGTTCCTCTTTTTTTAATTCTTCAGCATGTTCATTTATGTTCAATCCTATTACCTCCCATTACATTTCCAAAAAAGCTTGCAACAAACGTGCTGAATATTTCCCCTCAAACCGCACACATGGAAAATATTCTGTATCCAAAATTTCTCCCTCTGAAATAAAATCAGCTGCATATAGAGGTTGTCCAAACCATATTATACTTTTATCTACAATCGTTACCGGTGTAGTAACATACTCAAATATCTTTTGGAATTTTTGCAAATCATTTGGTAAATCAATCTCTTCCGAATGTCTTATACAAATTTCCACATTTTTTTCATATTGCTCATTTAAGATTTTACTAAGCTGACTAATCCTACCATCTGAATCATCCATTATATCCGGCATGTCTATATGAATTATCTTTTTTGCAGCCTCAATATCCCTGATAAAAGTTTCCCAACTAGTCTCTCTATCCTCAAGGTATATGCTTGGTTTTTCATTCAATTCAGGCATTAACTCATCTAATATTTCAAAACCTTTTTTCTTCTTAGTTGATTGCCTCATCATATTTATAGCCTTAGTAAAAATAAGATTTTTAGATATTTTCTTCTTTAATAAATAATCAGCATTTGCTACTAATATAAATTTACCTTTTGCCCTTGTTACAGCTACATTAAATAACCTATTCGCAGTGTCATTTTTCAAAGATGTCAGCAATGTGCCGGGATATGGCATTCTATAACAGTCAACTGCGTCATATATTATTACAGGCTTCTCTGAACCCTGAAACTGATGCACCGTGGCACAAGATACTTTTTCCCACCTTTTATCTATTGCCTGTATATCTCGAAGCATTGCCACTATTAATCTGGATTGTGCACTATACGGAGTTACAATTCCCACTTCATAATTACCTATATATTTTTCAGCCAATCTCATACTCATCATCGCTGATAACAAATTTATTCTGGAATTGTCTTTTGTTTTAGTGCATACAGAATACATTCCACTCAAATCTATCAAAGTCATAGCCTCATTCGGGCATGGCGGAAGTGCAGCAATTTCGTTGCGACTTTCCATTATTTTATTAAATGTTTTTAACCTTCCCTGATACATATTTTCGCTTACAAAATCAGCTATTTCCTGATGCATTCTATATTGTAAGTCAAGCATGACAAGCCAGTCATGTCCTTCATTATTCTCCACAGCCGATGTAATTCCTGTATGCTCAAATATATCCTTAGTTAATCGATCATCAACCTTATTCTGTACAATTGCAGGTAACTGGCAAAAATCCCCTAAACATACGAAATAGTTTTTGGCAATTCCTGCTGCAAATATTACCTGTGGAACATATGCCATACTTGCCTCATCAAATATGACAACATCAAATTTTTGTGTGTATATTGCCTTGTCAACGGTGGCCTTAGATACTGTTGTTGCGACAAATGCTGACCTATGAATAAGTTCTTTCTCCTGCTCTGATAAATAATCTCTAATTTTATTAATTCTATTATTTATCTCAAGTCTTTCAGGTGATCTTCTTTTTAATTTTTTCTTTTTTTCTAAAAGTTCTTGATATTCCTGCGCTAAACTGGGATTTTTTTGTAATACAAACTGATACGAGGTTAAGCTTTTGCTATAGACCAATTCCTTTGTTCTAGGATATCCATATCGGATAACCATGCCATCTGGAAGATCCGCTTTTTTTGCAACACGAAGCAGTGCTCCGTCTACTGAAACATTACTGTATGAAAGCATAAGGACTCGTCTTCCTTTTAAAATATGTTCTATTGCTATATTAGAAAGAGTTTCTGTTTTTCCAGTTCCCGGAGGTCCCCAAATAAATGTGATTTTTTCAGTGGTAGCTCTATTAAAAGCATAATTTTGTCCACTTCTAATACTATTCCATTGTGAAATTTGCCTTCTTCCATTACATGCAACTTCATATGCAATAGAATCAGATCTCGGCTCCATCTCATCAAGCCTATCCATCAATGACTCTAATAATTGCCATTGTTCTGAAGTAAATTCTACGCTCTCTACAAATTCTCCAATATACTCCATTGTCCTAATAAGTATTGTAAAATCTTCACATGATACTACATAAGCTGTTACAATATTATCTGGAAACCATAATTTTATAGCTGTTCCATCTGGATAATGCATTTCAGTATCTGTATCAAACGCATATAAATATTCACCATTTTTAGATGGTAATTTTTCTCCATCAATAATTCTATATTTCTTCCCACCAGTTACTTTCAAATACTCTATTTCACTATTAATAGCAAATCTACAATCTCTCTTAAACATCTCAAAAGATGCTCCAACTCCTTCAGTTTGTATCTGTTCTTGAAGCACCTCGTCTTCGAGTTCAAACATTTTGGCGAATGAAGATGGATACGCATACTTACTTATATCTCCATGGAAATCAATTGCAATATATCCATCTTTTATATATTCAATTGTCCCTATAGCATGAGTGTTAACATTAACAACACGCATGCCAATAAGCCTGCTCGTATCCATCTTCTCACCTCTTTACAATAATTCCTTCAACTTCATCATTTCCTCTTCTGACAAAGTTACACCTTTTCCCATTTTCTCATGTTCCGGTGCCCAGTCTCTGATATCATATTTAGGTTCTCCACCATTCCATGAAATCCTGTTCAGTTCCTTTGTCCAACCTTTGGCACTCTCTGAAAGTGTTCCAATATGTTCTACTATTTCATATTTAAAATCTGCCATAATATGCTTTCTCCTTCTCACTTATACATATCATAATATGCTTTCTTTAAGTCACTCGGTTCCTTTAGTTTATTTAATTCTGCCAATTCAATTGCAACTGTTTCCTTTAGTTCTTTTTTCTTTGAAAATGCGAAAAAACTGGTATTTTCTAATTCTCGCTTTAATCCTTCTACCTTTTCTCGCTGTTTATCAAATTCAGCATTATATTTTTTATAAGCCTGTTCATATGTATTCTTTCTTTTTATTGCCTCATCAATATAATTTTTAATAGCAATAATCAATAAATCTGCATAATATTTCTTTATATTATCATATGAACTTGAATCAGCATCTTTGATATTGGCTTTTTCAAACGGATTAACTCCCGCACTATATAACTTTTTGATTTTTTGATCATCTACCTTATGACTGAACCAATTACCGACTTTATCGCTAATATCTTCCTCAGTTACAGCAACAATCCTATCCATATCTTTAGATATATTCTCTCTTATCCATGAATCTAACTGACGATTGTTTCCACATATCTTTTTTATGTTTTCAAAAGGCTTTATCAAGGAATCCGCATATTTTGAAAAATATTTTTTTATTACAGTTTTTTCGTCAATGTCCGTATAATCAGTCAGTACAGCCACATACTCATCCATTTTTTCAAAAGAAGCTGATGAGCCATCTAGCTGAGATTCCACCATACTTTGCAATGTTTCAACTGGAAATATCTGTTTTGCATCCATAAATGTATTTACATCAAAAAATCCCATTTCCAATGTTTTTTCATAGACATCAATATTAAATGGACATGCTTCATAGGCTTGTATAAGCAATTTTCTCTTATCCGAAACCCTTGACATATTTTCAAGTATTGCATTGGATCTGTTTTCACTATATCCTTCAATATTATCTACATTGAATTCTCCATGTAGTGTTAACTCAAGAAGGTAATTCTGCATTAACTCATTATTAAATGTTTGGCTCAATCACAAAACTTATGGGATTTAGGATTCCTCACATAATCAACTCTGCTCATATCAATGAGTTTTAAAAAGAAATACTCATCGTCAGGATATCCATACCCCTGCCGGCGAATCGTCTTG
>Ga0256404_1013746_pt1 | contig 10150 bp, 9 predicted proteins | sample RumenRJG_01DNA_FD_185990 | JGI IMG/M metagenome (GOLD analysis project Ga0256404, IMG submission 185990) | Bovine rumen microbial communities from Lethbridge, Alberta, Canada - RJG_01 | ecosystem: Host-associated > Mammals > Digestive system > Stomach > Rumen | place: Canada: Alberta | collected...
AACAAAGGGCTGCCGGAAGAGGACCGGAACGGCCATCAGAATATCGTGCGCTATCGGGGGATGGCACGGGGGGATCATGAGAGATACGTTTACGTTTTTATCCGCGGACGGCAGAACGCAGATTCATGCGTTTACAGCTGCACCGGAACAGGGGGAAATCCGGGGAGTTCTGCAGATCACGCATGGCATGGTGGAGTATATAGACCGCTATGAACCATTCACACAGTATCTTACGGAAAACGGGTTTGCGGTGGCAGGAATGGATCTTCTGGGACATGGCGCGTCGGTCGTCTCGGAAGAAGAATGGGGGTATTTCGCGCCGGAAGATCCGGGCGGCGTCCTTGTAGAAGATATGCAGAAGCTCAGAACGCTTGCGCAGGGGAAATTCCCCGGCAAGCCGTATTTCATGTTCGGTCACAGCATGGGTTCCTATCTGCTCCGGCGTTATCTTGCTTCTTATGGAGAAGGCTTAAGCGGCGCCATTATCTGCGGCACCGGCTATGTTGACGAGAAGACAACGCGCCTTGGCCTTTTTATTGTCCACGTGATCGCGGCTTTCCGCGGCTGGCATTACAGAAGCCGTTTTATACAGAACCTCTCTTTCGGCAAGTCCTATAAAGCGTTTGACCTGACCGGAAAAAACCCGGAGCGCAGCTGGCTTACGAAAGATACGGAAATTGTCCGCAGGTATTACAGCGATCCGAGGTGCACGTTCCGTTTTACATTAAACGGTTACCGGGGACTGATGGAAACGGTGCAGTTCGATTGCCGGCAGGAGAATGTCAACCGCATACCGTGGCAGCTTCCGGTGCTGATTATTTCCGGAGCAGAGGATCCCGTCGGAGATTTGGGAGAAGGCGTCCGGAAAACAGCGGACATGTTCTCCAAAGCCGGTATCCCGGATCTTACCTGTATCCTGCAGTCCGGAGACCGGCATGAAATCCTGAATGAACTGGACAAAGAGAAGGTCTTTGCCTGCATTCTGAACTGGATGGAGAAACGGCTTATCATGTAAAACAGATGGTACCGGTCGTTTCCTTCCGCTCTCTTTCATAGAAAATCATCTTGCATACTTGTTCTACATGTGTTATAACAAACATATGAAAAATGACCTTTTGGAGCAGCATTGTCAAGTGAGAACCGCATGACTGCTTCTTTTCGGTGCGGTTTTCCGGGCGGCAGGAGGTGATTTCTATGACTACGAAAAAAGATTATTACGAAGTGCTGGGTGTTGCCAGAACGGCTACCCAGGCACAGATTAAATCAGCATACAGAAAGCTCGCGAAGAAATATCATCCGGATGTCAATCCCGGAAATGAAGAGGCGAAGAAGAAATTCGAGGAAATCGGGGAAGCGTACAGCGTCCTTTCCGATCCGCAGAAGAGAAAACAGTACGATCAGTTCGGTTTTGACGGTTTCGACGCGGAAGGCGGCGGAGCAGGCTTTCAGGGCACGCATACCTATAAAAGCCCGGATGGCACAACGTACTATTACAGCAGCTCCGGTTCGCAGGGCATGGGCGATATGTTCGGCGATTTGTTCTCGGATCTGTTCGGCAGACAGAAAGGCCATGGCGGCTTCCGGCAGAGCTTTACAAGCGGTTTCGGCGGAAATGGCTTCGGAGGCCCGCAGGGCTTTAACGGCAGCGGCTTCGGCGGCGGACAGGGCTTTGACGGCTCGTATTCCGCCGGCGGCGCAGCAGCAAAAGGCACGGATCTTCATACGGACGTCACGATCAGTTTTGACGAGGCAGTCCGCGGCTGCAAGCGGAAGATTTCTCTGCGCGAAGCGGACGGCAGCACACATACGCTGGAAATTTCGATACCCGCGGGTATCGATGAAGGTCAGTCTGTGCGCATCCGCGGCAAGGGAAATCCCGGTGCAGGCGGCGGTGAAGCCGGCGATCTTCTGATCCGCGTGCATGTGACTGCGAAAGAAGGTTTTGAGCGCAAGGGGCAGGATATTTATACGAGCGTGCGGGTTCCGTTTATGACGGCGGTACTTGGCGGGAATGCCCGCGTTCCTACGCTGGACGGCATTGTTGAAGTTACGGTGCCGGAAGGCATGCAGCCCGGCCGGAAGCTGCGCCTTCGCGGTAAAGGCATGCCCGCGGCCGGCGGAAAGAGCGCAGGCGACCTGTATGTGGAGATTCAGATCCGGGTTCCGCAGAATATTTCAGCGGAAGCCAGACAGAAGCTTATGGAGTTTGACCGGCTGACCGGCGGTGAAGGAGAAAGAGCAAGACGTTTCCACACATCGGAATCAGCTTAAGGGATACCGGCCGCCCCTTATAAGAGCGGCCGGAAACTGCTGCCGGAGGAAACCGGATAACCCCGGAAAAGCGGGCGGCAGCGCGCCTCAGGAGGACAATGGAGCAGAGAATTGCTATCAGGCATAAGTTTGCCGCCTATGTGTCCAAAGATATTTTCGGCATGATCGGTATCTCAGCCTATGTGCTGGCGGATACCTTTTTTATCGCGCTCGCGGAAGGCGCGGACGGCATCGCGGCACTTAATCTGGTCCTGCCGGTATACGGTCTGATTTACGCGGTCGGAGCGATGATCGGCGCAGGCGCGGCAACACGCTTTGCAATTGACCGGGTGACAAGGAAAGAGTCCGAAGGTTATCTTAGCGAAGCCGTGGAATGGATTCTGATCGCTTCGGTTCCTTTCATTCTGATCGGTGCGTTTTTGCCGGAGAGGCTCCTGATCCTGCTTGGCGCGACGGGAAATGTCATTGCGGCGGGAACCGATTATTCAAGAATCTTCCTTTTGTTCACGCCGCTTTTCATGCTGAACTACGCGGCGACCTCTTTTACAAGAAACGATGCGGACCCGACACTCAGCATGGCGGCGACGATCGCAAGCAGCCTGTTCAACATCGCGGGCGACTATGTTCTGATGTTTCCGCTGCATCTGGGGATGAGCGGTGCGGCACTTGCGACAGCACTGTCCCCGCTTCTTTCGATCTCCATCTGCATGGCGCATCTGAAAAAGCCCGGAAATACGCTCGTACTCCGAAAATGCGCGTTATCCGTGCGGCGGCTTCTTTCGTTCTGCCGTATCGGCGTTTCCGCCTTTGTCGCGGAGATTTCGGGGGGCTTCACGACGTTGATTTTTAATTTCCTGATTCTCGGCATCGCTGGCAATACCGGCGTAGCGGCTTACGGCGTTGTAGCCAACACCGCGATTGTTGCAAATTCGGTTTTTAACGGCATTTCTCAGGGCGCGCAGCCGTTGCTATCTGACAGCTGCGCGCGGGGACAAAACAAAGAGACCGGCAGGATTCTGCGAATGGCTGTTCTGACTGCATTGTTTTTCGCAGTCGTGATCAGCGTTTTCATGCTTGCTGACGCGCCGGCAGTCAGCGGAGTATTTAACACAGAGGGTGATAGTGCGCTTTCAGCGATCGCGGTTCCGGGACTTCGTATATATTTCGCCGGGTATGTTTTCGCAGGCTTCAACATCGTCTGCATGGGGTATTTTGCGGCTACGGACAGAGGAAGAGAGGCTTTTATCACATCAATTCTGCGCGGCTTTGTCATCATCAGCCTGATGGCTTACACACTTTCAAAAGTCCTTGGCATGAACGGAATCTGGCTCTCGTTTCCTGTCGCGGAAGCACTGTTATCTGCTATTATTATATTGATGATAAGGAGAAACCACAGGCAGCTGAAACGCAGATGAATCCGGGAGGCGCAGTATGGTTATTATCTATGAATCCCGCGGAACAGCGAGAGAATGGAAAATGATCCGGAAAGCCCTGAAAGAAGCCGGCATCCGTAAAGTGAAGACGAGTGTCTGGCTTGATGAAGTTACGGGAGGACTTTTAAATGACCCGCGCGATTTCGAGGGACATGGAGCCCCGGATCGCAGGGTTTATACGATCCGTGTGGAAGCCTCCGATGAAGATATCGCGGCGGCTATCGTGCGCAGGGTCGCGCCGGACTACAAGCCGTACAAACGGCGCATGGATCCGGACGGTGCGGGGAGGCAGGAGGCATCTGCAAGGAAGAAAAAGAACCGCACTTATCTGATTTTTACGCTGATTCTGTTTCTGGCTGTGTGCGCTGCCAGCGTCGCGTATTTCGCAATGTACGGAAGATACGCGGCGTCAAAGGACAGTCTGCGCAAGTATCACTTCAAAACAAGCGAGATCGCAAACTTCGACGAAGTCGATGAGAAGTGTAAGGAAACACAGTACAAAGACTTCACGGACGCGTTTCGAAACGGAACGGTAAAGCGTGTCTACGCGGAATTTTCCGGCAGCGAAGATGCGGATGCAATGTACTATACCGTATCGGGGAAGAAAGTCCTGTATCTGACACAGAACCCGGATTCCGAAGGCTTTAAGGAAAAACTTCTGAACGCGGGGGTTCTCGTATATCCGAAAGCAGATGTTTTTAATTTCGAGCAGGACAAGATCAATACCGCGCCGAAGAAAAAGAGCATGGTCAATACTGCTTCCATTATACTGGACATTGTCATGCTCGGCGGCCTTGCCGTTTTCATGATTCTGATCATGCGAAGTATTTCCGGCAAGACAGGCCTTCGCGGTGAGAGCGGGCGGCAGGACGATACGCCACAGGCTGCGAAAAAGACCTTCGATGACATCGGGGGTCTCCAGCCCTTGAAGGAGGATCTGCGGACGGTTGTGGATTTTTTAAGCGAGCCACGCAAGTACGAGGAGGCCGGCGCGGATCTACCCAAAGGCATTCTTCTTGTGGGACCGCCCGGAACCGGCAAAACATTGATTGCGCAGGTTATGGCCAACGAGGCACATGTCGGCTTTATCTATGCGAACGCTTCCGATTTTGTCGAGAAATATGTCGGCGTCGGAGCGTCCAGAATCCGTGACATGTTCCGGAAGGCGAGGAAAAAGGCACCCTGCATTGTTTTTATCGATGAAGTGGATACGCTCTGCGTCAAACGCGGAAACGACATGAATTCCGAGGACCGCAAGGCGCTTACCGCACTGCTTACCGAGATGGACGGCTTCCGCAAAGATGAAAACATTCTGGTGATCGGCGCGACCAACCGGATTGAGGATATCGATACGGCGGCGCTTCGTCCCGGCAGGTTTACAGACATTTATACGGTGCCGCTCCCCGAAACAACGAAGGAGCGCATGGAAATCATCGATATCTACATGAAAGGCAAGAAATTTGCGGATGATTTCAGACGCCAGGATTTTGCGCGCGAGATGATGGGGCGAAGTCCCGCGGAAATCAAGGATATCCTGAATGAAGCGGCGATTATCAGTGTGCAGAAACGGCTTGGCAGTATTGACCGCGCCTGCGTCGAAGAAGCCGTGTACAAACGGCTGATGCACGGACATCAAAGGGACAACGCGGAGACTGATCCGGACGATCTCCGGATAATCGCGTATCATGAGTCAGGACATGTACTGATCGCGCGGCTGACCGGAGCGAGAGTCAGCAAAGTGACGATAATTCCATCGACCAATGGTGCGGGCGGTGTCACTTTCATCGATCCGCCGCAGAGAAAGCTTTACACCAAGAAAATGATGGAGAACGAAGTCATGCAGCTGTACGCGGGCAAAGTCTCCGAATATCTCGTCAGCGGCAGAGACTGGGACAAGACGACGCAGGGATGCTCGAACGATATTGAAAAGGCAACGTACATCCTCAAGGACATGGTTGATGCCTACGGCATGTCGGACAATGCTCTTGTGAATATGAATATTCTCAATCAGAAGACCGGTGAAAAATCCGCGGAATACATCGTAGAACTTTCCGCGAAGCTTCGGGATCAGACCGTGCGCCTGATGGAGTCGCACAAGGCGCAGCTCGACGCGCTCGCGCGGGAACTTTTAAAATCAGAAACGCTGTACGAGGAACAGATTGACAGCATTATTTTCACAAAGGAGAGCGAACCGGCTGAATTATCATAAACAGACTTTAATAAAATTTATGGCACAAGATGTGATTTTTGCTGTAAAATGGTGTCAGAAAGTAGAAATACAGTATCTGATGAGTCAGACAATTACGCGCGGATCATCAGGACAGAAGCGAAGATCAGCTGGATTTACAGTGGAAAACATGACTTACCATGAATTAATCATTGAAGCAAGACGAATATTTGACAAGGCAGACGCATCCTGCATCAAGGAGCATGTCGCCGTGCAGTTTGACGTTACAGGATACGCGGCCGGAACTTTCTATCTCGAAATAAAGGACGGTAAAATTCATATTGAACCGTATCCGTACTATGATCATGATGCGAGAATTCTTGCATCGGCGGAGGCTATTCTGGATATGCTCGGCGGAAAGGCGAGACTGTGCGATGAGGTGCAGTACGGCCGTGCCAGAATCAGCGGGAATATCGGAAAGGTTACCAGACTGCATGATATCCGGCTGCGGGAGAGAGTGCGCTGATAAGGTTATAACAGGAAATAAATGGTGAAAAAGGACCCGGACTCCTGTGAGAGCAGGAATCCGGGTCCTCTGTTCAGCTGGCAACGGGAATCGGACCCGTGACCTCCGCACTACCAATGCGACGCTCTACCGACTGAGCCATGCCAGCATACATGCGCATCTTTTCTTTCAGACGCAAGTTGTATTTTACCATAGGGGAAACATCATTGCAAGTAAAAAGTGCCGGAGAAACGGAGCCCGTTTCTCCGGCACTTTACTGACTGGCTTAAATATCTCTATGTATCGCTGAATAAATAACCCATCCGCAGAAGGCAATGATTGCAGCCACTGCGAAAATAACTCCCATGTTCATATTGCCCTCCTTTCAAAAAGAAATCTGATAATGATAATATAATACAACATTTATCAAAAAGAAATGTACCGAATAGACAAAAAAACGGAAGAAATTTGTGCATGAATTGCCTCTTGCGGGGACTGGCGGGAGAAGTTACAGTATTTGCATCACCCGGCAGCCTTCTTGCCGGAATCTGCCGGCAGCTCTTTGCCGGCGCAGTAACCGCATTTCTGCAGTCGGATCTATATCACATCTATCACATCGGAGGAAGATCATGTCGCTAGGTAATTTATTACACTTTTTCAGGGACGCCAATCAGGAAGAAGAACAGGAAAAGGATGAACAGACCTTTTACGCAGGTCAGCAGCCGCTTGTCGCAAAGGCTCCGCAGGATTCCGCTTCCCGCGCTTACTTGTTCCGAACGGCTGCCCTGATGATCGTCGGTATAGCTGCAGCCGCAGCGCTTTTCTTTGTCATTCTGCGCGGTGACGCGGCGCAGCGCAGCTTTGCCGCGGAGAGTGACAGGAAGCTTGAGGAGAAGCTTACGGTGATTGAGAAGAGTATCAGCTCGCTCCAGAACGGGCGTGTTCAAAGCGGGGACGCGCCTTCGAAGGACGCGGAACAATACAAAAAAGTGACAGCCGCTGTGTCTTCGATGAAGCAGAATCTTGATTCATTCCGCCAGGGAAGCAGCAATACGAACGAGGAGCTCTCGCAGAGCCTCGACAGTGTCATTCAGGGATTGGATACGCTGCAGAAAGAGATGAAGGAAGCGGGGAAGAAATCTGCGGCGGAAGCGGACAAGGCGGCGAGGGAAGAAGAAAACCGCAGAAAGACACTGGAGCAGAGAACCCTGGAGACCGAAAAAAAGCTGGACCGGACGGCAGAAGACATCCGAAATCAGATCCGGGTTATTCTTGCGGAAGCGAAGGACAGTGAAAGCGGGGAAATGGAAGAACTGAAAAAGGCCCTTGCCCGAACGGATGAAGAACTCGGCAGTCTGATGAAAGGGCAGCGCAGCGAACTTGAAGCCGCCATACAGAAAACGCAGGACGGAATCGCGCGAACGCAGAAGAATATCGCGGAAACGGGCCAGCGGATGGAAATGCTTGCGGCGGACAGCGCGCAGAAGGCAGGTACACGGCAGGCAGAGCTTTCACAAGGCCAGCAGACAATTTCCAGGCAGCAGCAGAACAGTCTGGAAAAACAGGAGTCGATCATAGAAAGGCAGCAGGAGATGGCGCAGCTGCAGGCTGCAATCTTTGATTCGCAGGACGCGTTCGGTAAGTCACAGGAGCAGCTGCAGAGCACGGCGGCACAGATTCTGGATCTTTCCGGGGCACTCCTCGATAAGCAGTCCGGTATCCTGTCATTGCAGGGAACCATGGAACAGTCGCAGGAAGCACTCAGGTCGGCGCAGGATGCGCTTACGGGCCGTCAGACAGAGCTTGCGCAGTCACAGCAGCGCATCGAGGAGAATCAGAATGCGTTGATGAAACAGATGGAAGACCTGTACGCTGCTGTTGAATTTCTTTTGAAAAAAGAGACAGGAGATAAGGAGCAGAATCCCCGCGAAGAGGAAAAGCCGCCGCAGAAGCCGGAAGAATCGGATGAGCAGCAAAAGACTGAGACAGATGCGTCCGAAAAAGTGCCTTCCTCCGAGGAAAGGATTGGAAATCAATAGATTGCTTCCCGGTGAAAGGCATAAGAAAAGCCGGAGCAGACAGCCCCGGCTATACGGATTTTCCTTAATATGTTATTGATGCCGGACACGCGCTTCCTGTGCGTGCCCTGTCAGCGGGCGACTGTCCCGGGTTTCCGGGATATCGTTTCTGCGCTGCCGAAGATTTTCTGCCGGAATGGAAGAAGCGCTCCAAGCAGTACTTCGCCGAAGAGATAGCAGGAAATAACTTCTCCTGCGCCGACGGTTGCCATCAGAAACCAGAGTGCTCCCGGAATGTGGTAAGCATAGCGCAGTACAAGCGGAACGATAATCATGTTTGCTGCAATCGGAGGGATTGGCGCGAGCCAGCGGTTCTTGCGAAGCGCGTAGGTACCGAGCGCACCAAGGAGAGTTGCGAAGGTTCCGAAAATGATATCGGGCAGCGCACAGCCTGTCAGTATGTTCGAAAGAAGGCAGCCGATGACGACGCCCGGAACAGCGGCAGGTGTGAAGTAGGGTAAAATCGTTAGAACTTCGGAAAAACGGACCTGAATTGCGCCACTTGCGAGATTGAAGCTTGCCGCAAGCATTGTAAGAATAACGTAGACAGCCGCGATGACGGCCGCGTGGACCAGATACAGAATTTTATTGTGGTTCATTAGAAAATTGCTCCTTTAGTTATTAATGAGTGGGAAGGAAGATGGTGCTCTAACACTCTTATTATAGTGACGGAAAATCCGCGTCAGTGGCTATCATAGCGCGGATCTTGTGTTTTGTCTATGTTTCGCGTTTGGGATAATTGGAATGAATGATCCATCCGGCATGTGAATTTATATTTATTTGAAATGGCTGGCTGCACATAGTGAAAAAATAGTGAAAAAATAGCGAAATTTGAAGGGAATCCCCTTTCGGAGAAACAGGTTGACGAAGTAATAGACAGAGATGAAAGACAGCATTTTTTAAAGCCCGAACAGGAAGTAAGAAACTATTTTCTTGCATTAAATTATCTTGAAGAACAGGCAAAAAAGAAAGCTAAGTTTTCCAGAGAACTTATTCTTGCAGTGCATAAATACGTAGAAAAAGGAGCATCCAAGGAAAAAATAGGACTTCGCGGCCCTATGCCGCCGGGGGTGCTTTTTGCTGTGTATGATTCACAAACGGGAAAACCTGATTACATCCCACCGGAGTATATAGATATTCCAGGATTGTTAGATGAATTGGTTGAGTATGTAAATACAACGGATGACCATCCGCTCATAGTTGCGGCAATTGTTCATTACCAGCTGGTAACAATTCACCCGTTTGAAGATGGTAACGGAAGAACTGCACGACTTCTTTCAGGGTATATTCTTGATATCAATGGATATGGATTTAATGGAATCGGCTCTCTGGAAGAGTATTATGCCTATGATGTAAGTGAATACTATGAAGCCATTCAAATGGAGCTGCCGGCACTATACTATTCAGGCAGAAATGAGCCACCACATCCTGAAATCACTCCTATTGAAGTCAGCAGAGAGTTTGCTGTCACAAATAAAACGATTATTAACAGACTGTCCATTCTTGCCAAGAACGGATTTGTTGAACCTATTATGGTAAAAGAGCGTATCAGATCATATAGACTGAGCAATTTTACAAAAGAACATGAAAAAGAATTGAAGAAGTTATTACAGTAACCGTGCGTGTGTGAGATAGTAACAAATTGTAATACTTTTGCCTTTACTCCCCAACTGTTATAAAATATTATCCGGTATAT
>Ga0256404_1013747_pt1 | contig 10150 bp, 6 predicted proteins | sample RumenRJG_01DNA_FD_185990 | JGI IMG/M metagenome (GOLD analysis project Ga0256404, IMG submission 185990) | Bovine rumen microbial communities from Lethbridge, Alberta, Canada - RJG_01 | ecosystem: Host-associated > Mammals > Digestive system > Stomach > Rumen | place: Canada: Alberta | collected...
ACGTCGATAGCCTGGGCCTTGCGGCTCTCGATATGTCCCTTTGTGGTGTCGAAGTGGGCATTGCCGGGCACAACCATTCCGGGCTTTACCAGATAAGAGAAGAGCACGTTCTCGGCGGCACGTCCCTGGTGGGTCGGGATGACATGCTTGAAGCCGAAGATACGCTGCACCATGGCCTCAAACTTGTAGAAAGAGGAGGCACCGGCATAGCTCTCGTCGCCGAGCATGAGCTCAGACCACTGGCGGTCGCTCATGGCTCCCGTACCAGAGTCGGTGAGCAGATCGATATACACCTGATCTGCACGGAGTTGAAACACGTTATAGTGAGCTTCCTTCAGCCACTGCTCGCGCTGCTCACGCGTGCTCTTGTGGATGGGCTCAATCATTTTAATTTTCCATGATTCTGCAAAAGGCAATTCCATAGATTTTCGTTTTTGTAATGTTATTAGTGATTTAGTTATTGGTCACGGGATGGTTTTCGGCAAATATCGCCATGCGCTCGTCCAACTCTTCATACTGATTGTCGCGGATAAACGAGGTGCATACGCGGATGCCCTGCTGGTCGCTGCCCGTATTGGTGAGGCAGATAGCACTCACACCATAGTAGAGCAGCTCACTCACGAGCTGACCGCTGTTGAGTCCGGGATAGCCCACCGTGAAGTAGAATCCGTCGGCAATGGGCTGGTCGAGATCCTTGTCGTAGACGATATAGAAGTTGTGGCGCAGGAAAATCTCCTTCAGCTTGTGGGCACGGCGCCCGTATTCGCTCGTCACGGCACGGAAGTCGTAGGTTCCGTCGCTCGCAGCCTTCATCACGGCAGCCAGAGCGTACTGGGCACTGTGGGAAGTGCCCGACGACAGAGCGTAGAGGATGCGGGTGGAATAGACGAGACCAAAGGGCAGGGCCGAATAGCGCTCGTCGAGAGCGGGATAATGGCGGTGGAACAGCTTGTTGCTGATGCAGGCCACCGAGATGCGCTCGCCTGCATAGCTGAAAGCCTTACTGCCGCTGATGAGCAACATATAGTTGTCGGTGTAGCGGCCCACCGAAGGCTGATAAGGCGGCTCAAAAGGCGTGCTCAGGTTCTTGCGGAAGTCCATGGCAAAATAGGCCAGGTCTTCTACGACGACGGTGTCGTAGCGTGTGGCCAGTTCACCAATGGCCTTCAGTTCGTCCTCGTTGAGGCACACCCAGGAAGGATTGTTGGGATTGCTGTAGATGATGCAGCAGATGTTACCCTTCTTCAAGTAGCTCTCCACCTTCGGACCGAGTTTCTCGCCACGGTAATGGTACATATCGAAAGTCTCATACTTAACACCCATCACCTGCAGCTGCTGTTTCTGCACGGGGAAACCGGGATCGATGAAGAGCACGGTGTCTTTCTTCGGGTCATACTGCGAGCAGAGCGTGAAGGCAGCATAGCTGCCCTGCATGCTTCCCACGACGGGTACGCAGCCCTCAGCGTTCACATCCAGACCGATGAAGGCCTTGATGAAGCGCGAAGCCTCATGCTTCAAGGCGGGCAGACCCTGGATGTCGGGATATTGACTGGCAACGCCATTACGCAGGGCATTGATCTGAGCCTCAACGCCAATCTGGGCAGCCGGCAGACCGGGGATGCCCATCTCCATCTTGATAAACTCCACGCCGGACTTGCGCTCGGCATACTCTGCTACGCGCTTCACCTCGCGAATTGTGGCAGCGCCAATATCCTGGATGTCATTGGCTTTAATGGCATCCAGGATAATATCTTTTGAAATAGGTGTGGGCTTCATTATTTCTGCGCGTCCTTTCCTATTTTAAGAGCCTTGAGGTTGGCCTCAACGATAGCCTCTCCCTTGCGGGAGAACACGTCGCGCACGGCATCCTCCAATTTGTCGAAATCTATACCTATAGCTTTCTGGGCCGCACCCAGAAGGATGACATTGGCCGAGCGGGGCACGCCATTGTCCTTGGCAAGCTGTTCGATGTCTAAGGAGATGACGTTGTTCACTTTCGACAAGTCGCCATTGATCTTCTCCATATCGGGATAATCGGGGATGTTGACAAAGGGGGTATTGGCCGTGATGATCCATCCGTCTTTCTTCAGATAGGGCAGATAGCGCAGGGCCTCCATGGGCTCCATAGAGATGATTACGTCGCAACGGCCCTCGGCAATCAAGTCGCTGTCGATGGGGTCAGACGACAGACGCAGGTTGCTCTGCACGTCGCCGCCGCGCTGCGACATTCCGTGTACCTCGGCCTGCTTGATATAGAGATTCTCGTTCATTGCGGCCTGGCCTATGATGGTTGCGATGGTGAGGATTCCCTGTCCTCCCACACCGCAGAGGATAATATCTGTTTTCATGTTTATTTAGCCTCCTTTGCTTTTGCTTTTTGTTGTTGTTTAAGATGACGGCGAAGGGTCTGGATGCACTCACGGCGGGCAATCACCACACTGATTCCCTTGTATTCCACCTCCTCATGAATGGCCTTCGTGATCTCAGGCATATTCTTGGGCAGAGGAACAACCACGCGCAGATGCTCCTCGGGAACACCGAGTCCGCGGCAGATATCCTCTATCTTACCCGTACCGGCAGAGTCCTGACCACCCGTCATACCGGTCGTAAGGTTGTCGCTGATCACCACCACCATGTTGGAGTTGGCATTCACGGCATCCAGCAGATTGGTCATGCCGGAATGGGTGAACGTAGAGTCGCCGATGACGGCCACTGAAGGCCACTGGCCTGCGTCGGCAGCACCCTTGGCCATACCCACGCTGGCGCCCATGTCCACACAAGAGTGGATAGCACGGAAGGGAGGCATGAAACCTAGCGTATAGCAACCAATGTCGCCAAAGACGCGGGCATTGGGATAATTCTTCAGTACCTCATTGAGAGCCGTGTACATGTCGCGGTGGCCACAACCCTTGCAAAGCTGAGGCGGACGCGCAGCCACATCCTCACAAACGGGATACTGTTCGGCCGAAGGCAGACCGAGAGCTTTGGCCACGATGTCGGGATTCAGTTCGCCCGTACGCGGCAGATCGCCAGTGAGGCGGCCTTTCACCACGGTCTCATGTTTGAGAACGCCCGATACCATATCCTCGATGAAGGGCTGGCCTTCCTCGACGATGAGCAGCGTGGGGCAATCCTTTGCCATACGGCGCACGAGGTCTTTAGGCAACGGATACTGGCTTACCTTTAATATAGGATAAGGACAGCCGTCGGGGAAGCACTCGTTGACATAGTTGAAAGCAATACCACTGGCGACGATACCCATCGAGTGGTCCTTGCCGTCGATATACTGATTGAAACGGCTCTCTACGGCCAGCTGTTCCAGAATGGGCTGCTGGGCCGTGACATGGTCGTTGCGCTTGCGGGCAACGGCGGGCAGCAGCACCCAGTTGGAAGCCTTGGCCTCATAGTTGAGCTCGTTCTCCTTGCGCGGCTCGTCCTTGATGGTCACTGCGGCACGGCTGTGGGCCATACGGGTGGTGACGCGCATCAGCACGGGCAGATTCTCTTTCTCCGACAAGTCGAAAGCCTCGCTCATCATGTCGTAGGCTTCCTGCTGCGAGCTGGGCTCGAAAGTCGGAATCAGGGCAAACTTGCCATAGAAGCGGCTGTCCTGCTCGTCCTGCGAGGAGTGCATCGACGGGTCGTCGGCCACCAGCACCACTACGCCACCATTCACGCCGGTCATGCCGGAGTTGACGAACGGGTCGGCACAGACGTTCAGGCCCACGTGCTTCATGCAGACCAAAGCTCGCTTGCCCATATACGACATGCCGAGAGCTTGCTCCATGGCTGTTTTCTCATTCGTGCACCAGCGGCGATGGACATTGCGCTGCTTGGCCAAAGGAGACATTTGGATGTACTCAGTGATCTCTGTGGAAGGGGTTCCGGGGTAGGCATAGACGCCACTCAAGCCTGCATCGAGCGCGCCTTGAGCGACAGCCTCATCCCCAAGTAGTAATTTCTTCATTAGTTATGTTTGTTTAAGATTAAACTTTTTAGGCTTTTGCAAAGATAGCTTATTTTTTTATATCATCCAAAATGTTTCTGAAAAAAATACCGCAAAAAATGTATGTGGGTCGAAATAATTTTGCTATTTTTGCATAAGACTACCGAAAACAATAAAATTATCTCTTAAATCCATATCAGCTATGATTAATCAACAGCTATTAAATCCTAAGAGTATCGTTGTGGTGGGTGGCTCCAATAACGTCCACAAACCCGGCGGTGCCATTGTTCGTAATCTGCTTCAAGGCAACTATCAAGGCACGCTGCGCATCATCAATCCCAAGGAAGACGAGGTGCAAGGTATCAAAGTATACCATCGCGCTGAGGAAATTCCAGAGACCGACCTGGCCATCCTCGTCGTGGCAGCAAAGTTCTGCCCCGGCTACGTGGATTATCTTGCGGCCAACAAAGGCGTCCGCGCCTTCATCATCATCTCGGCAGGCTTCAGCGAGGAGACCAAAGAGGGTGCGGCCATGGAACAGCACATCCTCGACACCTGCGAGAAGTATGATTGCGCGCTGATAGGCCCCAACTGCATAGGACTGCTCAACAATGTGCATCACAGTGTATTCACCAAACCCATCCCCAAGCTCAATCCCCAGGGAGTCGACTTCATCAGTGGCTCTGGCGCAACGGCCGTGTTCATTCTTGAGTCGGCTGTCATCAAGGGTCTGCAGTTCAATTCGGTGTGGTCGATAGGCAACGGAAAGCAAATTGGCATCGAGGACGTACTGCAATATATGGATGAGCACTTCGATCCGGAAAAGGATTCGAAGGTGAAACTGCTTTATATAGAGAACATCAGCGACCCCGACAAGCTGTTGCTGCATGCCAGCTCGCTGATTCGCAAGGGTTGCCGCATCGCCGCCATCAAGGCCGGCTCGAGCGAGAGCGGAAGCCGTGCAGCCTCATCTCATACGGGTGCCATCGCATCGAGCGACTCTGCCGTCGACGCCCTCTTCCGCAAGGCAGGCATCGTGCGCTGCTTCTCGCGCGACGAACTCACCACCGTGGGCTGTATCTTCACGCTGCCTCGCTTCAGTGGCAGGAATATCGCCATCGTGACGCATGCCGGTGGTCCTGGCGTGATGCTCACCGACGCTCTCTCGAAGGGTGGATTCAACGTACCAAAGCTGGAAGGTCCCGTAGCCGACGAACTCAAGGCCCAGCTCTTCCAGGGCTCTTCCGTCTCCAATCCTATCGACATTCTCGCCACTGGCACTCCCGAGCAGTTGGGCATTGCCATCGACTACTGCGAGAACAAGTTCGAGAACATCGATGCCATCATGGTCATCTTTGGCACACCGGGACTCGTCCAGCTCTACGAGGCCTACGATGTGCTGCACAAGAAGATACTGGAATGCAAGAAACCTATCTTCCCCATCCTGCCGAGCGTTGTCACTGCCGGACCTGAGGTACAGGAGTTCCTCGGCCGCGGCCACGTGAACTTCTCCGACGAGGTGACTCTGGCTACAGCTCTCACCCACGTATTGAGAACACCGGCTCCTGCACCAGCCGATATAGAAATAGGTGATGTTGACGTGCCACGCATCTGGAAGATTATCGACAGCATCCATGAAGACGGATTCATTGCCCCGCAAATCGTACGTCAGTTGCTGGAATGCGCAAAGATTCCTATGGTGCCCGAGAAGGTATCGTCAGACAAGGCTGAGCTCGTAGCCTTCGCTGAGGAGATTGGCTATCCCGTCGTGGCCAAGGTCGTAGGCCCCGTTCACAAGAGCGACGTGGGCGGTGTATCGCTCAACATACGTACAGCCCGCCATCTCGAGGAAGAGTTTGACAGAATGATGCAGATCAAAGACGCAAAGGGAGTGATGGTACAGAAGATGCTGAAGGGCACCGAGCTCTTCATCGGCGCCAAATATGAGCCTCGCTTCGGCCATGTCGTGCTTTGCGGACTGGGCGGCATCTTCGTAGAGGTGCTCAAGGATGTATCGAGCGGACTTGCTCCTCTGTCTGAGGGAGAATGCCGTTCGATGATCCACTCGCTGCGTGGCTACAAGATCATCCAGGGCACGCGCGGACAGAAGGGCGTGAACGAAGAGGCCTTCATCAAGATCATCCAGCGCCTCTCCATCCTTCTTCGCTTCGCCACCCAAATCAAGGAGATCGACATCAATCCGCTTTTGGCCGACGGCGACGACGTAGTGGCGGTAGACGCCCGAATCCTCTTTAAGAAATAATCCACCCTTTTCCTGACTCAAGAGTTTCGGAAGCAGATCGGAGCTAAAGAAGTCAAAGGAGTTAAAGACAATAGTTTGCGTATCCGGTTTCGAAATCGGCGAGACAAATGTCTTTAACTCCTTTACTATTCTCCAAGAATCTGATGAAAAACAGGAACCATCTGCGCTCATAATATACAAAGTAACTGTTCAGCGAATGAACGTTTCCGACCGGTACGGATAAAAAAAAGATGTTTTTTCCACACGCAGATTTCGCAAATCACGCAGATTTTCCGCTTCTATTCAACTTATGATCACGCGGACCTTGCTTTGCAAGGATAGATTTTGCAGATTTCCATGCCCCCCGCCGCACAAAAAATTATGAATTATGAATTATGAATCATGAATTATCTGTGTGGCTTAATCTGCGAAATCAGCAAAATCTGCGTGAGAACAACTAATAGAATGCATTTAGGCTGGTTCTAAAAATTAGGTTTGAGGAATTTGCGGATACAGTATCTATGACGTTTCGGTCGTCTCCTGCATCTATCGGTCTCAAAACGTCAAGTCTCATCGATCGTATGGCCCGCCACACTCCCTCTTCAACTTACGTTTTGAGCCACGATAGCTTGCAGGATACGACTCGACCTAATTTTTAGAACCGACCTTACAACATCACCACACAGAAAAAACGATTTTTGAACGGAGCCTTTTTATTCGCAGAAAAGTCACTATACAAAGAATCTTTATAAATTTTTGTTAAATTATCGACTTTTATAAAAAAATACGCAATAAAAACTTTGAATTTTATTGTTTTTTTTCAATATTTGGAGCGGTTTACATTCTGATAAATGAACCCACAGAAGCATTTATCAAAGTGCGATCCAGTACATTGTTTAATTTAAATTATTACAGCTATGGAGACCTACCTTTTTTATATGCTACTAAGCAAATTGTTATCAACAAAGGGTGCAGCTTCTGCCCATGCGCAAAAAGCTGTCACAACAGAAAATGTTACCCATGCAACGCTCCCTCTAAAGAGCGTTTCAGAAACCACAGACGGTATGTTCAATTTCAAGAACTTTGAAGTTGGGATATGTCGGACTGTGGGGAATGGTAATATTTTCACTTCCTCTGCTTCTGCTCTGAACTTGACACAACCAGGATTATACATCATCAATGTGGAAACCACAAAGGATGTATATTCCAATAAAGTTGTTTTAGAGTAATTATCCAACATGGGAACAAGCTACCTTGTTCCCATATAAAACCTTTACTATTATGAAAAGATACCTTCTTATAATTATAATGTGCATACCTGTCTTTGCAGTGTTCGCTCAGAACCCACCGGCACCAAGTGACCCTGATGGGCAGGTCAACGGCTATGACTATGTCGACCTTGGGCTGCCAAGCGGAACATTATGGGCGATGCAAAACATAGGATCAGAAAATCCTACGGAATATGGGGATTATTTCGCCTGGGGTGAACTGGAACCCAAGGATGAGTATACGTGGGAAAGCTACGAGTATGTTGGAGAGTACTACGACCTACCAGGGGTTGGAAGTTTTTTTTCAACGGAATACCTTGGCGATGATATTGCTGGCACCGAATTCGACGCGGCTACTTTCAATTGGGGGAAACCATGGAGGTTGCCAAGGGCTGAAGAAATCGTCGAGCTAAGGCGTTTATGTTGGTGGAAATGGACAACAGAGAATGGAATTAAGGGTATGCGCATTTATGGTCCTAACACCCATTCCATTTTTTTCCGGCGAATGGCTTCGCATGGACTTCAGCTTACTTCCCTGGACAGCTTTATCACGACCAAGGATTCAATGGAGCTTATTGGGGAAGCCAGCAGACAAAATCAGAAATCAATCCTGAGGTAAATAACAATAAGGCTGATGCACTTGGCTTTGACTCTGGTGGTATTAATCATTATGATAATGCAGATAAGGCTACCGGGTTTGGAGTAAGGCCTGTTGCGACAAGAAGAGAAGTGACTAAAATTGTATGTATTGATACAGAAAAGAAACATCCATCTGTACTTTATTCCAATGGGAGGATCGTGGTTGATAACCTGAATGCAGGAAGTTTGTTGACCGTTCGTACTTTGTCTGGGACTGTAGTTTGTATGAAATCAGCCCAGGGCAATACGTGTTCTATAGATGGAATCCAGAAAGGAGTCTATATTATCTCCATAAGGGATAATGGTGATATTGTAAGTAATGTAAAGATAATCGCTAAATAACATGAGTTATGATAAAGTTAATCTGTATATTCATATTGGCTTTTCGACCTTGTACATAAGAGATTTTTCACACCAGTCCTTCGCCATTTTTGTCTTGAGGACTAAAATATAAAACAGTTATGAAAAGAAGAATACTAATCAGCATGATGACAATGGTGGCGCTCCTCCTATCGATGAGCGCACGAGCCTCTGGCCTTGTACCAGAGGATTGTACCATTGGCGAGCATCCCGTGTACTATCCTATCGGGTATATCGGATTCTCCTTCGACGGGGCAATCAGCGTGGCTGAGGGCACGCTCGCTTCTATTTACTGCGACGAGGAGGTGATGGCTACGGCTCTTATAACGGCCAACAACGAGGTTGGCAGTAAGCGAACTCAGGGTAAGGCGGAGATATCCTTTGAGACGCCACTCATCCTCCCCAAAGGCAAGACCTACAAATTGGTCATTCCTGCCAACACCATCTACAAGTCAGATGCCCCAACAATCTCCAACGACCAACTAACCGTAGAGTTCAGCGTTCCTGCCACATTGGGCGACGCTGACCCCTCTATCGAGGACGACACGACACTGGAAAAGGAGCAATTCATCGGCTTCTATTTCAAGACGGAGATAGCGCCGATTGACAGTAGCGAAGCCATTCTGCTACGCAATGGAATCCCCGTCAGGATATGCCCTCTTACTGTTAGCTGGGACTGGGACTTGGGTTATGCCGGCGTAGACTTTGGCGAACAAATCAGTTTTGAAGATGGAGTTGGCTACACGCTTCGCCTACCACAAGGCGCTGTAAGTGCGTTGCATCGCCCCGACATTACAAACAACGAAGCAGAGGTATCGTTTGTCGGCAGCAGCAAGAAGGCCGAGAAGTCACTGGACTACGTATGGTGCAGCCTCTACGACCATCATCCCACGGATGTCATTGACAGCGTGCTCTTCTATTATGACCAGCCCATCATACTCTCAGGAAAGCCAGCAATACAACTCGTCATGGACGACAGCATAGTCGTCAAGGAAGTTGCCCCTACCCTGACATCGCAGAACGGCATGTGGATTTTAGCAGCCGACTTCGAATCTACTCCCCTCAGCCCTGCAAGAAGCTACTCCGTTGTCATCCAGGAAGGTACGGTTGTCACACCAGACGGTGATGTAGTAGTAAATTCCTCCAACGCCACCAAAGTTGACACCAGCACAGGGTTGCAGAGAGCCGACACCACCCCCATCCACATGACAACAAGAGGAAGAAGCATCGAACTGTCAGGTCTCAGCCTTGGGACAGCCGTCGGTCTGTTTAAGGCTGATGGAAGCATCGTCGCATCCAGAAAGGCAAAAACTGGCCCTCTTCTCATCCACGCTCCCGAACCCGGCGTATATATAATAAAGGTAGGAAGCACCGCCCAAAAGATTCTCGTCAGGTAGCAGAAATCCTACAGCCAATTCTCGCAATCCCTTTCATCCCAATATAAGGATGATTGCCCCTTGAGTTTATTCACCAGTGCTAACAAAGGCTCCGCCGTTGGGCGGAGCCTTTGTGGGTTTTACCTTTCAGAAAGGTGGGTTAAGAGTAAAGAAAAGATAGCTGAGCAGTAGGAGATAATTAGTGTTCACTGAATAAATGTAACGTTCTGATAATCAGAAAATAATATCGTTTTTGCTTGGCTATTTAACATTTTATTTGTATCTTTGTAGTGTTAAAGAGACTAGAAAATGAAGTATA
>Ga0256404_1013748_pt1 | contig 10149 bp, 12 predicted proteins | sample RumenRJG_01DNA_FD_185990 | JGI IMG/M metagenome (GOLD analysis project Ga0256404, IMG submission 185990) | Bovine rumen microbial communities from Lethbridge, Alberta, Canada - RJG_01 | ecosystem: Host-associated > Mammals > Digestive system > Stomach > Rumen | place: Canada: Alberta | collected...
TTAGTAAACCCTTCACCCTGAAGATTTAACTTGGCTGAAAAGGAAAAGACCGATGCATCGCACCGGCCCGTCCTATTTATTTGAGGCTTATTGGATCGCCAAAAGTCCGACAGGATCTTTCTGCATTTCCTCATGAACAGCCTCCTCACGCTCTTTTCTGTGTTTTTCTTCTCTTCTTTCGCTTGCCTCCTTTACTTTCTTGGATTTGTAGAAATGGCTGGCTTGATAATTCGTTGTTCCGATGGCCCCAACGAAGCGATAATAGATTGTAAGATCTTGTTTGACTTTTTCATCTTCAATATACGGATCAGAAACCGTGATCTTATCTATGAGAGCATTCAACACACCGGGAGTCAGTTCCTCAAAGTCTCCGTATTGCTCAAAAAGATCTGCAATTCTTTCAGCCTTTGATCTCAGATCCGCACTTTTTTCTTTCAGCTGGTCATATTTCGCCAATTTATCTTTCAATTGATCCTGCTCAGCTTGATATTTCCCGAGCATCCGATGATAGTTGTCATCTGAGATTCTATTGAAAATGTGATCCTCATACAGGGTGTCGAGCAACTTGTTTACCTCTCCCAACCTTTTAAGAGCATCTTTTATTTCACCAGCCGAAGGAAGAAAACGTGTTTCATCCGGAGTAAGTGCAGAGATTCTGGCAACGAGTTTATCTCTATCCTGTTTTACTTCCTGAGAGAAAGCACGAATCTCCTCTGTTACAACCCTATATAAATCATCTTCAAACAACTTATGATGCGAACACTTGTATGCTCCATAAGTGGTGTAGCTGGTGCAGTAATAAATGGCTTTGAAACACTTGCTCCCGTAATTCCGACGAGTCATAGCGTGCCCGCAGTCCTCACATTTCAAAATCCCGTTGAATATGTTCTTCGGCCCGTCATACTTATCCATTTTTTCATGGTAATACTGTCTCTTTTTGGCAATTATCTCATTTGCTCTTTCCCACACTTCCTTGGAAACTAATGGTTCGTGTGTGTTTTCAACCCTGATCCATTTTTCCGGATCCGTTTTAGGATGCTTCTTGGTCTTGAATATCGTTTCGCTTCTTCCATAAACCAGATTTCCGCAATATACCTCGTTTCGGATAAGCAGCCTGAGAGTATCCGGTCTCCATATATATCTGGATTCTTCGTCCGGGAACATGTGTCCTTTTTCAAGCCAACCTCTGGAATGATGAATCCAGGAAGGACAGGGAACCTTTGCCTCTCTCAGATAGTCTCTGATTCGATGATTGCCCCATCCCTGAAGTACCAGATCATAGATTTTTACCACATAAGGTGCTGTTTCCGGATCAGGTATCAGGTGATGCTTATTCTCCGGATCCTTGAGATAACCAAACGGGGGAACCACCGAGTGATGCTGACCTTCTTTAGCTTTCGCTCTGAACGATGCTTTGATCTTTACAGAAGTATCTCTGCTGTAAAACTCATTGATTGCTGTCTTGATCGAGGCATAGACTGTGCTCTGCTGGTTCTCCGAGTCATATCCGTCATTGATTGCGATATACCTAACCTTGTGTGTGGGGAAGTATATCTCTGAGTATTGTCCGGTCTGGATATGATCCCTCCCGAGTCTGGACAGATCCTTTGTGATAACAGTCCGAATCCTTCCCAAAGCTATATCATCAAGCATCCGCTGAAACCCTGGGCGATTGAAATTCAGCCCGGTATAACCGTCATCAACGTAGTACTCGATAGGGTACATATCGTGCTCTCTGGCATATTGTGTCAGGATCGTCTTCTGTGTTTCTATGGACATACTCTCACCGGTGCCTCTCTCATCATCTTTTGAAAGACGACAGTACAGCGCGGTGATCTTAGGCTGTTGTTCCATGCTGAAAATCCTCCGTGTCTTTATTTGTGGCTTCATTGTATGAAACGAGTTCACTCTGGTCGAATGTGTGACGAGAAGATTTTCCCTTCATTTCCTCGAAGTATGCACGATACGCATCAGCAAAAGCGTCCACCATCGTGATGTCTCCGTTGAAAACTCTATGCACAATTATTTCCGGTTTATTTGCTTTTCTTCCCATTCTTTCCTCCTATCTTGAGTCGCGGTCGGACCTAATCTTCTGAAGATGCCGGCCGTAATAATCCAGCGCTTTCGCAACATAGTCTTCCATCTCTTCTCTGCTCCTGAATCGTGACAGAAACTTGCCGAAGCGCTCTGACGAAATCCGGATATACTCCTTCTGATTTGCTTTCGGCTGGTACATGATCTCGTTAAGTCTGTTTTCAGTCAGGTGTCCGCTTTCATGCAACTTTCTAATCTGTACCGACTGAGAGTAGGACGGTGTGATCTCCATTTGTTCGTAGATATTGCTGATCTGCTGTTGTACCGGCTGGGGGAGATATGAGAGTTCCACCGCCGGAGTAAGCGCAATCCTGCCTTCGTCTACAAGATCCAGAATCGGCTTGATTAGATATGTCAGTCTGATATATCGCTGGATCTGACTCTCGCTCTCTCCAGCGCTTCTCGCAACATAACTTCTGGAAGACATCTGTCCAACCTGAACAGAAGTTCTTCCCTGATGAGAGAGCGCTTCGACTTTCATCCGATAAGCGAACGCTTTCTCAGATGGTAATAGAGAGTCCCGATGCAGATTACCGTCAACCAGACAGATGATTGCCTCGTCACGATCCATCTCACGAATTAAGGCAGGGACTGTTTCGATCCCTGCCTTTCTGCATGCGTGTATTCTTCTGTGTCCGCTGACTATTTCGTATATCCCATCTTCTGTTGGCCGAACCATGACCGGATACATCACTCCAAACTTCCGGATGCTGTCAACAAGCATCTCCATGTCGGAATCATCCTTGACTTTGAACGGACTGTCCCTGAACGGAACGCAGTCCAGAATGTTGATTTCTTCAATTTGCATCATCTTTCCCATCCTCTGTGCTTTTCCTTTCTTGCTTTTCTTTCGGCCTGTGCTATCTGTTCCAAAACTTCCGGAGGAATCTTGGATATCAGAGCATCCAGCTTCTTTTGTTTCTGATTCAATTCGAACAGGGATCTGTTCGCCTTGCTGAGTTCCTCTTCTTTCTCGCGGGTGTAACCCTTGAGGCTTCTGTAATCATCGCGCCACTCATCGACTGTCCGTTCGAGATAAGCGATCTTGCTGTTTGTAGACTTCAGCTGATCTTTGAGATTGACCATCTCCGGCGCATATCTGCCGAGCAAAGCGATAGCATCTTCCTTTTTCTTCCCGCTGTTGAAAACTCCAATATCGTTTACGGCCTTGACGATCTCGTTGTAGTGTTCATAAAGCACAGCTGCGTTCTTGAACATGTAAGGCGGGATGTGTTGCCTCTGGGTCACTCTTTTCGGAGTGCCTCGAGTCAGCTGCGGATATTTCCCGGACATATGCTCATAGAACTGATCCTGCAGTTTGCTCAATCCTTGTGGACCTCCGATCAACTCTTTTGAGGACAACCTGTTGTCCTTCGTGATCGGGACAAAACAAAGGTGCATATGCGGAGTTGCCTCGTCCATATGCACCACAGCAGATATGATGTTGTCCTTCCCGAACGTCTTCTCGAAAAAGTCGAGAGCGGTTTCAAAGTACTCGCGCTGGATCTCCGGCGGCTTGTCCCGGATCCATTCAGGGCTGGCTCCGATGAAACAGTCCTGCAGCACCACGCTGTCCTTTCTCATTTTCGCTCCAGTTTCCTGAATCCTGTCGAGAACCATCTTGCGGTATGAGCCGGTAGGCTCCTTCAGGTGGTAATTGAACTGTGTTCTTTCCGGATCGATATCGGGATTGCTCTTATACTCAGCCTTGAGCCGTTCATTGTGTTTACCGATTCGGCCGACTGAAGCCAGCTTTCTTTTCTCGATCCTCATGATTGCGTAGTTTGCCATATGGCTCCTTTCTCCTTCCAAGGAAGGATGTAATATTGTAAAGTGTGTGGTTCATCCGTTTTGTACACACCATATCGCCTTGTGTTCTGAGCAGATCTTTTGCTCGCATCCCTGCTCGCAAAGATCGCTCAGCCGTCAGTACGTTGTGACGCTCGCTGATGCTCGGATCACAACTCCTGCCGGGACGAAAAAACCGTGTTTTTTCTGTCGGCGATGATGTTGTGTAACCCACTACACCTTGCATCAAGGTGGTGGGCCAGACGTTCCCTCTGGACTCCCTCAGGATGCCTCGTCAGGCTCCATCTCATACAGAGATTCTTGCCTGTCCGAGTCATCATCCAGAAACCAGAACCACGTCGATCCTTGCTTTACCGACCGGACAGCAAGGTGTGCTTTTGCTTTCTGAACTGTGCTCGCACCGATGCCGGCATCACGCATCATATTCATGATTTCGTGATAGGGTTTCGGCCCTTTTGCGAGCAGCTGAGCCAGCGCTTCCGTCGCTGACTGTATCTTTGTATCAGGTCTTCCTGGGGCAGCGAAGACGTTTCCGAGCGCTTCATCTGCTGTCATGTCTCCCATGCTAAGCCATGTTACCTCACCACCTGAAACAGAAAATGTGATTGCTTTTCCGGTCGGTCCTATGTTGCTTTTGACCTGAGCAAGGATCCTTTCATCGGGCTTATCCTTGCCGGTTCTCGCAACAAGAAGTGAACTTCTAGCAGATGCGATGACATCCGTAGAGCCGGATCCACGGTTGATTGCTTTCTGTCCCTGCTGTTTGTTTTGATGGTGAACGATGATGACAGCGCACCGCAGCTGCTTCGCAAGATTGATCAAAGGACGGAACTGAGCACGAACAGAGTTGGCAGAATTGAGCTGCGTACCTTCCCCGACATATGCTGACAATGGATCCAGGATGAGGAGTCTGGCTCCTGTTTCCAGCATCGCTTCAAGCAATCTTGAATCCTGAAAAGTCAGGAACTCTTCGTTCTCGTTGATGAAAAGCAGCCGCTCCGGATCACCTCCGGCCTTCAGGAAACGGGGAACAATGGTATCATCAGCGTCATCCTCAGACGACTGATAGATAACATTTATCGGTTCTTTTGGCTCACCTTCAGTGAAGGGTAACGGTTCTCCACGGGTCAGCATGGCAGCTAACTTGAGAACCAAAAGGCTCTTCCCATCACCGGGATCTCCCTGAAGAATCGTGACCTTGCCATACGGAATGAATGGAGGCCACAGCCATTCAATTTCTCTTGTTTTAACTTCGCTTGCTTTTATGATTTCTAGTTTTCCCACTCTTCAGATCCTCCTTCTTCTGATACCGTGGACATTGGATCACCTTAACGCAAAAGCTCTGCTTACATTCCTTTCGGCATGTCAGGCAGAGCTTGTTGTATGTGATGCGGTTTCGTTTATCGAGGAAAATACTCCACTCGATCTTTTTCTTTTTGCTCATCCTCGGCATTCGCATCGCCTCCTTTCTGGTTTTCCAGATGAACATCATTTTGGATTATGAGGGTCGATTTTATATATGTTTCTCGGGGCGAAAATCGGCTCTTTTTTCACTTGTAAGACGCTTTTGCAAAAGGGGGTAAGGTGTTTATACCTTTAAGATGTTTTCGCTGCAGAAACGCAAGTCATGACAAGAAAAAAGCCCCCGAATTCGCACTGAAAACGAGGGCTTGGAAATCCGGTCTACTGTGCCGGAAACAATATTCACTTTGCGAGTTTTATGATCAGATCATCGAGATCTTCAGTGGGCTTGTCCTCCTGAAGGAGAGCATTCCTCCAGCAGATCAACGCATTTATCAACAGACGAGCCTCGAAGTCTGAGAGCAGAATCTTCATTTTTCTTTCTCTTCCGAACATAGTAAAATCCTCCTTTTAGATGATTGTATCTATCAGGAGGATTACACACGAATGTATGAAGTATATCCAAAAGAACTACTTTTTCTTAATCGTCGGAATCTTGATGTTTGAAGATACACCGAGAATACTTGCTCCAACCGCCAGAGCAAATGCACCTACAGCGACCATCTTGCCCCACATGTTATAAACCAATTTATGTTGCTTTTCTCTAATCTCTGAAACCAACGTATTAATCTCAACTTCTTTATCGATAACTTCCATGCTTTCAGAAATAGAGATGTCAGGTCTTTGCAGAAGAATCTCGCAATGATCAAGTGTTCTTTGGAAGGACTTGATTGTCTCAGCATCGTCCTTTTTGACCTCACTTAGAAGCTCGTTGCAAGACGCTCTCAAAGTATTCAGCAATTCGTTTGTTGCTTTTAAATATGTCGGAAGTTGAGCAAGTGCTTCTTTTGCAACCTCAGGATCCATCATGTGAAGTGATGATACAAGCTGGATTACTTGATCTTTTGTCACCTCCCGAAAAGAATCAATGCCAAGATAATCCTTCACATCATCAATGTTCATCAATTGATATTTCTTTGCCATGTGTTTTCCCTCCACCAGCATTTGGCTAACTATCAATCATCATAACCGCTATTGAATCTTACAAGTTTTTCCCAATTAATGCTTCCATCTTCGTCACAGAAGCTTTCGGTGAATTGTTTGACTAACCGATTACTCGCTTTGTTATAACTTTCTCGATATTTCTCAAGATATTGTTCTGGTTTGTTTCCCATATAGCTAATGATTTTGATGTAAAACTCAGAATCTCCTGTAATCTCAGCCCAGAAATCTTGCCCAGCCAATTCCTTATAGATTGTCGGCCTTCCTTTGCCCGTAGATCGTTTCTTTCCATAACTGTATCCAATGATCGGCTCATAAATAGCTCTTGCTTGCTGTGCGAGTTTTCTTGCAGCATTGAAGTTCTGTTCTTGTCGTTTCTTGCTGTCGGCATTGAATACAGATGTGCCACTTTTGACTGCTATAGCATAAATAATATTATTGGCTTTATCTTCCACCATAATATCAACGCCCTCTGCTAAAGCTTTGTTTCCACCGCTTGCAGCAATAGCGAGAGGCTCAAAGAAACAATTTCCAAATATCGTTTCCTCGCTGCTAGATACAGTTGCTGAAAGTACGCTTTCAACTATTTCAGCAGCACTCTGCATTGCTTTCGCTCTATATAAATATGGGTTTTTTCTCTTAATAATATCTGTAATGTTTATTGTGTCGATCTTAGCCAAAAGAGAATTATAAAACTCTTCTAGTGCCTGTCCTATTGCTCTTTCAACTTCTATCGAATTAACACCGTCTTTATTAATAGCCATACTCAAGCCTCACCGATTTATGATTTTGTTGTGAACCGAAGTGCCTCTTGTTCTCCGTGTTAAGACCTCCGCTTTTCCTTCTGCCGTTGCAATCAATGCTTGCCCAACTGCTTCACCTAGCCCTACAGGCACGGCATTTCCAATTTGCTTATATTGATTTGAGATCGTTCCTGTTATTACCCAATCTTCGGGAAACTGCTGAATTCGTGCATATTCCTTTACCGATAGTGGGCGATCTTTTGTAGGATGGCACATCATCGTCGCTTTTTGAACCGGAGATGTCACTACGGTTGGTGAAGGCTGAGAATACGATAATCGCCGATAGAAACCAACCTTTCCACCCCCACTAGTCCAAGCTCCACCCATAGCTTCTGGTTGCAATTCTACAGGAAGATTTCTCCAGTTTCCACCTTCTGGAACTAGTCTTAAATATCGTAGTCTTTCTTCAGAGAAGTGAGTACATGGCCCCGGATTGTCTTCTAGATCGCGTATCGTTTCTCCCAATGTTCGCCACTGCATTTGAGGTAGTTGATGCTTCATGAAATGTGTTGGTACAGGAAGAAAGATATCCTCATTATCTCGGCTTCCAAGAATGATTAGCCTTTCCCTAAACTGAGGAACCCCATAGTGAACTGCATCCAAAACGCCGTATACCGTTTTGTACCCAATGCGTGCAAATTCCGACAAGATAATATCAAGTACCCCGCCGGGAGTACCACCATTGTCAACAGCAATGCTCGTCAGTCCCTTTACGTTCTCAAAGACAAAAAACCGTGGCCTCGTCTCATCAACCATCCGAACATAATCCATGAACAACGATCCTCTTGGATCATTGATGCCGAGTCTTTTTCCGGCAGTTGAAAAAGGCTGACAAGGAGGCCCTCCGCAAAGAAGAAATGCTTCCCCTTTTTTGAGTTCAGCATTATCAAGAATTACAGAAGACTCGATATTACGGATATCACCAGTCATCGCTTTCTTGCCATTCTGAAGCATTGTCTCATAACACGATGCATCAAAATCTTGGCATAATGTAATATTGATTCCAGCCTTTTCAAGCCCTAAATCCAACCCCATTGCCCCGGAGAACAGGGAAATTGATTCATACATATCTTTGCTCCTGCTCAGATTGCAAAACAGCATACTTTATTAGCGTTATACCATAAACAGGAGCATTTGGGTAGTCCCTACACAGCTAAGAAGCCCTACTAACCTTCAAATATGGCTAATATAAAGGTAATTATCATCATAGTCCATTTTTATTAATTAGATATAGACCCTTTGAGGATATGCTGTTAGGTCAGGTTACAATATTACATCCTTCCTTATTCTCATAAATCTTCAAAATGAGTAGCTAACATTTGCAAACTCGTCGAGTAAAAAATGGACGGGAACCGGAAGGCTCCCGCCATGTTTCTGATCCGCACAGTAGAACAGCTGCTGGAACAGTTGCGTGTATAAGATCGATACGAGGAAATTAAAGCTTGTATCGTTATCAGGAATAATAGCGAAAAGGGCAGTCTTCTTTTCGCCCATGGACTGAAGCTCCATCTCATCCGTCATCGTGAGCTGCGCCATGCTGGCAAGATTAAACTTCTCCAGTCTGGATGACAGCGTGATCTGAATGGATTTCAGTGTCTTGGCCGCGCCGCCATGATAGGAACGGTAATACTTCAGGGCGATATGATCCGGATTCTTTCCTTCCAGTTCAGTAAACAGACAGTCCAACGGCGTAGGACTGGGGTCTTCTTCATCTTCAATCGTGCCCGCTCTGATCATCTCCATGACCATCGCGAAGTTCTGTTCTTCGGGAGGTGCTTCATAATGCAGATAATACACAAGAGCTGACAGCAACATCATTGCCGAGTTATCCCAGAAGGGGTCCTGCGTCTGTGATCCTGTCGGTGTTGTGCTCTTGAAAAGATTCGTCACCAGCCTCTGCACATCATTATCGTTTTCCAGATAAACGAAAGGATTGTAGCAGTGACTCTTCTGCATCGATATCAGATCCAGGATCTTCAAATCATACCCAGCCTTAAGAAGAAACGAACCAGTCGCTCTCAGACTTTCGCCTTTCGGATCCAGAATGACCATGGAGGCCCCGGCTGACCCGGAGCCTCCGATCTCCGCCTGAAGGATATTGGGCTTCACCACATAACGGGTCTTTCCGGCACCTGATCCTCCGACGACAAGTGTATTCAGATTGCGAAGATGTTTTCTGCCGTCATATCCGATACGCACATTCTGTGTCAGGATCTTGTTGTTCTCAGCAGGTGACTGACAGTATTTTCGGTTCAGTGCTTTGACAGATCCCCACTGCGCAGAACCGTGCTCCTCGCCTCTTCTGAACTTATAGTTATTAGAGGCATAAATACCGATGATGATTCCATAGATGGTCTCAAAGATCAGTACTGTCTTCAATGTGTCATCACAGAAGAGGATATGAAAAGGATGATCCATTACTTCGGGGAGATTCGGAATGATTCCTGGTAACCCTCCTGATGCATACGGTGCGATCAGAAGCGCCAACCACAACACAGCAAAAGCTCCGATGATTCCAAGAACGAAAGCTTCATTGCGGTCTTTATCTCGCATCGCTGCTTCTGGACCTCTCTACGACTTTATAATTCTTCTGCTTTGCTGTTCCCACTTTTACGATGAGTTCATCCAGTGCATCTGTGGTGTGTCCCTCCTGCATCAGAATATTGCGCTCATCATTGAGGCAGTGGATCAGGATGCTCTGCTCGTTGTCATCCAGAGCAACATGAAACAGTTTTTCTTTCATTTCTTCCTCCACATCAGCGTTCTGCGCCGCCTCTGGATCTAGGAGTCTTCTCTTTATTAAGTTCTTCATAGATCCTGTCATTGATCTTTGCTGCAGAAGAGCGTAGTGCGGTCAGGTCCTTGCGGATATCCTTGGCACTCATACCTTTGTATTTAGAAGAAGCTCTCTCGGCATCCAGCGATTCTGTCGGAACACCATACCTTTTGCAAATCATGTATCCGGTGATGACGGCATCTG
>Ga0256404_1013749_pt1 | contig 10148 bp, 9 predicted proteins | sample RumenRJG_01DNA_FD_185990 | JGI IMG/M metagenome (GOLD analysis project Ga0256404, IMG submission 185990) | Bovine rumen microbial communities from Lethbridge, Alberta, Canada - RJG_01 | ecosystem: Host-associated > Mammals > Digestive system > Stomach > Rumen | place: Canada: Alberta | collected...
GATCTCGAATCCGTGATGAAGGGCGAGGTAACACCGGCCCAGTTCCAGGAGACCTACAAGCAGCAGGTACAGGACGGACTTGACGCTTACTTTAATCAGTAAATAAAAGAAAGCTGATAAAAGCAGGACCTCAGACGTGAGGTCCTGTTTTTTGTCTGTCTAGACTAATGAGTGCCAACCTGTTAGAATAATATCAGAAGAAACAGCAGGAGAAAACAATGAACTTTGACAATATAATTTACCCTTTGACAACCTCTTGCATGAGCGGTTTGGGATAAACTTTACCAGTTAAATCAGGAAAGAGGTGAACGGTATGAGCGGAATAGCGGAAGCGTACTTCGATAACGGAGTGAAATAATGTTTCTACCGTAAGCAAGAATAATGTTGTCGCTAGTACAAAAAAGAATCAAAGTTCATCTACAAAAGCTTTTAATAAAATGTATAATTGGGTAAAGAAAAATGGTGGCGAGGAAGATAACGGATATTTATTTGTTAATGATTCTTTTGTCATAGGATGTACAAAAAGCACTGCTGGCATAAAAACTTTCATGAAAAATGATAGTTATATAAGTATTGATTTTACCAAAACTGGAAAATATGTAGAAGTATTTTATAACCCAGGCGGCGATGATTATGATATTCTTTTAACCGCAAAAATGCCAAAGAAAAAGTTCGATTCAATGACCACTCCTGACTGGAAACTTGACGAGTATTCAGTTGTAGCCGGCTACAAGAAGTCCGACGTAAAGAAGTTTTCAGACGATGCCAATGATGCCATTACCCAGGCTTATTCTGAATGGAACGACAGCCTCAAGAAAATGGGTGTAAGCATGAAGAAGCTCGGCTTCAAGAACTGACCAGCCCACAATACAGACAAACCGCCGCTTTCGTGTTTTACGAAGATGGAAAGAATAAGAAAAATGAAAAAAGAAGGCTTTCGCGGCCTTCTTTTTTGTATGGTATTCGATTTCCTGGTTTTCCGTGCTTTTAATACAAGGTCTTACTGCTTTCAAGTAACTTCTTGGCATTGTAGTAGTCAGTAACTGTTTTACCGGCGCCTTCGCAGGCAGTTTCAAGCGATACATTATAGAACTTCATTGCGGTTTCAACGGAAGATATAAGTTGCTCAGCTTTTCCTTCGGCCATACCCTCAGCAATACCTATCTTTCTTTGATCAATATATTTTTCGGCTAATTCCATATAAATCACCTCGCCTTTCTCACTTTCACGCTGGAGTTCAACGGCACTATCTATAGTTGCTGTCAAGTCGTCAGCGGCTTTATTAGTAACAAGGTAGTTAAGAAAGTTCTTAACGTCATCAGTTATATTACCGTTAGTACCTGAAGCATTAAGAAATATTCTGGTCGCTCCATCATCAAATATGAGGTCTGGGTCTTCATCACACCTGTTTCTGAAGGTATATTTGTATAATCCTTCATCAAATGGATCATCTAAGCAGATGAAAACTATATAGCAATCATTAAGCTCGCTGTAATAATGGCCATGACGAAGCATCCGCATATCGTTTAGTGCCTGATAGTAGCGGGAGCGCTTACTCTCATCTGACTTAAGGAATCTTTGCATTTCAAAGTCATAGGCTGTTCCTTCATTATCGGAGAAGTAAATATCAAAGCGAACACCTTTACCATCGCTAGTGATTTTGATAGGTTTCTGTTCGTTTACAGCACCGATCCTAGCTATCTTCCTGCCGGTGATAATCTCAGCGAGCTGTTTACACAAGTCGGGATTCTCACTAAGTACGAGGCAGAACATGAAGTCATCGGCGAAGGTTAACTCTTTGTAAGGTTTAATGTCTGTTAAATTGTAATTTAGGTTCATCAGCTTCTCCTTGGTTATTTCTACTACTATATTAGCAGATACTGCGATTTGAGTCAAGTCTGATTCTATTTTTCCGACGATGCCAATGATGCCATAACTGAGGCTTATTCTGAAAGGAACTCCGCACTCAAGAAGATGGGCGTAAGCATGAAGATAGCTCTCTTGATGAATACAAGAAGGCAAAAGAGCTGATAGCTGAAGTGAAAACATTGATCTAACGGAGAGAAGCTGATTAAGGCAATGGAAAATACGGGACCTCTAGAGGTCCTGCTTTTTGTGTGATAAGTGTATGCCCGGCCGGTTTGCGTATGTAGTGTAAAGTTTGATTATATTTGCGATATGTGGTATACTCATACTAATTAGAAGAAAGAAGGCTTTTGGATGAATAAGAGTAACGGAAGGACTTACCTCTTTGAGTCGGCGCCTGTTTCGAAGGCTGTATGGACCATGGCGCTGCCGACCGTAATCACGCAGTTAATAAATATTGTCTATAATTTCGCCGATACATGGTACGTCGGGAGAACCGCAAATCCCGCAATGGTCGCGACCTTAGGGGTTTGTTTCCCTATTTACGTTATAATGGCGGCGGCAGCGAATCTCTTTGGAATCGGTGGCTCAAGCATGATTTCCAGGTCGCTGGGACAGAAGAAGGTTGAGAAGGCAAGGCACGTATTCGCTTTCTCATTTTGGGGCGGCATGCTTGCGGCGGTTATTTACCTTGCGATTATGGCTATTTTCCGCCCGCAGATAATTACGCTTGTCGGCGGCGACGCAAACGACTTTGACTATATTTCTACCTATATATTCTGGACAATGATAGTCGGCGCCATTCCTTCAATCGGAAATGTTCTGTGCGGCCACCTGGTCCGCTCAATCGGAGCCTCGAAGGAAGCGGGTATCGGTATGTCGATGGGCGGTATTTTAAATATTATTCTCGACCCGCTATTTATGTTCGTGATTCTTCCGGAGGGACATGAAATAGAAGGCGCGGCAATTGCGACAATGCTTTCGAATACCGTAGCATTTATATATTTTATTATCTATATCGTGAAGCATGATGAGGGAAACGGCAGAGGTGTAATTACACTAAGAATTAAGGATATATCTTTCGGTGAAAATATTCCTTCGGATGTCCTTATGATTGGTCTCCCGGCAGCGCTTCAGACAACGCTTGCGATGGTATCGAATATTTTCGCGAACGTCCTTATCAGGCCTTACGGAAGCGCGGCTGTAGCGGGCATGGGCGTCGCGAAGAAAATAAATATGATAGCCTTTAATACCTGCATGGGTATGACAATGGGAATTCTTCCGCTCCTTGCCTACTCTTATGGGGCTAAAAATTTTGACAGAATGAAGAAAATAATACGTTACACAGGTACTGTAATTATTATTTTCGGCTGTCTCTGCACTGTTTTCTTCAGGATATTCGCTCCGGAAATCGTTCGCTTCTTCATAGATGAGCCGGAATCTGTCGGATACGGGAGGGATTTTCTGAGAATTATTGCCTTCGCGGCGCCTCTTGCTGCCGGCTCCTACCTTATGAATACGGTATTTCAGTCTGCCGGACGGAAGAAATCATCCTTTATTCTGTCTATTTTAAGAAAGGGCGTGCTTGATATACCGGCCATGTTTGTATTTCGAGTATTCTACGGGGCTGAGGGAGTCTGCATCGCCACGCCCTTCGCGGAGATTGTGAGCGTATTTATTGCTGTAATTTTATATTTGAATTTTATCGGAAAAGTAAATAAGTGATGCACGCCATGTTCCACGACTATATGGAAAGCTTTCCGACTCATCAGATGAGAAAGGCGCTTATTGAACTTTTTAAGGTTCTCGATCAAAAGCCGGATGAAATAAGAAACCTCATTTTAAAGGACGCGAGCGAGAACTTTGACTGGTCAAAGATATCGCCTACTATTAATATTTTTAGTGATATAAAAGACAATGTAGGAGACCTCGACTATGTTTGCTGTTGGTATAAAAAGCTTCTGAATTGAAATACTTCTAAATTATGTACACTCCCATGCTGATGGGAAATACTGCTTGTTCGATAATGATGGCAGCTCGTTCCTAAGTCGGGATATGCGAATCAACATATAAAAGCAGCCATTAACGCTTGATATATAAAACGTTATATGCTATAATATCTGTTATATAAGACGTTACAAATTATATATAAAGGAGAATTTATGTCAAAGCGATCAGGCGTTATAATGTACCCTAAGGTATCACAAAACCTTGCCACTGTTGGAAGCCAGATAAAGAAAGCGAGACTCAGACGAAATCTTTCCGTAGAGCTTGTCGCGAGCCGAGCTAATATAAGCCGGTCTACTGTATGGCAGGTAGAAAAGGGAAGTCCTACGGTATCTATTGGCATATATGCTTCTGTATTGTCCGCGATAGGCCTTGGTGATGATATTACAAAGCTTGCGCAAGAAGACACAAAGGGAATACTTATCGAAGATGAAAATCTGAGAAAAAGAGCGTCAGGAAGGAGAAAGAGTTGAACAAAATCTATGTTTACGCCGGCTGGCTTTCGGACTGCCCATTGATTGGGGAATATGGCTATGAACATAATTTTGCAATGTTCAGATACTCTGACTATTGGTTGGAAAATGGCATGCCACCGCTAAGTCCTGAAGCTGTTCTTATTGAAGGCTGGCAATATAGTCCTGCTTTTGGCTTTATTTCAGACTCTTCGCCCGACAGATGGGGAAAAGGCCTTCTTGAAAGAAAAGAGAGATATCTGGCGCGGAAAGAAAAAAGACATGTGCGTACATTAACGACCGAAGACTATCTGCTTGGCATAAGTGACTTGGGGCGTAATGGTGGTCTGCGATATAAATCATCGCCGGAAGGTGATTTCCTCAGTGTCGAAAATGATATCCCTAAAATCACAGACATCAGAAATCTCGAACATTCAAGCCGCATGTATAATAATCGTGACGAAATAATGAATGAGAGATGGCTTGCGGATATACTTGCTCCGGGGTCTTCCTTGGGCGGTGCACGACCAAAGGCGAACGTAATTGATACAGATGGTACACTGTGGATTGCCAAGTTCCCGAAGGAAGGAGATAATCTCGATATAGGCGCATGGGAAATGGTTGCTAACAGGCTTGCGAAAGAATGTGGCATCAATGTTCCGGACGCAAAGCTCATGTACTTGTCTGACGCAGGACATACTTTTTTATCGAAGCGCTTTGACAGAACTGATAACGGCGGTCGTATTCACGCAATGTCTGCAATGACAGCTTTTGGAATTACCGATTCCGATTCTTCTAAAGCAGATTTTGGGTTCCTTAACATTGCAGAATTTATCAGCAATAACAGTAACTCGGTAAGCTTGGAATTAAGAGAACTATACAAGAGAGTAGTATTCTCTGTCTGCATCAGCAATACGGATTGTCATTTGCGCAATCATGAGTTTATTTTACACGATAATTCGTGGAGCCTGTCTCCGGCCTATGACATGAACCCGAATATAGAAAAAAGCGAACTTGCCATACCAATAGGGCTAAAAGAGAAGGATATAAGCATAGACCTGGTAAAACAGACTGCGATGTTTTATCGCTTATCTGATAGCGAGGCGGATACAATTATATCCGATATAGGCAAAACAATCGTGAAAAACTTGGAGAAATTCGCTGATGAGTATGGTATAAGGAAAGCTGAACAGGAATACATGGAACCGGCATTCTTGGAGGCTGAGAAGGCTGCCGGATAGAAGCCCATTTTCAAAGGCTGTATAAAGGAAAATTAAAGCCGCGTTTATCCGCGGCTTTTTTCTTAATTGTTCTCGGTTATAGGATTTATGATTTCGCGTTTCACTTTCCTGTAGAAGATAAGGGTGACGGTAACTGATACCAGTTCCGCAAGCGGAAATGAGAGCCATACCATGTCGAGGTTTCCTGTGAGGGACATGAGGTAGGCAATCGGAATCAGGGCCACAAGCTGTCGCATGGTTGAAACGATGAGCGAATAAATACTCTTTCCAAAGGCCTGGAATACGGAACCAAGCGAGATTCCCACTGCCGCGATCGGAAAATGTATCGCGATAATTCTAAGCGCCGGAATACCGAGCGTCACTACATTTCCACCTGCTCCGAACACCTTAAGAAGCGTTCCCGGGATGAGCTCGAATACCAGTGTTCCTATGCACATGATTACGATAGCGACCTTAACCGCAAATGACAGCGCTTCCTTGATTCGAGCGCCCTTTCTCGCGCCCCAGTTGTAGGCGAGAACAGGAATTACGCCGTTATTCAGGCCGAAAACCGGCATGAAGAAGAAGCTCTGGAGCTTAAAGTAGGCACCGAAAACGGATACGGCGTCGTCTGAAAAACGCATGGAGAGAATCAGGTCCATGAGGTAGGTCATAACGGTTCCGATGGCCATCATAAGTATACTCGGGATGCCGACAATATAGATGGTTCTGACTGTTCTGCCATCAGGTATCATTCCTTTAAGTGAAAAATGAATTTCCGTATTTTTACTGAGGTTAAAATATAAGGCAAGGGCGGCTGCTATACTCTGGCCTATGATAGTCGCGTAAGCCGCGCCCGCGACACCCATTTCCGGACAGCCAAAATAACCGAAAATCATGATCGGGTCCATGATAATATTTATAATGGCGCCGAGGCTCTGTGTTATCATGGTGTAGAAGGTCTTACCGGTTGAAATGAGTAGCCTCTCGAACGTTACCTGCATAAAGAGGCCTAGCGAGAGCATCATTACAATCCTTAGATACGTGGTTCCCTGCTCCGCTATCACAGCGTTGCTTGTCTGTGACGAGATAAAGGCCTTGGCTCCGGTTATCGATAAGAGCATGAAGACAATCGCTGAAATGATTCCGAGCGTGATACCATTATTTCCGGCGCGATTCGAGCGTTCGAATTCCTTCTCGCCAAGGGCCTTAGAGAGTACCGCGTTAATACCGACTCCCGTACCCGCCGCTACAGAGAGCATGAGGTTCTGCATGGGGTAGGCGTAGGTAAGTCCGGCGAAGGCATCAGCTGAGTAGTGGCCTACGTAAGCCGCGTCGACGATGCCATATAAGGCCTGCACGAGCATGGAAATCATCATCGGCAGGGACATGTTTACTATAAGCTTCTTTACGGGCATGACGCCCATTTTATTTTCTTCCTGGGGCATATTTCCTCCTTTACCGCTATTTCTCTTAGCTATAGCGCACATCCTTTCAATTATATGTGAATATTTTCATAATGTCAAATAAAACCTCTTGACATTATATACCCCGTGGGGTATAATGAAGGCAACAAATATATAAAGCCACATGAAAGTGAGGTAATAACTATGGCAGAGGTTACTTTAACAAACGCGAACTTTGAGAATGAGGTTCTCAATTCGGATAAGCCCGTTCTTGTTGATTTCTGGGCTACCTGGTGCGGACCGTGCAAGATGCTCGGACCTGTAATTAAGGAAATAGCGGATGAGAATCCTCAGATCAAGGTAGGCAAGGTCGATGTAGATAACGAGCCGGAGCTCGCGAGGAAGTTTGGTATAGAGAGTATACCGACGGTAATTGTTTTTAAGGATGGGAAGCAGGCTAACATGTCGGTCGGTTTCAGACCTAAGCAGGATATTTTAGCATTATTGTAAGAAGACAGCCACGGTTTTTACACCGTGGCTTTTATTATATTACATTTCTGGGTTTTTAATCAGAAACCTGTGCAGGTACCGATTAAGTCAGCACCGCTGATATTATTCTTAGCGCCGTAGGACTTACAGTTAATTATCTTGGCTCTGCCGAAGGTTACCTTATAGCCTAAGGCTGAAGGGGTTCCGTCCTTTGGCCAGTTGTAATTAATCTTGTTGTTTTCGGCTGTGCAGTTCTCCATGGTAACTACGCCACCCTGGTTATTTCTGTCGAATCCGGCAGCGAGATTTCCCTTAGCTGTGCAGCCCTTTAATACGTGATTGCAAGGATAGATATAAGCCTTCTTGCCGGGAGTCTTATTATCTACGCCACCCATCTTGAAGCCGTTGCCGTCACCGTAAATGCCGTTGCATTTTCCGTTGTAATTAGCGTGGCAGTTTACAAGGGTTACAGCGCCGTGAGCCGCGTAGCAGTCCCAGCCGTCATCTGAATTGTACTCGGCTGTGCAGTTCTCGTAATAATTTCCCTCGCCTGAGTGAAGCTTGTTAGCGAATCCGTCAGCGTTCTCGCCCTTAGCGTCTGCGTTGTGGTGTGAATAGCAGTTGTAAAACTTATTGTAGCTTCCGCCGTTGCATACCTGGAAACCGGCGTCATGGTTGTAAGCGCAGGTTACATATTTAAATGTGTTGTTATTTCCGCTTACGAATACACCATTATCGCTTGCGTTGATTACGGTGATGTTGCTGATGGTGCTTCCGTTTCCGGCAAGTGTAAGTCCGCGTCCGTTGCTGCCGCTTGTCTGTGAGAAATCAAGCACAGCGTTGTTGACTCCGGCAAGATTTACGCCACTAGGAACGTTAATTGACTTGGTGCGGATTGTACCGCTTATAACTATAGTGGTTCCTGCCTTAGCCTTTGAAAGGGCACTTGCGAGGGCTGAAGCGTTGCTTACAGTAGTAGAGCTTCCTGTGCTGGAACCCTTGTTTCCGCTGTTATTTCCCTTATTTCCGGAATTTCCCTTGTTACCTGAATTTCCGGAATTGCTGCTGTCTGTATGATTTGTCTTCTCGAAAATGAACTGCTGGCAGCCGAGTCCGTTGTAGGTCCAGATATTCAAATTGCCGCCATTGCTTGTGCTCCATCCATATACATCAAGGGCGCGCTTATTTCCGCTGCTCTTGGAGAGGAGGCAGACAGCCCCGTTCTTAGACTTCTTAACCTTCCAGATCTGAGGTGCCTTGCCGTTTGAAGCCCAGATCTCCACGTTTACACCGTCTTTGTTCTCACCGTTAGTGACATCGAGCATTCTCTTGCCACTCATGCCGCTCATGAGGGTTATATAGTTATTGCCGAGATTCCTTACGTACCACTTCTGGCAGTTATTGCCGTTTCCCTGGTACTGGGCTACGTTAGCGCCGTTAGAATCCTTGGCGTTTGTAACTTCAACGTACTTCTGGCTGTAAACGTTCTTGATATAATACCAGCCGTCAGCGATTATAGCGCTCTTTGTGGTGCTCTTGGTGCCTGCGATAGCTGTTACTGTGGTGACAGGCAGAGCAGCTGTCCCTGTTGATGCTACTGCCGCTATGAGCGCTGCCATAGCGAACTTCTTAAGAACTTTACTGTAGGACATGATGTGAAACCTCCAAGTTTCTGAAAAAAGTTTAAGTTAAATACAGAATGCTTAGCATTCTCAAAAAGTATACCACCGTTTTCAGACTTTGAAAACCGTAAAAATCAAAGATGTAAAAAATTGATTAAAAATAAGCGTCTAATGAGCGAAAATGCAGAAACTTAATTAAATTTAACACGGGGTGCGCAAGTTGCGCTAATGCATATGCCGCTATTAGTAAATATGCACAAATATATAATCTGAACTTTGTGAAAATTTAACGTATTTACAAAATCAACCCGACCCTGTATAATAAATCTTGCACTGGAGAAAGAATGCTTGATTTAAATTTAGCAATCTTTCACAAACAAGTAATAAACGCAAATTGCGCATACTATACAAAGGAGCAAGGTATGTTAAAACAGGTCAAGAAGTTACTATCGTTTATGCTAATGTTAGCGCTGATGATTACGCTGCTTCCTGCGGGTGGCAAGATAAACGCCCGGGCAGCGGAAGAAGCGGCAAGCAGGACATTTATGCTGTATGTATATTATGAGGGAACAGAACAACTTACAGCTGATATTTGGAAGAGAAATGCTCTTGATTTTACTGCAAGCGATGTTACATCAGATGCTTTTGGGTGGGAGAAGCAGGAAGCTGCCTTACAAAAGGTTCCTGATAAAGATAATTGGTATCAGGTTGAATTCGAAGTTAAAGGTAAATCATCCGATGACGATGGCTTTGATATTTACACCGATAAAGGAACCACAAAGTTTATGTCATTCGGTCCTTGGGATAATACCAATAAGGCAGAGTATGAAAAGCTCTTTACCGGAAAATCCGCTTATATCCTTAAGGACTGGACGATAACAGATAATCTCTCGGCCATTGGTGGTTCTTCATCAGATGACAATACAGATCCTGTTGAGCCGGAACCATCCGAGCCGGAAGAGGACAAGTCCGATGAGGTTCTTGACGCAGATTTGTCAGATGCAATCCGCGGTATGGACGTTAGCTCTTATATTTCTCTTCAGGATTCCTTTGATGCCTTGAACGCCGAAGAAGGCACAGAAAAAT
>Ga0256404_1013750_pt1 | contig 10148 bp, 6 predicted proteins | sample RumenRJG_01DNA_FD_185990 | JGI IMG/M metagenome (GOLD analysis project Ga0256404, IMG submission 185990) | Bovine rumen microbial communities from Lethbridge, Alberta, Canada - RJG_01 | ecosystem: Host-associated > Mammals > Digestive system > Stomach > Rumen | place: Canada: Alberta | collected...
TGTGATTATTTGATTAACTATGATATTCATTGGAATCCAGTAAGAATAATCCAAAGATTTGGACGAATTGACCGTATAGGATCGCAAAACGATAAAATACAACTTGTAAACTTCTGGCCGAACATGGAGCTAGATGAGTATATTAATCTGGAAAACAGAGTTAAGAGCCGAATGGTTATGATGGATCTGTCTGCAACAGGTGATGATGATGTTTTATCAGCCGAAAGCAAGAATCTTGAGTATAGGAAGAGACAGTTGAAACAATTACAAGACGAAGTGATGGATTTTGAAGATCTACAAGGTGGTATTTCTATCACTGACTTAACCTTAGACGATTTCATCTTAGCTTTACAAAAGTATATGGAAGAGAACCCAGAGATTGTAGAGAACTATCCAACCGGTATTTATGCTGTAACTGACATATCAGATAAAATGAAAAACCAGTGTGTTCCTGGAGTAATATTCTGCTTAAAGCAAAAGAAATCGGCAGGAAGCCAGGAAGGAGCAAACTCGCTGTATCCTTATTACTTAGTTTATGTCGCTGAAGATGGAAACATATTCGTTAAGAATAGTAGTCCAAAGACTACATTAGATTTTTACAAAGCATTATGCCAAGGGAAAACAGAACCACTTAAACGTTTGACTTCAGCCTTTAACAGAAAGACGAAGGATGGAGAAGACATGACAGAATACACTCATTTATTTAACAAGGCTGTTGGAGATATAAAGGGTGTAGTTGAAAAGATTGGTATTCAATCTCTATTCCAAATTGGGCAGGCCACTTTGTTTGAGAATACGGTGAAAGGTGTGGACGATTTTGAATTAATATCGTTCCTGGTGGTAAAATGATCGATAATGTAGAACAATATTTGAACATTCCACTCATAGAACCACAAAAGATTCCAATAAAAACAATCATTGAACAGCTGAATCCTGGTGCACAAGATAAAAAACTCTTGGAGTCTCATGTTGCTAGTGTTTATTTGATTTCTTTACTAAATGAGCAAACCATAAGAGTTAGACACTATAAAGATGACCATTATAGTTTCTACGCCATATATGTTCTTAAAGTAAAACTGAAGAAGCCAGATTCAATCAGCGATGTAGTAAGAATGTTACATAACACATTCCCAGAATCAACACTGTTGCTAATAGACGATGGAAAAGTTAATTATATTTCTGGAGCAAGTAAGCGTATTAATAAAAACGATAATACCAAAACAGTAGTTGAAGATATAGTAATATCAAAAGTTGAGAGCAATTCTCTGGAATATCTTTCATTTAAACAATTCAAAGCAATAAATCTTAAAGAATTCAATGAAGAACTAACTGATGTTATTTACAAGATTAGGGTGTTAAACGCAACCGGAATATATCCGCAAAATCAATTAGATTATATTTCTTTAATAAGAGAATATGATGAGTTAAGTCAACAAATCAATTATCTAAAGGAACAATATAATTCAGCATCGATGATGTCAGAAAAAGCCAAAATAGATGATGAGTTATTTAATAAAGAAAAAGAGCTTCAACAGCTAATTAATAAACTTGGAGGTTAAATATGGACAAGTTAGAAGGTACAAGCTTAGATATAACAAAGCAGAACATAAAGAAGTTGAAAGAATTGTTTCCAAACTGTGTAAACGAAGGCAAAATTGATTTTGATATGCTTCAGACAGTTTTAGGGGAAGAGATTGAAACAGCAAAAGAAAAGTATCAATTCACATGGAATGGTAAAACTGCAGCTATAAAGCTTGCACAGACCCCCTCTTCTTCTACGCTAAGGCCGTGTAAAGAGAAGTCAAAGAACTGGGATACAACAGATAATCTTTATATAGAAGGCGACAATCTTGAAGTATTAAAACAGTTGCAGAAGACTTATTATGGAAAAATCAAAATGATATATATCGATCCACCATATAATACTGGCCATGATTTTATCTATAAAGATGATTATAGAAATGGAATAAAAAAATATATTGATCAAACAAAGCAAAGTGGAAAATCTAATCCCGAAACATCTGGAAGATATCATACAGACTGGCTTAATATGATATATCCGAGGTTACTGCTAGCTAAAAACTTACTATCAGATGATGGAGCAATATTCATTTCTATAGATGACAATGAAGTTTTTAATTTAAAAACAATCTGTGATGAAATATTTGGACAAACAAATTTCATTGGTAATATAGTGCGAGCAACAGGTACAACAACTGGACAGGATTCAAATGGACTAGGTAAATCATTTGATTATATATTGTGCTATAGTAAGTCATCAGATTTTAATGTTGGTGGTGTATTATTATCGGATGAGGATGTTGAAAGATATAATTTGGAAGATGAAAAAGGAAAGTTTTCAATCTTACAACTTCGAAGAACAGGAAATGAAGACAGGAGAGAAGACAGGCCAACAATGTATTTCCCAATTACTGCCCCAGATGGGACAAAAGTGTATCCAATTGGTCCAACTGGTTACGAAAGTAGATGGAGAGTTGGCCCAGAAACAGTGGAACAAAGGCTTAGAAACAATGAACTGTATTTTAAAAAGGATAGTAATGGAGAATGGAAAGTTTACTATAAGTATTATTTAGATAATAGAACTAAAAGGCCTTCAAACTTGTGGACAGAACTAGATGGAAATAAAAAAGCGCAGATAGAAATAAAAGAGCTTTTTGATAAGGCGGTGTTTGACACGCCGAAACCAACTCAGCTAATACAAAAAATAATTGAAATATCATCAGATAAAGAATCTATTATTTTAGATTTCTTTTCAGGGTCATCAACAACTGCCCATGCAATAATGCAGCAAAATAGCAGCGATAATGGTAAAAGACAATTTATAATGGTTCAATTGCCCGAGGATTTAGATGAAAGTTTAAAGACATGTTCTAAAAGCAATGAACAAATTATTAAAAACGCAATAGAAGTCTGTGATGAGATTGGCGCAGAGCACTCATTAGCTGTAGTTGGGGCCGAAAGAATTCGTAGAGCGGGAGAAAAGATAAAAACTGTGTGGCTAGACAACCATAAATCAGAGGGATTATTTGCTGATGAAGCTGAAGAATTCCCTGTAGACATCGGTTTTAAAGTTTTTAAACTTGATTCTACAAATTTAAGACCTTGGGACAATGAAAACATCATCGATGATGACAACTTGTTTGATACAATGGCTGATGTATTTAAGCCGGACAGAAGTAGAGAAGATATCCTTTATGAGATTATGTTGAAGTATGGTATTTTTGATATGCCTGTTACAAAAGCTGAAGTAAATGGAAAGACAATGTATAAAGTTGGTTCAAGGTATATGTTAGTATGCTTGGAAGATATTCTTTCGGAAGCAGATATCAACGCAATCTGTAATGAGCAACCTAGAGTAGTTGTGTTTAAAGAAGCTGGTTTTGCTAATGATAATGATAAGATTAATGCTGTTTATAATTTGACAAAAGCAGGCGTTGAAGATGTTAAATGCATCTAATAGGAGTCTACTATGAAATTAAAATTTGTAGAGCAGCAGTACCAAACAGATGCGGTTAATGCAATTTGTGATATCTTTGATGGATGTGAAGTTAAAGACTCCTTATTTACCATTGATACAAGCCAGGATACCGGTATTTTTGGCGCGGATGCAGAGAATGTGGGATACTTTATTGGGCATGCAAATAAACTAGGAATTGATAAAAACCAGATTCTAAATAATGTTCAAACTATTCAAGAAAAAAATGACATTAAGATGTCTGATACTCTTAATAGTATGAATTTTACTATTGAGATGGAAACCGGCACCGGTAAAACCTATGTTTATACAAAAACAATTTTAGAATTAAATAAGCGCTATGGATTCACAAAATTCATCATAGTTGTTCCTAGTATTGCTATTAAGGAGGGAGTAAACTCTTCCTTTGTAGCAACCAATGATCACTTTATGGAAAAATATGACAATGTGGTTTATAACTGGTTTGTTTACGACTCAAATCATTTAGAAAGAATCAGAGATTTTGCTACAAGCACTAATATCGAAATTATGATCATTAATATTGATGCTTTTAGAAAGAGTTTTGATGATCCTACAAAGGAGAACAAGGCAAATCTAATTCATAGAGAAAGTGATAGATTAAGCGGAAATAAGCCTATTGATTTGATTGCTGGAACAAATCCAATTGTAATCATTGATGAGCCACAATCAGTTGATAATACCAAGAAATCTAAAGAGGCTATATCTTCACTTAATCCTTTATGCATTCTTAGATATTCCGCTACTCATAGAGAGTTATATAACTTAATGTATCGTCTAACGCCAGTTGATGCATATCAAGAAAATCTTGTAAAACACATCGAAGTAGCTTCAGTTACTTCAGATGATGCTGCAGCAAAACCATATGTAAAACTCTTAAGTGTAAGTGACGCAAACAATACTTTTAAAGCCAGAATCGAGATTTATGTTAAGAATAAAAAGAATGGCGTTATTGAGATAAAAACAGTAAATGCAAGAACCAGAGATGACCTTTGGGAGTTGTCTAATGAAGTAGATTATTATCAGGATAGTGGATATATCATTGATAACATCGACTGTTTTCCTGGAGAAGAGAATATATCGTTTGCTAATGGTGAAATGCTTTCAATTGGAGAAGCAATCGGAGTTGTAGATGATTCTATTATCAAACGAAGTCAAATCCGTCAGACAATAGAGATGCACCTTGATAAAGAGATACATTTAGTTAAACATAAGATTAAAGTCTTAAGTTTGTTCTTCATAGATGAAGTTAGCAAATATAGAGACTATGAAAGAGAAGATCAAAAGGGATTATATGCGAGAATGTTCGAAGAAGAATATGAACGCGTTTTAAACAGGCCAAAATACAAAGTTATTCGCGATTATTATAAGGATCGATTATCTTTAGAAGCTTCTCAAGTTCATGAAGGATACTTTGCTAAAGATGGTAAAGGCCGTATAAAGAACTCAAATGGTACTACAGCTGATGATGAAACGACTTACCAGTTAATCATGAAAGATAAAGAAAGGCTATTAAGCTTTGAAGAACCTATTCGTTTTATCTTCTCGCATTCGGCATTGAAAGAAGGCTGGGATAACCCGAATATTTTCCAAATCTGTACATTAGTTGATACGAAAGATACTATGACTAAACGTCAGAAGGTAGGACGTGGCCTAAGAATATGCGTAGACCAGAATGGTGATCGTGTATTGAATCCAAAGTTCAATACTTTAAGTGTTATAGCAAACGAATCATATAAAGAATTTGCTAGTACATTACAGAAAGAATTAGAAACAGATAACTTCAAGTTTGGTGTTATTGAAGACATCAGCTTTGCTGGTATGGCTGTAAGGCATCTTTATGGTGGAAAGGAAGAACTTACCCAAAAGGATTCTCAGGAACTGTTTAATGCATTAGTTAATAAAGGCTATATTTCTCCAAAAGGAAAAGTACAGCAGAAGTACTATATTGACTTAAAGGATAACAAGGTAGAAATACCTAAAAAGTTTGAAGCATTTGAAAGTAAAATCAAGTCAAGAATTGAAAAGTTATCTAAAGAGATTGAAATTCGTGATGCTAATGAAAAGATCCCTGTTAAATTGAATAAAGAAGTTCAGTTGTCTCCTGAATTCATATCATTATGGAATAAGATAAGACAGAAAACAGTCTATTCAGTTCATATGGATATAGATCATCTGATAAGAGAAGCCGCTCTTCAGATACATAATATGCCTAAAGTCAAAGAAGATAGAATTGATGTCGATGTTACAACTGTCGACATTAACAAGAGTGGTGTAATTGGAACTGGTACACAGCTTCGCGAACAAGAAGTGGTTTATGGCGAAGAGGAGAAAAGATATTATCCTGATGTTATTAGAAGACTTCAGGATTCTACTCAGTTACTTAGAAAAACTATATTAAATATTCTTGTTAGATCTGGTAGATTCTCAGAGTTTTATGTAAATCCAGAGCAGTTTATTAAACAAGTATCTAAGATATTGCTTAATGTTAAAAAAGATAATCTTACTGAAGGTATCGAGTATAAAAAAGTCGATGAATACTATGAACAAGATTTTATCTTTAATGATGATGAACTGTATGGATATAAGAACAAAAACTTAGTCGAAGTCGATTCAAACAAGAATATCTTTGATCATGTAATTTATGATTCTGAAATAGAGAAACAATTTGCATTAGATGCAGAGGCTGATGATGAGGTGCTCCTCTATGCTAAATTACCATCTTCTTTTAAGATTGATACACCAATTGGCTCATATAATCCGGACTGGGCATTAGTCTTCGGAGAAGATGGGGAAGAAAAGGTTTACTTTGTTGCTGAAACAAAAGGAACAGATGATATTAATGCATTGAAGGGAGCAGAGAAGCATAAGATTCTTTGCGGAACAAAGCATTTTGAAGTCCTCGATTCAGATATAAATTATAGAGTTTGCAAAGAATTAAAATCGCTTAAAGAGTGGATTTAGGAGATTATCCATGATTGACCCGGTATATTTAGATTTACATATTCATACTTCAGAAAATGCTGATGAATTAAATATGAATTATGATTCTAAAGCTTTAGTTGATAAAGTGATGGATTATTGTGACCATTCAATAGCTTTAATATCACTTACTGACCATAATGTCATTAATAAAGCGGCATATGAGAGACTGTTATCGTGTGGTAATAGAATCAATGTTCTGTTGGGGGCAGAATTACATATAAGAAACTATAAAGGAGCTAAACCATACCATTCGCATGTTTTTTTCAAGACAGATAGTATTTTAGATTGTATTGATGATATAAACGCATCGTTAAAAAAACTGTATCCTGTAAAAACGGTGTCAAATAAAGACAATATACCATCCTTAGAAGAAATCATTAGAGAGTTCAATAAATATGATTTATTAATACTTCCTCATGGCGGCCAGAGTCACGGTACATTTGATAAATCCTTTGCAGATAATGCTAATTTTGATAATGCAATAGAAAAAGCAATGTATTATAACCATTTTGATGGATTTACATCAAGAACGAATGATGGCGTTCAAAATACTATAGATTATTTCAAAAAGCTTAATATTTATGAATTTGTAAATTTGATTACTGGAACAGATAATTATAATATTCAAAGGTATCCAGAGCCGAAATCTCCTGAAGAAAAGGAATTCACACCTACCTGGATGATTGCTGAGCCGACATTTAATGGATTAAGAATTGCGCTGTCAGAAAAAAATAGATTGTATTATGGCGTCAAACCAGTAATACCAACGCAGATAATAAAAGAATGTCATTTATCTAATGATTCAATTTGCATAGATGTTGATTTAACCCCTGGATTAAATGTTGTAATTGGTGAATCATCATCCGGGAAATCACTTTTTATAGATAGTTTGTGCAGAAAACTGACAGGGAATATTGGAGAATCAGTATATGTTCAATTTGGTATAGATCATTTAGAAGTCGAGAATCCTAAGGGGTTTATTCCTCATTATATTAATCAAAACTTTTTAACCGAAAAAATAAACGATAAAAAAATAGAAGAAATAGATATAATAAAGAATCTTTTTCCAATTGATGATGAAGCAAAAAAAGAAGTTGACAGCAAACTTTTTGAACTAAAAAAACTGGTCACTGATTTAATAGATCAAGTAGAAAAGCTAGAAACAATCACTGGTAAATTGAAGGCTATACCATCAATAGGTAGTTTGATTTATTATGGAGAAGTTAAAGAGAATCCTGTTGATTATTTAGCGAATAAGTACGAATCATTAACTAAAGTCACATTTCCTAAAACAGATTATGAAAAGTATGTCAATGTATTAAATGAACTTAAAATTCTTAACACAAAAAATCTGTATATGGAAGACATCAGTAATGAAATAAAAAGAATAGAGAGCATTTTATTTGATGCATATAATAAATCAAAACTAACTGAAGAAATTGGCAATCTTGTTCATTTACAGAAAATAAGTTGTGACGATGAAATTAGAGAGTTCAACGGAGAAAATGCCACTAAAAAGGAACAGAGTGAGAAAATGCTGACCTATGTTAATGATTTTGTTGCTTGTCACAATAAGTTTAACGATGATATTTCTCGTTTGAGTACACTTAACTATAGAATTGAGTCAAAAACGATAGTTAGAGGAAATAATGAATTATCAATTACAAACAGATTGGAAATAACAGAAGATAAAATAATTAACGCTATCAATAAGTACCTTAAATCAAAAGTGGACACAAGATTGTCTTTATTACAGCCGGAATCGTTATACGATAATAACTGGTCTAGACGATCCCCTAAAGTGAATAATTATAATGATTTAGCTGATAAAATATATACAGAGATTTCCTCAGCAAACGAAGTAACATATAACATTAAGAACAAGAGGAAAGGAGATTTTATTAACTTAAGTCCTGGCTGGAAAACTGCCATATTGTTAGACTTGATACTAAATAGTACAGATGATTATGCTCCACTGGTGATCGATCAACCAGAAGACAATTTAGCAAGCAATTATCTCAATAAAGACTTAGTAGACTTAATTCATCAGGCAAAACAAAGAAGGCAAATAATTATCGTAACTCATAATGCAACCATTCCTATGCTTGGAGACGCGCAAAACATTATTATTTGCCAAAATACAGACGGCTTTATTACTGTGAAGAGTTATCCACTCGAAGGGAGTATACAAGGTAAAGACATAGTAGATTATGTGGCAGATCTAACGGACGGCGGAAAATCATCTATCAAAAAGAGGTTTAAAAAGTATAATCTAAAGAATTTCAAAGGGGAAGAGTAATCATGAAAATGCATGTTTCAAAAAAGAGTAACGAAATTGTTATCAATTTAGAAGTTGATGGCACATTAAAAGAGTTTGACTATATAACTTTTATTAATAAACTGTATAGAAAAGAACCAATCGAAGATATTACTTTTTCTAATGAAATTGATGAGTGGGAACAAAAACAAATCAATGCATTGGTTGAGAAAATTAGAGCAAAGGTAAACGAATAGCTAAACTTAAGAGTTGATTATAAATATGTTCCACAATATTGAATTGAGTATTTTGTTAAGAAGAAGAGCAAAGCAAAAAAAACGACTTTGCACAGTATGCAATGAAATAAAGCAGGAAATGCCATAGAATGGAGGCGAAAGGAAGTGAAAAACACACAGGTCTGTGATCATATTAGAGATCTTTGCGCTGAAAAAAAGATTGATTATAAGCAACTTCATTCGCTTTTATGTGATGCTATTGATTATTCATTGCAAGAAATTGATTATCCTGATCCTTCGATAGTTAATCGTTGGCTAAATGGTCAAACGGGGAGCCCAGACAAGAAATGGTTTCCATTTATTGCTAAAGCACTAGATGTTCCTGAAGAAGAGATTGCTGCAGGGAAAGAAACCGATGCAACTAAGGCAATTAAAGAAGCAAACAGGTGGGCAGAAATGTATAACCTGAATCAGCAAGAAAAAGAGAAAATAACAAGAATAATTTGGTGGGGGAAATACCATCTCATAATATTTGGATTATATTCTCTTGATTTAGGAGTTCTGTATCTGAATTTTACCTTATGGAAGAACGGGTTAGTTTTTTTAATTAATATTGCTATAGCTGTTGGTCTATATAGGTATGATAATAGAAAGTACAAAAAAGAAGCGGGTATAGGTAGTCGTCAGAAATTAAAAGATAGGGCCAGAGATGAAATAGGCTTTTACAAATCCCTGTTTCAGGATAATATTGTTTCACACATTACTTTAATTATTATTGTCACAATCTGTGTATTAGGTTTTCTTCCTTTTATAGAATCGTTGTTTTATAAGGGAACATTTTATCTATCAAGTACCATATACTTTGTAATTGCTTTTTTGCTAATAGTGCAAAGCGTAATCAAAAAGTAATAAAAAGTCGCCCTTATAGGATGGGCGGCTTTTAATTATTGGAAGGAGAAAACAAACTAATGATTAATAAGATTATCATACAAAGGTTGAATATGGAAAAAATAAATAGCAAATATAGTATTTACTGTGTCAAAAAAGTTGACGATACAATGATAATCAATGATAAGGAAATCTGTATTTATTCTGTAGCTTATAGGGATTCTACTACATTCTATGTTTTGGTAAATAGAAGATGCACAAAGGAAAC
>Ga0256404_1013751_pt1 | contig 10147 bp, 5 predicted proteins | sample RumenRJG_01DNA_FD_185990 | JGI IMG/M metagenome (GOLD analysis project Ga0256404, IMG submission 185990) | Bovine rumen microbial communities from Lethbridge, Alberta, Canada - RJG_01 | ecosystem: Host-associated > Mammals > Digestive system > Stomach > Rumen | place: Canada: Alberta | collected...
TAAATGGCCTCGGAAAGGTGCTTGTCGGTGCCGGGGAACATGTTCCGGAGCTTCTCGGGAAACTCCACGATTTCCACCGAGCAATGGTGCTTCCCGGCGAGCCCCGCAAGGACTTTCCTGTTCTCCGCCCTGATGCCGCCGTCGAAGATGAAAAAGTGCACGAAGGCTTTGGTATTGAGGAGAAGGGACAGCATGGCCGTGTACATGTACTTGCTGTAGCGGTCATCGGAGGCAAAGCAGACGTTTACTTCAGACATTGAGGGAGATCCTGAGAGAATACCAATCTACGGATTTTACCATCAAAGGCGCTGAATCATCAGTCCGGACAGGCAGGTGAGCATCTCACTGGCATTCCGCGAGGGTGCGCAGCTCCCTGAGGAGCGCGAGCTTTCCGCTGTCATCCGCGTGCTCCTTCTCGAGCTCCGCTATTCTCGCGAGGTAGGCGCCGCTCTCTGCCCTGATGTGCCTCCGGCAGTAGTCATGCCACCTTGCGCGCTCATCCTCGGTGAGGTGCTCCTCAAGGTTCCTCGCAAAATAGTGCTTCACCATGCGGTTTAGCCTCTCATCCCCGAACACGACGTCAAGCATTGCCCGGGGATCCTTTCTCTCGAGCGAGTGGAAGTACTTCTCGAGCCCCTTGTCCTCGCGGGAGATGAAGCCGTCATAGAGGCACTCCTCCGGGCTCCTCTTCCGCCCGTCCTGGGCGTTGTCAGCAGCATCCTTCTCGGAAAGCACCCGTACGGCCAGCTTTGCCTTCGCGATCTCCTTAAGGTAAACGGCAGCGTTGCGCTCGGCCTCATCCATATCGAGGCGCAGCTCCGCCGCCCTCCCGGGAGAGAGGAGGCTCAGGTCAAAGAGGCACTCGCAGCGGTTCTCATTGAAGAGAACGATATTGAAGTCCTGGAGTGATGTCCCGCTGCAGCGCCCCGAGGCCTCGTCAAACTCCCGGTGCATGCTGAATGATTTGGGATCAGGATGGTTAAGGAGCCTTCCGGGATCTGACGAGAGGTTCAGGCAGGCTACCTTCTCCGCCCCCGAGAGATTTATCTTCATGAGCGGGAGGACGAGCGCCGAGTAGGCATTCTCCCCGGGGAATGAGGTTGAGACGGCGAATGCCGGACGGCGGAGCGCTATGAGCCGGTCTGCCTCCGCCGAGAACTCCTGCCTGCTCCGCATTCTGAAGAAGAGATCCCAGAACTGAGGCCTCCTCTCCCTGATGAGCCCGGCAACTGATATGGTCGCCATGACGTCGGAGAGCGCCTCATGGGCGTGATCGTGGTTGAGATCGTTGAGCGAGGTGAGCTCCGTGAGCCTGAATGAAGGCACCCCGTCCTCCTTCACTGCGCAGCGGAAGGTCTCCGGATAGAGCGCGTGGCAGGACCTCACGAGAGGGAGGATGTCGAGCCTCGAGTAGTTCCTGAAGTAGCTGCTCATGAGGTAGGGGTCCTCGAAGTTCCGGTAGAAGAGCGCCCTCATGCACTCGTCATCGAACTTCACGTTGTTGTACCCGGTGAAGCAGACATCGCTCTCCGGGAACACGGAGATGATCCTCCTCACGTACTCGCTTTCGCAGAAGCCCTTCTCCGCAGCCTCGCGGGGCGTGATGCCGGTGACCATGACCGACTCGGGATCGGGGAGGAGATCGGGCGGCATGGCGCAGTAGATCGAGCCGCTCATCCCCTCAACGGGCTTCAGGCTGCTGTCGGTGACGCAGTAGGCGAACTCGGCCTGCCGGAGGCGGAAGCGGTCCCTCCCGAAGGTCTCGAGATCGTAGAAGAAAAACTTAAGGCCGCTCATCATCGCTCTCCCTGGTTTTAACGCCGGTCACGCCCGCCCGGCCTGAGCCCGGTATGATATCAAAAGTCATGCAATCCGGAGCGCTGCAGTGCACTGAATGGGAGGCGGGGACACGGAGCTGCCTAGTCCTTTGCCCGGTAGGCCTCCCTGAACTCGCCCGCGGTGTTCGGGCAGAGCGCCGGATCAGGCGCCCTCGAGAGCTCCTCGGTCGAGAAGAGGACCCAGCCGCCCTCGCTCACGAAGACGCTTTTGCTGTCCCTGCTCACGAGGATCCGCTCGCCTGCCTTCCAGGGATTCTCATAGGCCTCCATCGCGGGGGTCTCGCGGAGGATCTCGGTACGGAAGTTCACCCTTCTCCCGGAGAGCGGGAGCATGGTGCCCTTCCCGAACACGTCATCGCGGCTGTAGGAGAACCAGCGGTTGAAGACGCTGAACGCCTTGAGCGCGGTCTGCCTCTGGCTGCTGCGGTAAAGGACCGACGAGATGTGATCAGCCCTCAGGAGATGCCCTCCCCCGGGGAGCGCGTCACGGCTGTCGTCAGCGAAGCAGCCCCTCAGGAGCGACTCGTAATTGAAGAACGGATCAGCGTTTCCTTTGAGCCTGAAGCAGTCAGGCTCGGCAGCTATTCTGAGGCAGTACGGCACGGTGCCCTTCGCCGTCTCCTCTGTCTCCTTCCACGGCCAGGCCGAGGCGTCATCGGCGAGGCTTTCGTAGATCCCGGAGCACGACCAGGAGAGCTCCCGGAAGTTCGGCGCCTCGCTCATGCCCCTGTCCGGGAAAAGCAGATCGGCCGCCTCGTCTGTGATCCGCTCCCTTATCAGGGCGAGCGCTCCGGGGCCGAGACCGGCGCCCGGCACAATGAAGCCCTGCCTCATGAAGGACGAGGCGTACAGCCTGATGCTCCGCATGGTGCGGTCAGACGCGAGGATGCTGAAGTCCGGAAAAATCCTTGCGGAGCCGGCGTCAGGCAGATCCGCCCTGCCGCCGTCAGGCGCGTAGGCTGAGACGTCAGGGCTGCCGGTCCTCACGAGGACCGTGCTGAGGATTTCAGGTATGACGCTTCCCGCAAACCAGCTGCTGCCGTCCTCCTTCATGAAAAATACGCATCTGTAGTTCATTTAAGCACCGCTCAGTCAAATTCCAGGGTATACACGAGGTCCGCCGCCTGCGAGAGGCCGCTCACAAAGCGCACGTACAAGTCGCGCGCGAGGTCATATCTTACGCTTACTTCGGACGCGGAATCAAAAATGCCTATTCCGTACTGCACCCTGAGCCTCGGCGCGACGTAGCCCGAGATGCTGACCTTGGTATTGTCATCCTTTCCGGTGGTGTCGAGCTCGACGTCGCGCACGCCGAAGGTCTCAAGCATGCCGGTGACGGATCCGCCGACGAGCGAGAGCCCCGCCGAGATCATCATGGACTTCGCGAGGCTGCCGGTGTCCGACTCGCCGTCGGTGCCGTGGCCGCGGAGGATGTAGGAGAGCGCCTCGCTCTCATCAAGCTCCGGCTCGGAGAACACGCTGACCTTGGGCTTCTGTATCGGGCCGTAGACCTTGATGCCTGCCTTCACGTCATCGTCGATGGTCGTCGGATCCCTTATCGCCTGCACGTTGATGAGGCCGCTGTCAGGAGTGCCGGAGAAGCGCACCTCGCCGGTCTCGACGAGGAGGTTCTGCCCCATCGAGCGGTAGCGGCCGTTCTCGACCGAGATCTTTCCGAAGATGCCGAGGGGCTTCCCGGGCTTCTGCAGGATCCTCACGCCACCGGAGAGCCCTGACTTGAAGCCCATGGCGTCGACCCTGACGTCATCGCCGAGCCTCACGTCGAGCCTGAGCGAGAGGTTTGATGGAGGCTCGCCGCCTGCCATTCTGAGCTTCGCCTTCTCGGAGCCGGCGACGATGATGTCGTCAGACTCGCCGACGCCGTTCTCCGGGACAGAGCCCATGCCGAGGAGGGTGTCGGTTATCTCGGCGGTGCCGGACACTTCTGTTCCGGTGTCCATTCTCGCCGTGATGTCAGAGGTCAGGTGCGCGGTGCCGAAGTCCAGGAGCCCCACGGGGAAATGCGCTGTCCTCACGGTGACCGAGCCCTTCGGCGCGCCGCCCGCGATGCTTATCCTCCCGGTGACGCCGAGCGTCCCGTCAGGGCCTGATCTTAGTGATGACTTTATGGTGGCCTCAGGACCGCTGAAGCCGATGTCCGCAGTGAAATCGCGCACGTCAACGAGGTTTTCGAGAGTCTCCGCCTTCCCGTCACGGAGAGTCACGCTCCCGTCGAGGCGCGGCTCGCCGAGCGTTCCGCCTATCCTTACATCGGCTCCGATGCGCCCCTCAAGCTTCCTCAGCGTGTCGGCAAGGAGCGGCCGGTACTCGGAGAGCCTGAGGTCAGTGAGCTTAAGGGATCCGGAGAGCCTGCTCCGGAGATCCCGGATGCTCTGAGCCTTCACGTCCGCCGTAATGAGCCCGCCGCCGGCGCCTGAAACCCTGAGCCCCGCGTCAAGCGCCCCGCCCCTGAGCGAGACCTTTCCGTCTATGCCGCCGAGTGACACCTTCGTCCGGTCCTTGGTGACGGTGAGAGTCCCGGTCCTGAAATCCGCGCGAATGTCCTCCTTTTTCCCGAAGGCAACGGTGCTCTTAAGGTCAAAGAGCCCTTTGAGCGAGAGGTCTTGGGGGAGGAATGCCCTGAGCCTTGCGAAATCATATGACCTTATCTCCGCCTCAAGGCTCCCGGAGCCGTCCTTCACCCTGATCCCCGAGACCTTCACGCCGCTCGGGCCCGAGACAAGCGAGAGCTCGCCGCCCTTAAGCTCGCCGCTTTTAAGTCCGTAGGAGATTGGAAAAGGGCTCCTGAGGCTCCAGCTCCCCTCGGGGCTTCTGAGATCAAGCCGGCTCAGGGCGCCTTTCCACTCATCGCCCTTCACGCCGCCCGCCGCTGCGAGGCGGAGAGTGAGGAGATCGCTGAGGGCGGAGAGCGTGAGCTCGTGGCTCTTCTCAGTGCCGGAGAATACGAGCTCCGGCCTGATCCTCTGCCCGCCGGCGAGCACCTCTGAGGCGCTCACCGAGAGCTTTCCGGACCTCTGCAGGGGCCGGAGGCTCTCTGCCCTCACCGAGCCCCGGGAGACCTCAATGCCGGCGGTGCTGAGTGACGGAATGTCAATGGCCGCGTTCACCACGGGCTCCCTCATGCCGCCCTTCACGGAGACTTTTCCGCTGATGCTCCCCTTTGCGTCAGGCCAGAGCTTCTCTATGGCAGGGAGGCTCAGCCTCACTACGAGGTCCCTGTCAGTTCCGGAGGCCTCGACCGTGCTGCTGCCGCTCTGCAGGAGGAGCTTCCTCACGCTGAAGGTGAGATCCTTCCCGAACGATGCGCTCAGCGCCGCGTCGGCGGAGAGGGGCAGATCCATGAGCGAGCCCCTGACCTTAAGCCCCTTGAGATCCGCCGCGAAGCCCTCTCCCTTCATGGCGAACGTGCCGTCGACGGTGCCTGCCGCGTTCCCTTTGAGATCCTTCACCAGGGCGGTGAAGTCGCGGAGGTCAAACTCGGCCTTCAGCACCGCGCCGATGCCCTTTCTGAGATCCGCGGAGCTTCCCGCAAGGCTCACGAAGCTCCCGTCCCTGAGCTCTGCCTTAAGGCCCTTTACCTTTATGAGGCCGGAGTCATTCGTGACATCGGCGGTGAGCTCCTTCACTGCCGGGACACCCTCCGCGGTGAACCCGTCAAGGCGGAGGACGGCGCTCTGCCTGCTGAGGTTTCCGGAGGCATCGAGGGTGATTTTCGAAAGGGCGGGCGAGAGCCCCTGGAGAGCATAGGAGAGCTTTTTCCCGAGGAGCGATGCCTTAAAAGGAAGGTTATCGCCGATGACATTGCCTGATGCCTTAAGCCTCACGAAGCCGCCGTTCACCGAGGTCCTCAGATCCGCCTTAAGGTCCTGCAGCGTTCCGGTGAGCGAGAGAAGGATCGGATCCGCCCTTGCCGGGATATCCTTGGGAATGAATACAGAAACGTCTGCATCATAGCCAGAGACGTCAAACGACATGTAGTCAGTGAGTCCGATGCTCCCCCTGAGCGTGATGCTCCCGAGCTTCTCCGTGTGCGCGAGCAGGCGGTACACGTCGACCGTACCGGCATCTGCCCTCCCCGAGAGCTCGATGTGCGACTTCCCGGTCTCGAGCCCCTCCATCCGGTAGCCGCCGTCGATTGCGGCCTCCTTTACCCTGATGTCGAAGGGGATGAATACCGCGAGCTTCTCAAAGCCCCCGTCAGCAGCTCCTTCCGGAGACCGGGCCTCCTTTGCCGCAGCCGCCTTTCCCTGCGCATCAGTCTCAGGCTTCTGCCCGGCGGCCTGCTCCCCGCCATCACCGGACTTTAGGTGCACGTCAAGCCCAGAGGCAGCGAGTAGATCAGCATTGATGACGTGGCCTCCGAGAGATCCCTTGAGTGAGAGTGTGTCTGCCGTCACGTCGATGATGTCACTGAGGTAGGCGGCCTTATTGATGAGCAGGTCCTGTATCTCAATCTCAAGCGGCAGCTCGGCATATGAGGGCGGAGGGCAGGCGGGAAGACCATCCGCGCCGCAGGTTTCGGGAGCAGGAGACTCTGCCTCGCCCTCCGGCGTGATGAGTTTTATCTTAAGGCCGTCACCGTGGAGGCGGCTCACCGTGACCTTGAGGGGGCTTAATGAGATGTCCCAGGCGAGATCGAGGCTCTTCGCGCTCACGTCTATCGTGTCAGGGACGGAGAGCGAGAAGTCATCGGCCTGTATGCCGTGGAGAAGGGTTCCGCCGCGGTACTTGAGCGAGACGCCGTCTGCAAATGACGGAACCAGCCCGAGGATGAACGAGGTGCCCGGCCCGGTCGCCGCGATCCAGAAGAGCAGGGAGAGCGTCAGGAGCAGGATCGCCGCAAAGGCGGAGAGAGTGATTTTAAGGATTCTCATAGATCAAGCCCCAGGCCGAAATGAAGCCTTATTGGAATATGCGTCTCGGAGACTCCGACGCCGATGTCGGCGCGGATGGGTCCGACGGGCGAGATGTAGCGTACGCCGAGGCCGGTACCGACCTTGATGTCGGTATCGTCGCCATAGTCATTCGTTGCGGTGCCCACATCGGTGAAGACGGCCATCCTCACCTTGTTCATGACCGGCACCTGCAGCTCGACTGAGCCGACGGAGAGGTACCTCGCGCCGGTAAGATCGCCGTCATCGTTCTTCGGTGAGATCTTCTCGTAGCCGAAGCCGCGGACCGACTGGTCGCCGCCCGCGAAGAAGCGGAGGCTCGACGGGACGTCACCGATGGAGGAGCCGAGGATGGCGCCCTGCTCGGCGCGGATGACAAGCCTCGAGCCGTCGGTCGGCGACCAGATCCGCCGGTAGAAGGCGTCAAGGATGACAAAGTCCTCGGAGGAGAGCAGCGTCTTCGAGGAGAAGCGCGCGGAGAGGCGGATGCGCTCGCCGCTCGCCGGATCCGTGGTGCCGTCAGTCGTGAGGCGGCTTATCTCGGCGCCCGGCATCAGGAGGAAGACGTCATCCGAGTCGTCGGACTGGTCATAGTCCTCGAACGAGCTCTCGATGAAGTAGTCCCTCTGCCAGCGGCCGTGGGTCTTCGTGAAATAGTGCGCGCCGACGGTGAGGTTCTGGAACTCGGTGTCGTTGAGGTCCTTGTGGCGGTACTCGGCGGAGAGCCGGTAGTAGTCGTCTATCGGGTTCTCGCGCGGTATGTAGTAGGAGAAGTTGGCAGCCTGCGTCACGCCCGAGACGGAGAGCGCGGACTTCCAGGACTGCCCGCGGCTTCCCGCGAAAGGCCTGTTCCAGGAGACGCTCCCCCGCGGCCCCTCGTCGGTCGAGTAGCCGAGGCTCCACTCGGTGAGGTTGCGGGGCTTCGCCTTGAGCCCGATCCTGACGGGCACGGTGGAATTCCCGCTGTCCATCTCCCTCATGTCGGGGCGGACGACTACCGACTTGTAGTAGCCGGTCTCGTAGAGCGTCTGGTTCACGGAGGCAAGATCAAGCGCGCTGAAGAGATCGCCCTCCTTCACGCTCACGAGCCCCTTCACGGCATCGTGCGACTCCTCGAAGCCCTCCATGGTGATTTTCCCGTAGGCGAAGCGGGTCCCGGGCTCTATCGTGAACGAGAGGTCGGCCTTCGCCTCGTCACGGCTCACGATTACGGTGGAGTCCGTGATCTTCCCGGTGAAGTAGCCGTCGCTGATGAGCTTTGAGGTGATGTCCGCCTTGAACGCCTCATACTGCGGGTGGATGAGGGGCTTCCCCTTCTCTATCCCGTACTCCGCGGCCTTGTCCCTCGCAAAGGCGGCGATCCTTCCCTGCTCCGGGAGCTCGGCAGCGGTCCCGATCCTCACCTCCCGGTAGAGAGTGCGCTCACCGCGGTCAATCCTCACCTCAATCCTGCCCTTCTCCGGATGTCTGACCTCAATCTCCGGGCTGTACCAGCCGTAGGGGACAAGCGCTTTCTCACAGGCTTCCCTCACGAGATCGTCACGCTCCTCCGAGAAGGACTTTCTCGCGGAGAGCGCACTGAGGTAGGCGCTGACATTCTCCTCCGCCTCGTCATCAGTGGCATCCGCAACCCCGATTTCGATCGCGGGCGTCTCCTGTTCATCCGCGCTGCCCCCGGCCTCCGAGGAGGCGCCGGATCCCGCACCGGCGGGATCCTCCGGGGAAGCCTCCCCGTCTCCCCAGGCGGCCGGCGAGAGCGCCGCAAGGATCGCCCAGGGGGCAGCAAAGCGCAGCAGGGAGGAGAGTTTTTTCATCGCACGCCATCCAGAAGCAAAGGGTATTCACCTGTGATCGTAACATGAGAGGCGTGTCCGTTCCGGAGAGCGCCTCAGACAGCCGGGCAGAATTCCCCGGGCGTTTCCGAAATGTGCGCTGTGCCTGCGTGAGGGCGCGCGCTTTGTGGCAAAATACGGAAAGCCCTATACCGCAGTGTGGATTTATGGCCGGCCTGACTTGCCGGAAAGCCGGATGAGGGTTTAAAATGTGAGTCAGATCACATTTCATGCATTTCCCGGAGCAGATCATGAAGGAAAGAATCGACTACTATCCGTTCAACGAAAAGTACAGCCGCTTTGTCGAGATTGACAGCAAATGCACTTTTCACAGCCAGATGGATCCGGAGAACTTCTCCTACCTGCTTTACCTTGACTACCGCCCGATCCCCTTCTGGCAGGATTTCGGCAAGTCGTGCGTAAGGCTCTGCGGCGACGGGAAATACCATAACAGTCAGTACTTCGTGAACAGCGACTGCGGCAAGCGCTACATCAACGTCTCGGACATCGAGGGCTCGGTCATCAGCGCGGAGCCCCACCACTGCATCATCGGCGACCGGGCGAAGCTCTACGCGTTCGCCCGCGTCAGGAACCCGGGGAGGACGCTTATCGTCGCCCCGCACCCTGACGACGCCGAGCTCGGCGCCTTCACCTTCCTCTCCTCCAACCCGGCCAACACCTTCGTCGTCACCCTGAGCGCCGGCGAGGCGGTGAAGGACATGGACAGGCAGTACTTCTCCGGCATGGATCAGGATCTCTCCGCGGCCATTAGGCGCAAGGGAACCCTCAGGGCCTGGAACGCCGCGACCGTACCGCTTCTCTGCGGCATCGAGTCAGACCACCTCTACATGCTCGGCTACCCTGACGGGAAGCTCACCGAGATGATGATGAAGCCCTCGACCGACATAAAGAACCCCGCGGATCCGGAGCTCAGGCCCTCATTCTTCAGGCTCTACAACCGCGACCTCCTTGCCCACGGCGAGGAGAGCCGCTGGGATCACCTGGTCGACGAGCTTGCCGATCTCATGAGCAGCCTCGCCATACAGACCGTCGTCGTCACAAACCCGATAGTCGACTCCCATCCCGACCACATCGCCGCAGCCTATGCGGTTGCCGACGCGATCAGGAAGAACTCCTTCACCCCGGAGAACGTCTTCATGTACGTGAACCACATCAGGAAGGCGAAGCGCTTCAACACCGGCCCGGTCGGGTGCGTCGTCGGCCCGCAGGTGTTCAACGCGAAGCAGGTGTTCGGCACGGTCATGAACTTCGAGTCGCGCCCGCTTGACGGGGAGCTGCTGAAGAAAAAGGGCATCGCCATGAACGCCATGTACGATCTCTACCGCCCGGACGGCTTCTTCGCGACAGTCCGCCATATGTTCAAAAAGCCCCAGTGGTTCGACTCGCCGAGGATCGGCCTCGGAAGGTACTTCATGAGATCCCTGAAGGCGAACGAGCCGTTCTGCGTCGTGAGCGGCCATCAGTTCCTGAAGCTCTGCGACGAGTCAAGGAACATGGACTGCAGCGAGGACGGGAAGCAGTCCTAGCCCTGCGCCCTGCGCCC
>Ga0256404_1013754_pt1 | contig 10147 bp, 8 predicted proteins | sample RumenRJG_01DNA_FD_185990 | JGI IMG/M metagenome (GOLD analysis project Ga0256404, IMG submission 185990) | Bovine rumen microbial communities from Lethbridge, Alberta, Canada - RJG_01 | ecosystem: Host-associated > Mammals > Digestive system > Stomach > Rumen | place: Canada: Alberta | collected...
AGTTAAGGATAGTCAGCAGGTATTCTCTGACTGCAGCCGGGTGATAGCCCATATCCCTGTAATAGCTAAGAGACAGCTCCGGGTCCTTTCTCTTGGAAAGCTTCCTCTTGTGGCCTTCCTCGCCTATCTTCATAAGCTGGGCTGTGTGGCAGTAAACCGGCAGCTCCCATCCCATGTCTCTGAAAAGTTCAACGTGAATTGGCAGCGATGGCAGCCACTCCTCGCCTCTTACAACATGGGTTGTCCTCATCAGATGGTCGTCGATGACGTGGGCAAAATGATAGGTTGGAATGCCTGTTGTCTTGATGATGACGATATCCTGGAAATTCTCAGGCACGTCAAGGCCGCCTCTGATGGCATCTACCACCTTGTTCCGTTTGATGTCCTGTCCTGCAGCGTTAGGTGTTCCCTCAGATCTGAGCCTGATGACAAAATCCTCACCGGCCTTGATCTTGCTGATCACTTCAGCCTGAATCTCCGGATCCTTGTCCCAGTCTCTGTACCTGGACCAGCCAGCATATATTCCAGGAGCCAGTTTCTGCGCCTCCTGTTCAGCTCTTATGGCGTCAATTTCTTCAGATGTGAGGAAGCAAGGATAAGCCTTGCCCTGGGCGATGAGCCATTTTGCAAAAGTCCTGTAGATCTCTCCTCTGTGGCTCTGGGTATAATCACCGTAATCTCCCACATCTCCGTGTTCTGTAACACCTTCATCGAACTTGATGTCAAAGAATCCAAGGGAAGAAATGACTGTCTCCACTGCGTTCTCCACGAAACGCTTATCGTCTGTGTCTTCTATTCTGAGATAGAAAACTCCACCGCTCTGATGAGCCAGCCTTTCATCGACAAAGGCTCCGTACAGATTGCCCAGATGGATGAAACCTGTAGGACTTGGTCCCAGCCTGGTGACCATTGCACTTTCCGGCAGATTTCTAGGGGGATACATAGCCTCATAGTCTTCCGGGGTCTTGGTAATCTCCGGATATATCAGCTGACTCAGCTCTTTATAATCCATAATGTCTAACTCCTGGTAAAAATTCTTCAGGGATCACCGTTCAATAAGCGTTCAATCCCTGCTAAAGCGCCTGATAAAGCTAGATTATTATATACTATGGTATGTTCTATTGCAAAAATAGAGGACGCGTAAAAGATTTTCTTATATATCAAATATATAAAAGTGCTTTAACGGTCGGACAGCCTCTAACAAAAACGGGCTGCCCCATCCCCCGACTATTTTATTTAGCGGGAACGCGACAGCCTTTAGTATGGAAGGAAAATTTTATGGGCTAAAATCGTTATAGGGTAACTAAATAAACTATTTACAGTCATTCACTTTATCCCTGTTCTTCTTCCAGACAGGATAATATTTGAAAATCAAATTGTCCTCTTCTGGAGTGAACAAAAGGTATTCTTCTTCCTCTCCGGAAGTCTCTCCAAGAGCATCATTGCATATTGAAACAAGTCCCTGAACCGTCGCCTGGCCGAAGCCTTTTTTAAGCTTCAATGGTTTACCTGAGAGGCTTGACACCATGCGGCACAAAGTTTCAGACTGGAATCCTCCTCCGCATCCCAGCAGAAAATCTGGATCATTTCCCGTAATTTCCACCAATCTTTTCAGTTCTTCATAAGTAGCACAGGCAATATCTCCAAGGATTGAATACATTAAATCTGCTGAGGTAACATTATCTTGCAGAGGTGATCTCATGAAAAATCCACCGTTGCGCAAGCCTCTCTTTTCATAGAACAGAAGGGATGTGAATGACGCTGTACACTTGACCTCCTTAATCCCGCTATACTCTTCTTCCAGTTCATCATATGATTTATCGGGACATAACAGTTTTTTCATATTCTGATAATTCAAACCGGTGACACCTGGATTCATTTCAATCTGATAATTGTCACCGCTAACATTTGATTCTACCCATACTCTCTGTTCCGGGTCATAGAAGAATTCATCTTTAAGAGTCACAACCGGCGATGTGGTTCCCGAGACAATAGCTATTTCACCTGCCTTGATACCAGTCTGTCTGATTGCAATCTGAGTATCTGCTCCACCTACAATGAAGACTGCATCTTCATCAAGATTGAGAGCATCTGCATATTCCCTGTCCACAGGCCCTAATATTGATCCGCCAGGAACCAGTTCTGGAAGAATATCTTTATCGTAATCGTACCAACTACAGATATCCTCTGACCAGCTTTTTGTCATCAAGTCATACAGCTGCGATTCGGAGGCATGAGACGGTTCGATGGAACATTTGCCTGTGAAAATATATCCCATCCATTCGCTGAGGCTGGTAATTTTGTAAATTTTATTGAACTCTTCCGGGTGCTTCACTTTGAGTCCCAGAAGCTTTCCTGCCCCGAAATCCTCAGTAAGCCATTTCCCTGAACGCTTATAAATTTCTTCAGCATGACCTATATCATTGATAAATGCCTTACCCCTGTTGTCAATATTAGGCAGCCCCAGGAACGCCTTACCGCATCTGTCAATTAACACGAAACTCTGTCTGGCGGCTGCAGCAGAGATTCCATTGACTTTGATTTCCGGGTGTTCTTTACAAAGCTCATAACAACCTTTTATTAGCTTTTCCGACCATCGTTCTGGGATGAAGTACTGCCCATCATCATAGGAATCATCCCTGTAGTATTTATTGTCAAATCGTTTTATTCCCAGCACTTTGCCGCAGGAATCCACAAGGCACACCCTGCTGTTTCCCGTTCCCATGTCGAACATCAGATAGTGTTTCATACTATTTGCAAAGCTCCTTATTGAAAATCACTTTCTCAATATCTTTTCCAGACAGCCATACTTTTAATCCTTCATTGAGGATCTCTGACTGATGATCTGTAACCTCGTAGGTTGCACCGCAAGTATGTGGTGTAAGAAGAACGTTTGGCAGATCTGCAAAAGCCATGTCACTTTCTGTTGGAGGTTCATTGTCCAGCACGTCGATGATTGCACCACCGATTCTTTTCTCTTTTAATAACGTAAGCAGAGCATCATAATCTACAAGGGCTGATCTTGCCGCATTTACAAAAACTGCATCCTTTTTCATCGAACAAAGCAGTTCCTTTGTAATCATTCCCCGGGTTTCCTCCGTTACGTTCAAGTGGATTGTGATAATATCACTATCCTGGAAGATTTCTTCTATTGTTTTCTTGCGGAACTGGCCATGATCTCCCTGATTTCCATATACAAATGGATCACAGAATGAAATATTACAGTCAAAAGCTTCAAGGATCTTTGCCACTATTCTGCCGATTCCTCCGAAGCCGATGATTCCAACTTCCTTACCCTGAAGTTCATGTCCCATCCAGAGATAATAGGGAGTAGTTCCTTCTACCCATTTCCTGTCTTTGACCCACTCTACTGACTGGACCAGGTTTCTTTCGAAGGCAAGAATCATTCCCACAACCATTTCTGCCACTGCCTGCCGGTTCCGTGCCGGTGTGCATATTACGGGCACCTTATGTCTGGTGCAGGCTTCAACATCAATATTTGCAGGGTTACCTCTGCAGTCTCCTATGGCTTTCAGCCCCCTGTATCCATTGAGCACCTTTTCTGTCACTCTGTCCAGCTCAGTTATCAAAACATCCGGCTTCTCTGCAAGCAGATGCTCCAGCAGTTCATCTTCATAGTACCTTTCACCTGTTTCAGTCCACGGTTCGTAAACCACCTCGTCGAAAAGTCTTCCCAGTTCATCAAGACATTCTTTTTTATATGGCGCTCTTACATAAACTTTCATTTTGACTCCTCCAAATATCAAAGCATTACAAATGCCGGCCCATTTTAAAGGGCCAGCCTGAGTACATCAATGAATTTTTCTTTATCGAGAGGATAGTAGTGTCCTACTGTTGACGTTCCATTACTTGTAGCTCTATCCGCCATATCCTCAAAATCTTTGTCATCTATACCCATCTCTGCAAGGGTAGTCTTTAAACCCAGCATTTTATAATACTTTTCCAAAACACCTGCCATTTCAAGTGTCATCTCTCCGCTGGTCTTATCTCCCCGCTCAATTCCGAAAAGCTGTTCTGCCAGTTGAGCAGTTTTCTCGGAATGATGCTGGGCAACATATCTCAGGTATGCCAGCATCACAACAGCCATTCCTTCACCATGGTTGATGCCGTATTGAGCGCTGAGTTCATGTTCCACACGATGGGATGCCCAGTCGGTTTCCCTGCCTGTATCCAGGGAATTGTTATGAGCAATGGTTGCCAGCCACTGTATCTCTGCCCGGGAATCATAATCGGAAGGATCTTTCATAACCCTTTCACCGTTGATCAATAGTGACTTTGCAGCACCGATTATCAGATAATCGGTAGTATCAACATGTTCAGTATTTGTAAAAAATCTTTCCATCAGATGGCTCAGGATGTCCGAAATGCCGGTAGCTGTAAGGTATGGCGGAAGGCTTACTGTAAATTCCGGATCCAAAACGGCAAATTTTGGAATCAACTTTTCATCTTCATAGCCGATTTTATGGATTCCATTGCTTAAAATAGTAGCAGTGGAAGACTCTGAACCTGATGCCGGTATCGTAGAAACAGCACCTATTGGAAGAACTTTTTCTGGGACGGCCTTTCCTGTAAAGAAATCCCATACATCACCGTCATAGGATATTCCCATTGCAGCAGCTTTCGCAGTATCAATTACACTGCCTCCTCCAACAGCAAGGAGAAAATCTACATTATTCGCTCTCGCGGTGTCAATAATGTTCCGCACCAGCTGAATTTCCGGGTTTGATCTTATTCCATCCTGCGAACAAAACCCTATTTCAAGACGGCTGCAGATCTCTTTGATCTCATCATAGATGCCAAGTCTTACAGCTGAATTGGTATGTATCATCATAAGTGAATGAACATTCATTTCCTTCAGCAAACTTTCAATTCTGCCATAAGGTTTGTTTCCGAAAATTATCCTTGCCGGGTTTATAAACTCAAAGTTATTCATAGCAATCTTCCTGTCTACTTTGACTCCTTAACCTGTCCATATGTATTGAATTTTTTCATTACAAATTCCATTTCATCTCTATCAAGAATGTTCGGTGTACCTATTGCCATTGTTCTCCACTGAATCTCAGCAATCCATTCGCAGCTGGAAGCAACGCCGAATGCATCTTTAATATCTTTTCCTATTGCCAGCATTCCATGATTTGCCAGAATAGTTGCTTTTGAATCACCTATAGATTCAGCAGCGGCGATTGCCAGTTCTTTTGTCCCATAAGTCTTATATGGAGTTACTGGAACAACGTCTGTTCCCGCATCTGCAAGGATGTAGTGAACGGATTTCAGAGGCATGCCCAGGCATGCAAATACCGTGCAATACATTGAGTGAGTATGAACAACTGATGTGACCCATGGGAATTTCTTATACATTTCAATATGGAGATCTTTTTCACTTGAAGGTTTTCTTTCTCCATCTACAATTTCACCCTCCAGATTCAGTATTACAACATCTTCAGGTTTTGTCTTGAAATAGTCCATTCCTGAAGGACTCAGTGCTACCAGTTTCTTTTCCGGGTCAAAAATACTGATATTCCCCCCAGTTCCGTTTGTCAGATGCTGTGTTACCATCTTTTGCCCATACTCAACTACGAGGTTTCTTTCTTTTTCCATTAACATGATTGTCTGCTCCTTGTTTGATTTGATTAGATTTTATTGCTCTGTTATTAATATGTTCCCCTAAGTTCATCTGCTTCTTTATGAAGTCTTTCCACTGTCTCATCATCAAGAACCACTGGCTTTAGACCTACTTCCTCAGGAGAAAATGTAACCCTGCCATTTTCAAGGAGGAAGCAAGGCAGTCCTGCATATCCATTTGCCTTAGCCTCATCAAAGGCCGGATCCTTATCTCTCAGAGAAAGGAACTCTTTTAAGAGCAATATGTGCTTACTCACATCAACAATCTCAAATCTGCTGTCACCTTTCACCTGTTCGTACAAGCCCGTACATTCGGGGCAGCTGTTTATACCATAAAGTGTAATCATCTTTTCCACTCCTCCCTTTTCTTAAATAATTAATATTCTTTATAACAGTCTTATTAGTTTTAGTAAAAATCCTTTACCGGTTCATCGAAGTATGACGTTAAATCATATGGTGAATATACTCGTCTGTCAGTTACGACCCCTGAAATAAGATGAGGAGGCACTACATCAAAGGATGGGTAGATTGCCTTAACCTGAGGCAGGGTGTTCTGGATTCCCCTGTAAGATAAAACCTGAGCAGGATCCCTCATTTCAATTACAATATCTTTTTCGCTGTATTTATCTGCATCAGGAATTCCAGTAACAAAGTATGGGATTCCAAAATGATTTGCCAGAATTGAAATCTGGAATGTTCCGATCTTGTTTGCAATGTGCCCGCTTCTTGCAATGCTGTCTGCAGCAGATGTGAATAAATCGATATTCTCGTGCTGCATGGAATAAGCTACCATATTATCCGTAATTACTGTTGTATCAAATCCCATGGAAGCGAAGCAGCTTGAGGTGAGTCTCGCACCCTGAAGATATGGACGTGTTTCAGCACACATTACTTTAAAAGACTTGTTTTTGTTCATTGCTGCCCGTATAACCGTGCCTATAATAGTCTCCCCATAGCATTGAGTCAGTATCTTTCCGTTGTAAGGAATAAGGTCTGCCAGGTTATCTCCCACAAGCTGCATTGTACTATATCTCCTGTTCAGAGATTCTATAGTTGCTTCGACGATTTTCTCTATCGGGTCTTCTCCTGAAGCCAGTGCATTCTTAGCTACTTCAACACAATGGTTCGTTATTATTCCATACCTGTTTGCCGTAGTTGGCCTGGCATGGGAAAGAGTATAAGAAGCCTTTTCAAGATATTTAATCTGAGCATCCTCTTTCTGCCCTCTGCACTCATATGCTGCAAGGGCCATTCCCATCCCCACTGCCGTATATGGTCCGGCACTTTGTGTAACCATGTCTGCAATAGCCTGTGCCACCTCACCATGGGTTTTGCAATCAACGAATCTGGTCTCAGTTGGGTATACCCTTCTATCCAGGATTCTTACATTTCCCTGGGTATACCAGGCTACATTTTCATATTTAAGCAGGAAAGGCATATTCTGGTCTTTTCTTTCCATGTTCTTCTCCTTACCTTACTTCATTAAACATTTCTATTAATTGTACACCGGAATTGATACTGAAGCGGTTCATTATCAATTTTTTGCCCAGCAGAATCAAAGCTCTTTCCATCGGAATCCTGATTTCCAGGTCATGAACTGATGTAACTTCCATTACCTTGGAATCCCCAACTACTCTTCTGATAATCTCTGTTCCAGCAAAACCGATGGAATCCGCCATTACATTTTCCAAATAATCTTTTTTAAAGGCCTCCAGAGTATAGAACGGGAACTCAACAATCTCATCGTACTTTCTGTCAAGTTTTTCAGCCGTCATATCAAAAACCTCTGAGATGGTCTTTTCAAGGGCAGCAATTGCATTCTCTTCTTCCGGCATGGTAAATATCTTATTTGCAAGTGAAAAGAACAGATTACCTATTACATTTCCGATGTCGTATCCCATAGGACCATAAAAAGCAAATTCCGGGTCAATTACTTTTATTCCATCTTCATTTGCAAATATAGAACCTGAATGCAGGTCTCCATGTATCAGTGCCTGAGCGTTGTTCATGAAAGCGTTTCTGAGTTTTGCAACTTCTACTTTCAGCTTCTCATCATTGGTGAGCTCATTTAATACAAAGTCTTCATTGCCCTTTGTAATGATATTTTTATTTCTTTCTACATAAGGCCCGTCATAATATGGCTCAGTGAGGACCAGATCCTCTGTGATATCGCACAACTCCGGATTTATATAGAGGCGGACAGCCTTTTTCTTTTCTTGCCTGTCCATAACCAGATCGGTGGTAGGCAGAAGAGAGTCCGCAAGGAAATTTGAAATATTTTCTGAAAGATGTGGATATATTCTGTTTTCCATAAGTTCCTTACGGAGATTTTTATACTGGGAAATATCCTCCATGGAAATTGCAGCCATGGTCTCATCGTAGTGATAAACCTCAGGAACATATTCAGGTGCAAGCCTGCTTTCCACAGACAGAATCTCTGCCTCTATCTTATTTCTGTGCATATCAAGAGGTCTTCCGCTGGATCTGAGGAGCCTGTCGGCCTGTTTAACAATTACGCTCCTGCCAGTTTTTTCATCCCACACTTTAAATACATAATTAATGTTTCCATCACCGATTTCTATAGCCTGCAAATTATCGGTACCTTCGAAAAAATGCAGAACTTCAACAGTGTACTTCTTTACGCTTTCTGTATCCATCAGAAAGAACTTTTCATAGTTAGACATTTTTACGACCTGCCTCCTATAAACATAAGGGGAAAGGATAAAACCGAAACCTAACGGCAGCTTGTCCTTTCCCCTGTGCGAGAACGCGTTATCTCATATATGTATTCCTATTCAGCTTCTGCTGCAGATGGTGAATCTTTCTTGTTCACTACAGCCTTTGGCCATCCAAGAATGATGAATACAATACCAAAGACAAACATGAGCATGCTGTACCAGCAGAATGGAACTATTGACATTGTTGAAATCTTGCAAAGACCTGCTGCTGCGAGGAGCTGTCCTGCCCATGGGCATACACCATTTCCTGCTGATGAGAACAGATCCAGGATACTAGCTGTACGTGCGCGGGAAAGGTTGAATTTGTCTGCAATGTCTTTCGCAATAGGTCCGGCAGTAATGATGGAAATTGTGTTGTTTGTTGTGGCTAAATCAAGCAGAGTAACCAGTGCCGCAATTGACAGCTCTGCACCCTTGGAACTCTTTACTTTACCTGTAAGCTTGTTGAGGAGCCACTGAATACCGCCCAGGTAATCCATGAGAACAACCAATCCTCCAACCATTACGGCAATAGCTGCTGTGTCCTCCATGCACTTTATTCCATCTCCCAGTGTTGCAAGTGCTTTTGCCCCTGTGAAGCTTCCCTGTGCAAGACCAATAACAACACCTGTAAGAACTGCTGCACCCATGGAAAGCATTACATGTACTCCAAGCAGTGAAAGTACAATTACGAGGATGTAAGGGATAAGCTGAACAAAGTTCCAGTCCAGAGAAGATTTGTCAAGAGTAGTTGCGCTGGAATTGAAGGCTGCCATTATCGTTGTAATGATTACAGCAGGCAGGACCATCAGGAAATTGGCCTTGAACTTTTCTCTCATTCCGACTTCCTGTGTTCTTGTAGCAGCAATAGTTGTGTCTGAAATGAAGGAAAGGTTATCACCAAACATTGCTCCGGAAACAACGATTCCGGCAATCAGAGGAAGACTCATTCCTGTTTTTGAAGCAATATCAATGCCAATCGGCATAAGAGCTGTTACTGTACCCATGGAAGTACCCATTGAAAAACTCAGGACACATCCGATGATAAACAGTCCCGGGAGAACCATATTTGATGGCAGCAGCTTGAGGCCAAGATTGGACACTGAACTTACAGCTCCCATTCCACCGGCAACAAAGTAAAACATACCAGCCTCGAGGAATATGAAGAACATAAGGATCAAAGTATCGTCTCCGCCGCCCTTACAGAACATGGTTACAATATCGTCGAAAGACTTGCCTTCTTCTTTCCTCTTCTTAGAAGCGAAGATGAAGGCAAATATTACCGCAATAAGAATACCTACGTTAAGCGGCAACGTGCTTGCATTTTTCGTGATAATGGTGAGTGCAATGTAAAGACCTACAAAGATCACCAGCGGGAGCAGCCCCACAAAGTTTCCCTTCTTATTATCCATTATGGATCTCCTTTCAACTTGATTCCGATTAATAGTGCGAATAATTCTTTTGCTGATTCCTCGATGATTTACATGTTAACAATATAACAGTAACACACAAAAATCAACAGATTATCACATTTTCACAAATAAAATCATCACGAATTCAAATAAATCCACACTCAATAAATAAAAAATCCTTATATTAAATGTTTTTCCGTACTGTACACACGCTTTTGAGGATTATTTAACAAATCAATAACCCCTGCCTATTTAACTTGAACAGATTTTAAATTATAATTTTCTCAATTGGTAAACTGGAGGTATTACAGTGCTTAAAATTGACAGGCAGACTGCCATTGAACGAGAATTATCCCTTAACGGAAGTGTGCGTAT
>Ga0256404_1013756_pt1 | contig 10144 bp, 8 predicted proteins | sample RumenRJG_01DNA_FD_185990 | JGI IMG/M metagenome (GOLD analysis project Ga0256404, IMG submission 185990) | Bovine rumen microbial communities from Lethbridge, Alberta, Canada - RJG_01 | ecosystem: Host-associated > Mammals > Digestive system > Stomach > Rumen | place: Canada: Alberta | collected...
CACTGCCTCGAGTGCGGCCAGTGCGAGCTCAAGTGCCCGAACACGATGTTCGGCGGCGATTTCTACCACTATGCGACGACGACCGTCGATCTCGTGCGCAAGATGCGCCGCGATCTCCACGCGCAGGGCATCGACTACGACGGGTTCGACGAGGTGCAGCAGGTCATCGATGAGCACCTCGCGCACGATGCAGGTCCCGATGAGGAGCTCACGAGCTGGTCTGCTGGCCTCGATCTGCCGTTCTCCGGCGAGACGATGATGTTCGTCGATTACTACAATGCGTTCCAGACGCGCGAAGTGCCGATCGCTGCGGCGAAGATCCTCAAGGCAGCCGGAGTGGAATTCGGCATCCTCAAGCATCCGCACGTCACGACGGGCGAGCTTTACGAGACGGATGAGGACAAATGGGTTGAGGCGGCAAAGAAGAACGTTGCCGACCTCAAAGCCGCCGGTGCCAAGACGGTCATCCTCGTCAACCCGCATGAGTACTCCTACTTCATCAAGGAGTATCCGCGCTACTGCGGCACGCTGCCGTTCGAGGTTGTCTACATCACGGACTACGTCAACGACCTCATCAAGGCGGATAAGATCGCGTTCGTGAAGCCGTACAATAAGAATGTCACGTACCATGATCCGTGCAGCCTCAACAAGCTTTGCGGCAACTACCAGGCGCCGCGCGAGATCATCGCGGCCCTGCCTGGCACGCACGCTGATATCGAGAAGCCGATTCTCCAGTGGAAGTACTGCTGCGGCAACGGCGTCTCCGGCGCGTTCCGCAAGGCGCTGCCGGATATCGCCTACAAGATCGGCGTGCGCCGCCTGCGCCACGCGAACGATGTCGGCGCCGAGGTGCTGCTGCTCGCGTGCCCGCACTGCAAGGACATGTTCGCCGAGACGAAGACGAAGTCCGGCATCAACATCGAGCCGGTGCACATCCTGGAAGTCGTCGCTTACTGCATGGGAATCGAGGTGTGAGAAATGGCTGAGAAGGTTGTAAAGAAAGACGGTTACTACGAAGTCGAGCCTTGGCGGATGACGGAGTATCTCCATCAGCACACGGTGAATGACGAGGCGATTAAGAAGATGCATCAGGATCGCATGCTCTATCTCACGTGGATGCACGAGCAGGAAGCCTGCCGCTGCCTGCCGGGCTACACGAAAGAAGAGCTTGAGAGCTGAGGCAGCTTTTGCGAGCCGTTTCTGGCGGCTCATGTGAGAAAAGCCGGGAAATGCCGGGAGATGCAGAGATGAGGCGTACATCTCCCGGCGTTTCTGTATATAGGAGGTGTCTGGCATGCACATTGTTGTTTGTGTGAAACATGTCGTGGACAGCACGGAGATCCATGTCGACAAGAAGACGAACGAGCTCGTGCTGCGCGGTCTTTCCACGAAGATCAACGACTACGATAAAAACGCCGTCGAGGAGGCGGTGAAGCTCAAGAAGGAGCTCGGAGCGACGGTCTCGCTCATCTCCATCGGACCGCGCGACGCGGTCAAAACACTCAAGGAGGCGCTCGCGATGGGCGCAGATAACGCCTATCTGCTCACGGTCTCCCCGCGCCAGCAGCTCGATACGGCGCAGGTCTCGCTGATTCTCTCGAAGATGGTCGAGAAACTCGCTCCCGTCGATCTCGTCCTCTGCGGCGAGGTCTCCGAGGATGGCTACAACAGCCAGACGGGCGCACGCGTCGCCGCGCGCCTCGACCTGCCTGCGGTCAGCTATGTCACGGCGCTCCAGGCGACCGAAGGCGGCTATGAGGCGGTGAGCACGCTTGAGGATACGGCTGAGACGGTCAAAGGCCCGCTGCCGGCCCTGCTCACGGTGAGCAGCGCCATCAACGTGCCGCGCCTGCCGACCGCCATCCAGATCATGAAGGTCCGCTCCGACCGCATCAAGCAGTGGAAGCTCAAGGATCTCGGCCTCGAGGACAGCGTGCTCGAGATGCCGGCCGTCACGATGCTCGGCTACGAGATTCCCGAGCAGGAGCGCAAGAACATCATGATCGACGGCACGCCTGCCGAGGCCGCGAAGACGCTTGTGAAGTATCTGGAGGAAGAGAAGGTGATGAACTGATGGGCGCATATAAAGTATTGATCTACGCGGCAGCAGAAGAGACGGCAGGCCGTCTCGCTGCGCTCGCAGCTCCCCTCGCAGAGGGCAGCATCGTTTATCTGAAGGCGGGAAGCGCTTTCCCGGAGCAGGAGGCGGCGGCCGTGAAGGCAGCCGCGGAAGCGGCAGGCGCTGCGGTGCTCATCGCACCGGCGTCGAAGAAGGGCAACGAGGTCATGGCGCGCGCCGCGCAGCTCATCGATACGGGCTGCGTCACCGAGGCGCTCTCGCTCGCCGCGCAGGATGGCAAGCTCACGGCGAAGCGCGCGATCTACGGCGGCATCGCCGTGGGGAACTTCGCGTTCGAGACGGAGACGGCCGTGCTCACGGTCGCCCTCTCCGCGCTCGCTGGCGTCGAGACCGCCGGGGCATATGAGGCGGCGGCTTCCCCAGCAGCGGCTCCCCCGCCCGCGAAGGAGCTCGTCAAGACGGAGCCGCTCGCGAAGACCGTCGACCTCACGAAAGCGAAGCGCATCGTCTCCTTCGGGCGCGGCGTCGCCAAGAAGGAAGACATCAGCGCTGTCGAGGCGCTTGCCGCGAAGCTCGGCGCGGAGATCGGCTGCTCGCGGCCCATCGCTGAGGAGCTCAAGTGGCTGCCGCAGGAGCATCAGGTCGGTATCACCGGCGCGCTCGTCAAGCCGGATCTCTACATCGCGCTCGGCATTTCTGGCGCGATTCAGCACTTCGCCGGCATGAAGGATTCCAAGATCATCGTGGCGGTGAACAACAATAAGAAGGCGCCGATTTTCCAATTCGCGGACTACGGCATCGTCGGCGACCTCTATGAGGTTCTGCCGGCGCTTGAGGAAGCCATCGGCGGCTGAAAGGAACTAGGAGGGCGGTGAGCAGAATGGATGCAGTAAGGGAATTTTTGCCATTCATGCCAAAGGCCGCGGGCGCAGTCATTTATCCGCTGTCGCTCGTCTTCATCGGCGTGATGGCCTACGGATTTTATCGGCGCTTCCTGCGCTACGGCATCCGCCCACAGGCGGCGCTTGCCGAGCTTGTGGCGGATGCGAAGGAGACGGGCATGGCGCGCCTCAGGAACGTGGTGTCCCTGGGTCTTCTGCACAAGAAGATCACGCGCCGTCCCTTTGCGGGGGCGTTTCACTGGTTCATCTACGGAGGCATGCTCCTCCTTACGCTCGGTACGATGACCGTGGCGCTCCAGCAGGACCTCCTCTCGCATATCGGTGTGACGGTCCTCAAAAACGGCACCTACTTCTTCTTCGAATTCGCACTCGATACGGCGGCGCTCTTCTTCGTGGCGGGCTGCCTCATGGCGCTCGGACGCCGGTTGCTCGCGAAGCCTGACTACCTCGAGAACACGCGCGATGCGGTTCCCGTGCTGCTCCTGCTCCTGTTCCTCGGCGTGAGCGGCCTCCTGCTCGAGGGCATGCGCCTCGCGGCGCATCCCGTCGCGTGGGGCGGCTACTCCTATGTTGGCAGCATCTTTGCGGCATTCGTGCCGGCGACTGCCGTGCCGTCTGCCTATCCGGTGCTCTGGTGGGTGCATCTCTTCGCGGCGCTCACGATGCTCGCCATCGTGCCGTTTACGAAGCTCTTCCACATCGTCGCGATCCCCGTGCATCTCTTTCTCGAAACGATTGGCGTGCCGAAGGCGAAGCTCTCCATGCCTTTTAACCTCATGGAGATGGCGGAGGACGATGACGCCGAGCCGCAGATGGGCATCGCGACAGTGAAAGACCTTGACTGGAAGCGCTGCCTCGAGCTCGACGCCTGCATCAACTGCGGACGCTGCGAGCGCGTCTGCCCCGCGCACGCCGCTGGACGTGAGCTCTCGCCGCGCCTGCTCGTGCAGGGACTCAAGAAGACGCTCCAGGCGCCGCCGGTGTCCCTCGGCATGAAAAGGGCGGAGGCCAGTGATCTCGTCCTCGATGAGGACAGCGTCGAGGAAGGAGAGGGCGCCGACGTCTTCACGGATGGCGTAATCACGGAGAATGCCGCCTGGTCCTGCCTGAACTGCGGTGCCTGCATGGAGGAGTGTCCTGCCTCCATCCATCATGTCGAGTACACGCTCGATCTCAGGCGCCATCTCTTCTCCAAGGGAGAGATCATGGACAAGCAGGCAGCGTTGCTCTCTGCGGTCGAACGCAATGGCAATCCCTACGCCATGCCGTCCTATGAGCGCATGGAGTGGCTGCTCGATGATGGGATTCCCGACATCGAGGACAATCCGGATGCTGACTATATCTTCTGGGTCGGCTGCGCGGGTGCCTATGGTCAGCGCAACCAGGAAGTCACGCGCGCCATCATCCGCGTGCTTCAGGCAGCTGGCGTGAACTTCGCCATCCTCGCGGAGGAGAAATGCTGCGGCGAGGTCGTCAAGCGCCTCGGCGAGGAAGGCAGGTTCCAGCTGCTCGCGATGGAGAATGTCCAGTATCTTGAGCCGTATGCGGACAAGACGTTCCTCACGGCGTGCCCGCATTGCTACAACACGCTGCTGCATGAGTACAAGGACTTCGGTCTCGAGCTCAAGGTCATCCACCACACGGAGCTCCTCGCGCAGCTCGTGCGGGAGGGCAAGCTGCCGCTGGCCGCCAAGGACGCGAAGCTCGCGCACATCGCCTATCACGATCCCTGCAATCTCGGCAGGATGAACGGCATCTACGATGCACCGCGCACGGTCATAGAGAAGCTGCCGGGCGCCTCCCTCGTCGAGCCGGAAAAGTGCCGGGATACGAGCTTCTGCTGCGGCGCGGGCGGCGGCAACGCCTGGTTCAATGTGCCGGAGAAGGAGAAGGTCAGCTCGCTGCGCCTGCGCGAGATCAAGGAGAGCGCGCATCCTGATGTGCTCGCCGTCGCCTGCCCGTACTGCCTCGCGATGTTTGATGACGCCGTGAAGACGGAAGGCATGGAGAAAGAGCTTGCCGTCAAAGACATCGCCGAGCTGATCGCTGATTGCCTTTCTGCCGACAAAACAGAGGAAAGTGATGGAGAAATGTTAACAGCGTCCTCTTGATAAATACACATATTGTTTATCGTACACAATCATCGCCCTGTTTTTTGTTCAATCGGCTCATTGTTGTATGAAAGAAGCTGTGCTATACTTCATTCATACGATAGAGATGAGGCGATGAGGCCTCCATGGACCCGTTGGTCCATGGAGGCCTTTTGTTTTCTCAAGAACTTCGTATCGCATTTATTTTTCTTTTGGGATTGGAGGGCTTTATCATGAGTGATCTACTACTTCGTCCACCGGTGGGGAGCGAATCCGTGGGTTCTCCCGCTGGTGCGCCTGCCGTGGAATCAACGATTCATGGTCATGTCAACACGCTGAAGCGGTCGCTTTCCTGGATCGATGTCTTCTTCATCGCCAGCGGCGTTCCCGCGCTCGTGCTGTTTTCCGTCGGAGCCCTCGCTGACCAGGTTGGTACGCCGGCTTGCCTCATCTGGGCGCTCTCTGTGACGATGGGCTTCTTCCAGGCGTTCACGTACGCCGAGATTTCCGGCCTCTTCCCGAATAAGTCGGGCGGCGCCTCCGTCTACGGCTCCATCGGCTGGCTGCCGTACAGCAAGTTCATCGCGCCGCTCTCCGTCTGGTGCAACTGGATCGCCTGGACGCCGATCCTCGCGATCGGCACGGGGCTCATGGCAGGCTACCTGCTCACGAGCATCTTCCCGGCGGACTCCGCCGTCATGACGTGGCAGTACACGATTGCCGACCTCAGCTGGGCCATCGACGGTCTGACGCTCCGTCTGAACGCGACATTCTTCCTCGGAGCGTTCATCCTCATCAGCATTTTCACCGCGCAGTACTTCGGCATCTCGAAGGCCGCGAAGATCACGATGATCCTCTCGATGGCCGGCCTGCTGCCACTCCTGCTCTGCTCGGTCGGTCCGCTGCTTGCCGGCGACGTCGATATGGCGAACTTCCAGCCGTTCGTACCACTGAATGGCGCCTGGGACTTCGAGGGGCTGGGCATCTTCCTCAGCGGCATGTATGTCGCCGCCTGGTCCACCTACGCGTTCGAGACCTGCGTCTGCTACACGAGCGAGTTCAAGCATCCGAAGACGGATGTCATCAAGTCGCTCGTCTTCTCCGGCCTGCTCTGCATCCTCATGTTCTCCATCGTGCCGTTCGTCTTCGAGGGCTCCCTCGGGCTCGACGGGCTGCGCGCGCCGGAAATCGTCGCCGGCTCGGGCGTGGCCCGCGCGCTCGGCGACCTGCTCCACGGCGGCGCGACGCTCACGAACTTCATCGTCGTCATGCTCTTGCTCTCCATCGCGCTCGCCGTCATGACGTCGATGGCAGGCTCGTCTCGCACGCTCTATCAGGCGAGCGTCGACGGCTGGCTGCCGCGCTACCTCACGAAGGTCAACAAGCACGGCTCGCCGATCTACGCGATGCTCACGGATCTCTCGTTCAATCTCATCCTGCTCATGATGTCTGACTATATGGTCGTGCTCCTCGCCTCGAACTGCGGCTACATCCTCTTCAACTGGCTCAATCTCCAGTCCGGCTGGATTCATCGCATCGACCGCGCCGACGCCCTGCGTCCGTTCCGCGCGCCGACCGTGCTTCTCGGCTTCAACGTGCTTCTGAGCTTCTGCAATCTCGCGTTCCTCGGCGTTGCCGCAGCGAAGATCAGCACGACGAACATCGTCATCGGCCTCATCATCTGCGCGATGATCCTGCCCGTCTTCTGCTTCCGCCATTACATCCAGGACAAAGGCGTCTTCCCCGCGAGCACGCTCGAGGCGGAGGAGAACGGCGCCGCGCTCAAGAAGTGCGGCATGCTTCCCTATTTCGCGATCCTCTGCGGCGTCTGCACGGTGCTCGGCTTCTATCACCTGTTCAGCTGACAGGGCAGGCACGATTTCATAGGCACATCGCCCCTCTCTTGGGGGCTGTGCCTATTCCGTGCGTTATTGCGTGTGAAAGTCGTGCGTCCGATGGCTGATTTTTGATATGCGGACAGCAGGATGGTTTTTCGGGGAGGTGAGCTTCTTGTCGTTACAGATTCAGAAGATTTACCAGGAAACGGCGAAAACATATCAGATCCACAAGCTCACAGGCGACTCCGGGCTCACGCGGGAATGCTCGTGGGTGCAGCTTTGCGAGGACATCGACACGGTCAAATTCCTGCGCGGCGGCGAGCTCGTCATCACGACGGGGCTCATGTGCGAGCGCCGGGAGGGGTGGCTGCAAGCGTTCATCGAGCAGCTCGTGCGCTACCGCGCGAGCGGCCTCATCCTCAACATTGGCAAATATCTGACGGAGCAGGACATCTCCGAAAACGTGCTCGCGTACTGCGCGCAGAAGGATTTCGCGCTCTTCACGATCCCCTGGCACATCCGCTTCGCCGACATCGTGCAGGACTACGGCAAGCGCCTGCTGCTCGCGCAGCAGAACCAGCTGAACTTCGAGATGCTCGTGCGCGGCGTCATCTCCTCGAGCTGCCAGAAAGACGACTACCTGCAGGCGCTGAGCGGCGGCATGTATCCGCATACGGCGTTCCGGCTCAAGCTCTACGAGTTGCGCCGGGAGACCATCCAGGAAAGCGAGAAGCAATCCATCGTCGCGAGCTGGAAACGCATGCTCAACCATCTGCGCCGTCCGTATCTGCTCTTCTTCCAGCAGAATTATCTGCTGCTCATCATCTTCCACAAGAACCCGGAGGAGAGTTTCGCGGTCTCGGAGAAACTGCTCGCGGCCCTGCCGAAGGAGGCCGCGCCGCAGTTCTGCGGCGAGAGCCAGATCCACATGGAGTACGCGGGGCTCACGGAGGCCTACCAGCAGGCGGAGGCGGCGCTCGAGGTCGCGCGCCTCACGGAAAAGCCGGTCATGCAGTTCGACGACATCGGCGTCTACAGCGTCTTTTTCGCGCTCAAGGACACGCGCATCCTGCGCAAGCTCTACGAGTCGCTGCTCGTGCCGCTCCTCCGCTACGATGAGCAGCACAACGCGCAGCTCGCACCGACGCTGCGCTACTATCTCTTCCACATGAACAGCCTGCAGGAGACGGCGCGCGCGATGTACGCGCATCGAAACACCGTGAGCTACCGCATCAACAAGATCAAGGAAATCACCGGCGCGGACTTCGACGACGCCGTCGTCTGCTTCGACTACATGCTCGCGTATTACGTTGGTGATTACTTCAAGATGAAAGACATTGTCGAGAAACAGGAATGATGCTGTTTGCTGATAGTGGTGCTGCTGAATGACAGAAGGGGCGGGAGCCTCTTTTTTTATTTGTCGTCAACGGGAAGGATTTCCCTTTCCGCAGGGCGAACTATGCAAGTAGTTGCCTGAAAAATGCCGGAAGTATCGGGCAGCGGGAAGATCGCCTGCTCGCCGGGGCAGACGCTTTAAGGAACCACTGATTAATTCGGCATTCCGTCTTCACGCGTCTGCGTTGTCCTCCAGTCGCCCTACAATCCTCAGCACAAAACGCGATGGAGCGTTTTGCCGCTACGCCTCCGGTTTGTCTCCTAGAGAGATACAGCGCATCCGCGCAAATCCGGAGCACCTCATTTAATCAGCGGTTCCTTAAAAATGTTATGGGCCATTGCCAGCAGGATGGTTTCTGCCTCTACGTTGACATGCCCTTTTGTCAGGAAGCGACGGTAGTTCCTGTCAGTCTTGACATCGGCAAAAGCGCCCTCTGCTTGGATGCTGCGGTTGACACGCAGCTCAATGCCATGTTCGCTCGTGATACGCGCCAGGTCTTCCTGCCGTTCTTGCTGGAAAACCTTGGCCACCTCGAAATGTTTCGTGCGCTCATCAAGCGGCTGCTTGCTGTGGTTGCCATGAATGCAGTCCGCCTTGCGCGGGCAGTCCTTGCAGCTTTTGCAGGTGTAGCAGGTCTTCTCACTGACAAAACCAGTCCGGCTTTTTGCATGACGGATGCCGCTGACCACCAGCTTGCGGCCTTCGCTGCACAGGTAGACATCTTTTTCAAAGCACTCTTCCGGGGCGCTGTAGCCGAGGATCTTTCTCGGAAGGGTGTTCGCCCATTCCTCGACACGAGCGATGTGCCCAGCCGGATAGTCCTCCATCCGCTTTCCCTTTGGGAGGAAGCGGCGGAACAGCCCGCTGTGGTTCTCGTTCGTCCCCTTCTCGCAGGAGCAATAGGGATGAGCGTAGTACACGCGCACGGCGTTCATCTCTTCCAGTTCGGAGAGGCGTGCGAACTCGCTGCCGTTGTCGGTGGTGAGCGTCCGGAACACCTGATCGAAGCAGTCCTTGAACATCTCTTCCTGCCGGAGCTTGCGGAAGGCTTCGAGGACGGTGGTGCTCTCCTTGTTGCGGAGCTTCCGGAGCATGGCTCTGCGGGTCTTCCGTTCGACCAGGGTCAGGAGCACCTCGTCCTTCGATTGTGCGCCGAGCACCAGGTCGCACTCCCAGTGCCCGAACTCCTTCCGCTCTTCGATAGAAGGATCGCGTTCCTCGATGCTGCGTCCCAGCTTCTTCTTACGCTCCTGCGTATGCTTCTTCTTGTTCTTGCGCCTGACGCGCAGAGGGAGGTCGATGCTCTTGATCTTCCCGAGAAGCCCCATGGTGACGTAGTTGTATAGGGTCTTGGTGCAGACAATGTCCTCGCGTCCGAAGAGACCTTCGGCGAGAGCACGGCCGACGCAGGCATCGAGCGACCAGTGATTTTTCTTGGAATCTCTTGTCGACATAGTCGAGGAATCGTCCCTTGCGGAGAGCATCGCACTTGCGTCCGCAGTTCTTGCGGTTCGCATCGTAGGCCGCCTGTCCGTCCTCAGCACGGTAGCGTTCCACCTTGCCGTTGTAGAGGAGGACATTGCCTCACCGCACTTCGTTTCGTACGGTGTTGACAGCGCAGCCAAGCTCGCGGGCAATCCTCCGAAGCGACCACTTGTCCTTCCGACGGGTCTGTATGATGACGCGTTCCGCAAATGTCAGGTGCGCCCCTTTCCTGCGGGGCATATCAGTGGTAGACTGTAGACGATCCATAGCGGCCTCCTTCGTAGATGCGATTCGTTCTACTGCATTCTACCACAGGCCGCTGTGGATTTTTAGGTGTTCAAATTGATTATACA
>Ga0256404_1013757_pt1 | contig 10144 bp, 7 predicted proteins | sample RumenRJG_01DNA_FD_185990 | JGI IMG/M metagenome (GOLD analysis project Ga0256404, IMG submission 185990) | Bovine rumen microbial communities from Lethbridge, Alberta, Canada - RJG_01 | ecosystem: Host-associated > Mammals > Digestive system > Stomach > Rumen | place: Canada: Alberta | collected...
GCACCAGCTGCAACGTTCTCCTTGTCATCAGCACTGATAGCTGCCTGGTTAGTATTAGTGTTAGTGTTAGTGCTATTGTTGTTGCTAGCCTTACCAGCCTCTGGTGCTACAGCGTAACCAGTAGTTGCACTATCAGCCACTACAGTCGGAGTAATATTTGAACCCTTATAGTTACGGTTAGCAATCGTCAGGTCTTTAGCAGACTGGATCGTGGAAGTAGCGGACTTTTCTACATCATAGCCCGTCACAACCACCGTATTTTTAGCCTGCACCGTGGAATTATTCTTCACCGTAACGGTATTGCCATTTTCAAAAGCATCGCTTACTTTATGCTCATTCAGCGCCGCTCTATCCTTATAAGCATTCACTGCCGCGGTATCCTTGGATTCAATCGTGGATTTATCCACCGTGATTTTTCCGCCGCTGACTTGAATTTCCTTGCTGTTGTTACGCAGAGCAGAGTTCTTCACAACTACTTCATTACCGGTAGAAGCTTTAGCTGCTACAATATTATGGCTGCTGTTCTCGCCCTCTTCCCGCATGAAGCTCGTTCCAGCCCCTACAGAAATCTTCCCATTGGACTCTACTTTGGAATCTTCCAGCGTTACCTTGCCGCCACCGATAACGGTCTCTTTACCGCCTTCAATCGTCATATTCTTGCCCGAAATAACATTATCAGTCGTAGCGCTATTGGTCGCTTTATTACCAGCGACCAAATAAGCCTCCGACTTGTCATTCAGCTTAATCTTGGCATTGTCAAGATTGACCGTACCACCATCGATATGGAAATTCGTATTTCCTGATGTCTTGGCATTATTGAATGCGCCATGGAACGACACGGCATTGTTCTTGTTGCTTTCTGTCTCGATGATTGCATCCTGTTTGCTCTCGCGCGAATCTACCACTATCTTATCGGCAGCTGCAATCTCAACAATGGCATCACCTTTGCCGTCAGTAGTTTTACCTGTGGTAGTAAAGGTTACACCATCAGCTACATTGACCGTGCCTCCTGCCATGAGCAGTACATCGTCAATATTTATCTTGGCACCCTTTTCGACCTGGATATGGCCCAGTCCCGTATTCGCAGCCTTGGCAAAAGTTGCCAATCCGCCTGCGCCATTATTCATGCGATTAAAATCATCGGTGCTTATTGCCAACGTAGACAATACCAACTGACTAGCGTCGATAGTAGCATTGCCGCCCACCAAAATGCCATTTGGATTTACGAGCAGTAAGGGACACTCCCCCTTCTGTACAAGCGAACCTAAAATTTTAGAAATATCATTGCCAATGACACGATTAAGCAACGCACCATTGCTAGTATCAAAGCTGAGTTTCTGGCCAGCCTCAATTCCAAAAGCCTTCCAATCAATAATACTATGACCATTCGCAGCAATCGTAGCACCACTTGCTACCGAGTCAATCGTCGTAGCAACAGCTCCATTAACCGATACGCTTCCCTGCGTTACCGAACCACCGCTCGGCATAGCCATTGCCGTACCGGATAATGCCAGCGTAATCATAGCCGTCAAAGCAGCTTCGCGCATTTTTTTGTTCATTTTCATCCCAATTCCCTCCTTAGAAACTCATGGATACCGTTGCATTCCAACGGCGATGGTTCGTCGTATTGCTGATCTTGCTATCCACATCCTCAATTGGATTAGCATAATCAACAGCCAACGTAAATCCGCTCTTTGTATTATTGTAACGATAGCCGATACCTACAGATGACAGACTTACATTGCCAAAGTTTACCTTCTCGCGGTTGTTAGTCAGATTGCCATAATCATAGAAAGCAACGAAACGGGAATGCGGTGCAAACTCCGGCGTATAGATTTCCAAGTTGCCAACAAAGCCCGTGTCGGCACTGATACTATTCTCAAAGCCGCGCACCGTATTCATGCCGCCGGCACCGATCTGTACCAGACCTACAAGATTATCATTGGTATACTGGCCATGGAGACGAGCACCGAGAATCCAGTCACTGTGCGAGCGCACCTGATAGTTGACGCCAGCCTGATAATAGACGAAGTTGTCATCGTATCTGCCAAAGCCAGCCCCAACCCAATTGCGATTATAAGCTGCATCATCGCCATTGAGGTTAGCAGATACGCCAACGTTATACGTGAAGGAATGATGTGTATCACGGTTGTTGTGGATGAAGCCCACCGAACCAAGAAGTACATTATAGTCTTCCGTCTGCGGAGTTCCCAACGGTGCTCCGCCGGCAATCAACTCACCATACGTTTCGACCTGACGGAAATCAATACCAAAATCCCACATATCCTTCTCACGCGAAGTATAAGCTAAATGATGCTGATAATGCAGGCCGATGTTATGTCCCTTACCGTTGCTTTCGCTATTCAGCACTCCAGCGGTAGCGACAAGCGGTGTCGTATCCTGCGCAATATCATAGACACTAGCCGTAAGGCTAAGCGAGCCACTAGCCTTTGGCAGCAGTCGACGATAGGACACGGCACCCATTTTAACATCACTGAAATGGTCATCCGGCGAAGTCACATACGCCATGCCGAAAGTATCTGCGTTCTTGGACAGATTGTTGTTAATATAGCTAAGCGTTGCACGCCAATCACCCGTATGTTCATTGCCGCTATTAGCAATGCTTACCGTGAATTTATCGTTGTCCTTGGCCTCGTTCGTGACTTTGACCGTAAAAGAACCATCATGATTAGACACAAAGGTTGCACCGAGTTTCGCTGCCCCCGTATCGTTTACCATCTGAATCTGCTTAGACAAGGTATGGACATTGATGCGCTCTTTGTTTAACTCCGGAACCAAAGCACGTACAGCCTGTTCGTTAAGGCTCTTAGACCCCACAATTTCCACAGCCGTAGCCGGTACAGTGATTTTATCAGCACGTACAGCTTGCTTCGTAGCTTGCTGCTGCTGATTTCTTGCCTTCTCCAGCTCTTTCTGTGCATGATCATCAGCGATAGACTGTTCTACCTGCTTCGCCGATGTATTATCTGCCGCCTCAGCAACCTGTCCACCATACAGAGCAAAAACTCCAGCCCCCGCCAGAGTCATAGCCATAAATTTACAATTCCTTTTTTTCATACTAAACTGCAATTCCGATCCTTCCTCTCATAAAAACCAAACTTTAATTTTAAGAATCCCTCCCTAATATAAAAATATTAACACATATGCCCCCCCCCGCAAGACAAAGCTAATTTTTCATTAATTATATACTCATTTAAAATTAACTGATATCTAATTATTATACAAAAAAACTGTTGCACATAATCCCATTACGTGCAACAGCTATATCACTTGCTATCTATTTACCCGAACCGTACAAATGCGCCCTGTTTTTCCATCTGCCAATTGCCGACAAGCTCATTTTCCGTGCTGCGGCTATAAGCTACGCGGATAATCTGGCCTGAGCCCCATGGCCTTGTCTGCATGCGCTCTTTGAGCGCCTCCATAAAGTCACGCGTAGCTTGCGGGCTGGCTCCCTCGGCAATCTGCGCAAGAGCTGCCGTCCCTGCAATCTTGTTATAGGTAATCCGTCCATCCAGTTTCATTGCCTCGCCCAGACTATAGGCGATTTCCAGTACATTGTCCTGCTCGCGCAGAACCTCCACCCATGCAAACATGATCTCGCACCCCTTTCGTATTGCTCTCTTGTATACAGTATACTACTTTTTCTTCGTAAATACAATTATTCCCTATCATTTATACCGTATATTTTCTTACATACAAGTAAATTCGACAAAAGATTGCGCTTACAGGAATATAGTGTTTCACAAATGCAGTCTGACCTGTTAAACTTATACTACTCAGTACAGAATATCCAGGAGGAATAGACAATGAAAACAAACCTCACCTGGGGTGAGACACTTTCAATTACCAGTATGCTTTTCGGCCTCTTTTTTGGTGCCGGAAATCTGATTTTCCCCGCCTATCTGGGACAAGAAGCCGGCAGCAATATCTATCCTGCCCTTCTTGGCTTCCTAATCACAGGCGTCGGTATGCCAATGATAACCGTTGCTGCACTTGGTATCACAGGCAGCGATGGCCTGCTCGACCTGAGCCAAAAAGTCGGGCGCCACTTCGGTTATATCTTTACCTGTACGCTCTACCTGACCATCGGGCCATTCTTTGCCAGCCCGCGCTGCGTAACCGTGCCTTTTGAGATTGGAGCCAAAGCCCTGCTTCCGGCTGGCTGCAACGAACAGCTGGCTCTGCTGCTATTCTCACTGGCCTTTATGGCAACAGCACTGTGGTTTTCCCTGCGCCCTGGCAAGATCCTGACCTGGACAGGAAAAATCCTCACACCGATTTTCCTCGTCATACTCGGCATCCTGCTATTCACAGCCCTCTCACATCCTGCCGCTGCCCTTTCTTCGTTTGCCCCTGCCGGAACTTATCAGCAGACACCTGTGCTGCAGGGCCTGCTTGACGGCTATAATACGATGGACACCCTGGCAGGGCTCGCCTTTGGCATCATAGTCGTCGATGTTATCCGCAATCTCGGCATCACTGCGCCAGGTGCCATTGCTAAAAACACAGTAAAAGCCGGTATCCTCAGTTGTGCACTCATGGACGTCATCTACATCCTTGTGGCCATGGCCGGTGCCGGCAGCCGCGGCTATGCCGAGTCCAGTGCCAACGGCGGTGCTGTGCTCGCCACGATTTCCGCTCATTACTTCTCTGACGGCGGCGCTGCCCTGCTCGCCTTCATCGTACTATTTGCCTGTCTCAAGACCGTCATCGGTTTGATTACAAGCTGCTCTGAAGCCTTTATCAAAATGTTCCCCGGCAAGGCAACCTACAACCAGCTGGCCGTCGGCTTTGCCTTGATTACCTTCTTGATAGCCAACGTCGGTCTCTCGGCTATCATCCAATTCTCGATTCCTGTGCTCATGATGCTCTATCCTATTGCCATCATGCTGACACTCACTTCGCTGGCTGGACACTTTCTGAGCTGCGACCGTCTGATTATCCGCACTGCCATGGCAGCAGTCATTCTGAGCTCTGTCTTTGACTTCATCAAGGCACTGCCCCCTGCCTGGCTCAGTGCCATGCGTCTTGATGGCTTTATCTCCTGGCTGACAACGATCCTGCCTTTCTTTGCGCAAGGATTTGGGTGGATATGCCCAGCAGTCTTAGGCGTCCTGCTCGGCTTTATCCTCAAGATGCTGCGCCCCAACCAGCTTACCTCAAGCGAAAAAACAGAATAAAGCTTACCAGCAAACACAAGAACGGCGATTCGTATGAGCAGTACGAATCGCCGTTCTTGCTGTGTATTATATTTTAGGAGAGCTTTGACACCCGTTCTGCGCCTCCACGCTTTGAACAAATGCCTTAACGAAAGCCTGAATATAATATACCTTAATTGATAACAATTGTCAATACTGTTGATAAAATTTCTCAGATATTTTTTAGTGCCCTGCTGCAATCTTAAACTCTTCTGCTGTCTCCTCAGCATTACGGAACCGATCGACAATCGTAGCACAAGCTGCATCGCCAGTGATGTTGACGGCTGTACGCAGCATATCGAAGATACGGTCCACACCAAAGAGTATTGGCAATGCCTCGATAGGAATACCAGCCGCCGCAAGTACAGCAACCACCAGCAGTGTCGGTCCCGGAACCCCGGCCTGCCCAACAGCGCCAAGCGTACTCGTGATGATGATAGCCAGATACTGCATCAACGACAGCTCCATGCCATACATCTGCGCGATAAACGTTGCCGCCATCGCATAGTAAGCCGCATTGCCATTCATATTGATTGTTGCCCCCAATGGCAGGGCAAACGAAGTCGTCTCCTTTGAAACACCAAGTTCCTTCATCGCCGTGTTCATGTTGAGCGGCAGCGTCGCCATTGAAGACGCTGTCGAAAAAGCAAAAATCTGAACCTTCCACATGCTTTTGAAGAACTGCGTATAGCTCGTGCATTTCGAAAATAACGCCACTGAGCCACCAATCATACCATAGGTAACAATTGCCAGCACAACAACATAGAGGACAATAAGGTACATAATCTTGGCCAGGACTGCATAGCCAAACGTTCCCGTCGCATCAGCCATCAGGCAGAATACGCCCAGCGGAGCCACGTACATGATAGCCGTCATGATTTTAATGAACAGTTCCGTCATATAGTTGAAGAAATTAATGATGACAGCTTTTTTCTTCTCCTCAAGATACGTCGATGCAAATCCCATGAACATTGCAAAGACGATAATCTGCAGGATATTTCCATCAACCAATGCCTTGAAAGGATTGGCCGGCACGAATCCCGTCACGGTCTCCCAGAATCCCGGAATCTTTGTGCTTTCTTCCATATGCTCTACCTGTACAGCCGCTCCTGAAAGTGCCGCCATATCAATGCCAGCGCCTGGACGGAAGATTTCACTGAACAACAGCCCTAAAGCGACAGCCACCGCCGTCGTGATTCCATAGTAGGCAAACGTAAATGCACCGATCTTGCCGGCACTGCTCGATTTCCCCAGCGAAGCCGCGCCACCAATCAATGAAAACAAAACAAGGGGTACCACCACCATCTTGATGAGCTGCATGAAGAGATTGCCCATCGGTGCAAACATGTGGGCTGGCTCCCCCATGACAAGCCCAACCACCGCACCGAGCACTGTCGCGGCGATAATCCAAATGCCAAGCTTGTCCAAGCTCATACCAGCTTTCTTTTCTGCCATAGATCTATACCTCCTGATACTGCAAAAAGCCGCATGCACATATCGATATGACATGACATACGGCTCCTTTGCCTGAAATTTGTATAGCTAGATGATAACACATTAAGCAGTATATGTCCATACCCAGAGAACACTAAATATTGTATACATGTTACTTGGTAAACCCAAAAATCGGCGCACAGGCAATTATGTGGTTGACTTAGTCAATTATTGCTATTTTGCCCGGAAACAGAAAAAGCACTACCCCGTGAACCCCGCGCTTCGTAGTATCGGGATTCCATACGGACGCATACACCTCATCCGAGCGCTTCGCGCCCACCTTCCCCTCGGTAAGGGGAAGGCTAGAACTAACCCGTCAAACTACAATTTAAAAATCCGCCGACCTGTGTAGTCAACGGATTTCCCTATAGCTATGTTCTAATATCTCTGAACTGCGCATTTATTTCAATGCCTTGGTGATATTTTGCAGATACTCCATAAGAATGCGCTCATCTTCGTATATCTGGCGCCCCTTCTTGGTCACGATACCCGAATTGATATAAAACGGCTCTGTCAATGGTATCACGACGAGATGATCGTCCGGCAGGATAGCCTGACGTGTCAAGAATGTCGACACAATACCACTCTTGACAAGCGTCTTAATTGTATGGAGATAGGGCGAATAGTGGATGATATTGGCCTTCCGGTCCTCTTTGGCAAACAAATCATGTACCATGTGATAAACAAAAAAATTGCTATCAAGCATGGCCAGCGGTTCCTCAGCAAAATCCGCAAACGTAACCGACTTACGGTCGGCCAGCGAATGTTCCGGATAAGTAACAAAGCAGCACTCACAGGTAAATAGCTTCTGATAGTTGAGTTTATTGCTAAAGCCGCTCTCATAATTTGTCAATGCAATATCGAGTTTCTCATCCTCAACCATATGCAGCGCGCTGATACCACCGGACTCGATGATATCGAGGCGGATTTCGGGATGCAGCCAACGAAAATCTCCCAACACCAGCGGCAGGAACTGCGTACCAAGCTGCAGTGGCAGTGCCATACGGATATGATTGCGATTATGCGCCATATCCTGGATTTCTTCTTCAAGCTGATCCATTTGATCAAGAATGTGTTTGACTTTGCCAAGTAATTTGCTGCCATCATGCGTAATGATGATTTTACGTCCTTCCCGATGGAAAAGGTTCAATCCCGTCTCAGTCTCCAAAGCCTGCATGGCAACGCTGATTGTTGGCTGGGATACATGCAAGTGCTCTGCTGCTTTGGTGATATTCTGCCACTGGCAAACCTCATAGAAATAGCGCATCTGGATAATCGTCATTACCGCACCCTCCCTGTCTGATTCCGCAAATACTCTCTTGCCTAAAGTATAGCATATACTAATAGCCAAAAGCTATATATTATCAAAACAAGGTATTTCACAAATAAAAACAGCCATGTCATAATATATATAAATCCAAAGGTTAAGTAAGAATAAATCTTATGTATAACTTTATTTTGTAAAGGAGCGGTTTACGATGAAAAACATGTGGGAAAAACACGTTGAGAGCTATACGAACGACCTCATGGAAGCTACTTCTGATTACCTGAAGAGCTATGAAGTCCGTCCGGGCATCTACTCCAATGTCGATCCGTCCATGCTCATGGACGTCAATGCTGCTGATTTCGACGTAAACCGCAGCTAAGATTTCACTCTTCCTTTCCATAAATACAACACAACATCACATCTGAAAAAACGTCCGATTCCCCTCGGACGTTTTTTCATTTCAAAGCCCCTGACTGCCCATCACGGCAATCAGGGGCTTTGCACATATAGCTATCAGCTTTGTGTACTAGGAGCTGGCTTAGCCGGCGGCTGCCCGCCGTCCTCCATGGAACTCTTCGAGGAAAGTTTGCTCTTCTGCTCCGTGATGAAAGCCTGCATAATGATGAACACGCAGAGCAGTGCACCGACAACAATCTTTGTCCACCAGGCAGAAAGTGTTCCCTGGAAACTGATGAACGTCAGGATGACGCCTTGAATCAATACGCCAACAAGCGCACCGGGGATGAAGCCAACACCGCCAGTCAGCAGTGTGCCGCCAATGACCGACGAGGCAATGGCATCCATCTCCATGCCCAAGCCGTGCAGGTTATAGCCAGTCAGCATGATGAGGCTGTAGGCCAAACCACCAAGCGATGAGCAGAAGCCCGAGATCGCATAAACCATGACTTTCGTGCGGAATACCGGCAGGCCCATTAGCGCAGACGACGATTCACTGCCACCGATAGCAAATACCGTGCGGCCAAATTTCGTAAAACCAAGTACAATGGCCGCAACAACAATCGTCAGCAGGGCCACGATAGCACCAATTGAAATAAAGCCCACACCGACATCGACGCGATAGCTTGCCAGTGCCACCCAAGTCGGATTCTCAATCTGGATCGTATCCTGCGAAATAACTGCCGTAAGACCGCGGCAGAAGAACATACCGGCCAGCGTGATAATAAAGGGCTGCAAATCAAACTTTGAGATGATATAGCCCTGTGCCGCACCAAAGACCGTCCCCATAACCATGACGATGAGCACGCACAGGCCAAGCGGCAGGCCCGTATTGGCCAGCAGCCACGCAAGTACCATGCAGACCAGTGCTAATACTGCACCGACCGACAAATCGATTCCCGCTATAATCAGCGTAAACGTGATACCTACCGTGACGATAATCAGCGCCGCATTATCGATGAAGAGATTCAAGAAAACCTGCGGCCGCATAAAGCCCTTATACATGGCAATACCTGCACCATAAAGAATGGCAAACAGGAGCACTGTGACGAAAAATGAGAAATATTTGGATGCTATGATGTCATTGAGTCTGTTTCTCATGGCTGCTCCACCACCTTTCCATCAACCAACTTTTTTGGGCGCGGTTTCCCCGCTGCCCGCCGTGCTTTCCATGCATCGAAAAGTTCCTGAGCTTTTTTCGACTGGATCAAGCAGATGATGATGACCGCGATTGCCTTGACAACCGGCAGCTGGTCAGCAGAAACACCGAGCGCATACATTGTCGTTGTCAGCGTCTGGATTGTGATAGCACCGATGACCGAACCACCGATGTAGAACTTGCCACCCGAAAGCAGCGTACCACCAAGCGCAACAGCCAGGATTGCATCCATCTCCATATTTAAGCCAGCGTTATTGGCATCGGCCGCACGGATCAGCGAGCTTTCAATAAGCCCCGAGACGCCCGCGCAAAGCCCCGAAAACGCATAGACAAGGAAGATGACCAGTGTAACGTTGATGCCCGCATATCTGGCCGCCGTCGGATTGATGCCGACCGACTGGACAAAGAGCCCGATACTCGTCTTCTTCATCAGCACTGCTACCAGCAAGACCATTGCGAGGGCAATGAAAATGTTTGTCGGCAGCGGCATGCCCGGCAAAAAGCCAGCAATATACTCAAATGGTTTATAGTAGACCGTGATGATCT
>Ga0256404_1013759_pt1 | contig 10143 bp, 12 predicted proteins | sample RumenRJG_01DNA_FD_185990 | JGI IMG/M metagenome (GOLD analysis project Ga0256404, IMG submission 185990) | Bovine rumen microbial communities from Lethbridge, Alberta, Canada - RJG_01 | ecosystem: Host-associated > Mammals > Digestive system > Stomach > Rumen | place: Canada: Alberta | collected...
GACGACTGCAGCAGGGGATTCATCCTTGACGGTTTTCCCCGCACAGTGCCTCAGGCCGAGGCGCTGACAGCGCTTCTTAAAGAGATGGGAATCAGGCTTGACGGCGTGATTCTCCTCGACGTCGATGATGAAACCGTGGTGCAGCGCCTGTGCGGGCGCCGCATGTGCCGCAAGTGCGGCAAGATCTTCCATGTCACGTTCAATCCTTCCGCCAGAGGCAATGTCTGCGATGCCTGCGGCGGGGAGCTGTACCAGCGCGACGACGACAAGGAAGAAGTGATCCGTCACCGCCTGTCAGTGTACCACTCACAGACCGCGCCGCTTGTCGATTATTACGACAGGGCGGGGCTTCTGATCCGGGTGAACGCCGCAGAAGCGGGAGACAAAGTATTAAGCAGCATTGAAGCCAGGCTTGGGAGCCGTGCATGATTACTCTCAAATCGGCTGATGATATTCAGAAAATGCGTCGCGCCGGCGCTATCCTTGCCGAGCTTATCATGAACCTGAAGGGGATTGTGAAGCCAGGCATGTCAACCGGCGAAATTGACCGCTACGCAGAGGATTTCATCAGGAAAAACGGCGCAGTGCCCTCGGAAAAAGGCTATTCAGTTCCCGGGTATCCGCCGTATCCTGCAACCATCTGCGCCTCGGTCAACGACGAAGTTGTCCATGGGATTCCCAGTGATACGAGATTCCTTCAGGACGGCGACATTGTCAGTGTCGATGTCATGGCCTGTTATCAGGGCCTCCACGCTGATGCGTGCTACACCTACGCGGTTGGCGTCATTTCGCCGCAGAGGCAGGCGCTGCTTGACGTAACACGGGAAAGTCTGGATCGCGCGATCGCACAGGTCAGACCTGGTGCGACTCTCGGAGACATCGGTCACGCTGTCGAATCTTATGTGGTTCCCAAAGGTTACGGGGTAGTAAGAGAGTATGCAGGACACGGAATCGGGCGACATCCCCATGAAGCTCCGTCGGTGCTGAACTACGGAGAGCCCAATACTGGAGTCACCCTTCTGAAGGGAATGACTATCGCCATTGAGCCCATGATCATGAGCGGCGGCGAAGAGCTGAAAGACGGGGACGACGGCTGGAAAGTTCTGACAGCCGACGGTTCCGATGCGGCCCATTTCGAAAAAACGGTGCTTGTCACTTCTGACGGCGCTGAAATCCTGACTCCCTGGCACTAACCGGGATCTTTGAGGAGGTTTAGAAGGTTCTATGGCTAACAAGGACGATGTGATCGAGGCCCACGGCGAAGTCGAAGAGCCCCTGCCCAACGCGATGTTCCGCGTGAGGCTGGAAACAGGACAAGTGGTTCTGGCTCATGTATCGGGCAAAATGAGGATGCACTTCATCCGCATTCTGCCGGGCGATAAAGTTCTCGTCGAACTTTCGCCGTACGACCTGACCAGAGGGCGGATCACTTACCGCTACAAGTAGTCGATATGCTGCCTCTCGAACCGTGAAGGTTCAGAGCGGAATGTCCATGAGGAGTGTGTGCAAACTATGAAGGTTAGATCATCTGTAAAACCCATTTGTGAGTATTGCCGAGTGATCAAGCGCAATGGCGTGATCCGCGTCATCTGCAGCCGCGATCCTCGTCATAAACAGCGTCAGGGAGCTAGGAGGTAAACCGGTATGGCTCGAATTGCAGGAGTTGATCTTCCCCGCGACAAGCGCGTCGAGATCGGCCTTACATACATCTACGGCATCGGTCTGAGCACTGCGCGCCAGATTCTGAAAACCACAGGCGTGAATCCTGACACCCGCGTCAAGGATCTCACTGAGGAAGAAGCCCAGCTTCTTCGTTCCGAAATTGTAAACAACCACAAGGTGGAGGGCGACCTTCGCCGCGAGGTGTCGATGAACATCAAGCGTCTGATGGATATCGGATGCTACCGCGGCAATCGTCATCGCGTCGGCCTGCCCTGCCGCGGCCAGCGCACCAAGACGAACGCCCGCACCTGGAAGAACCGTAAAGGACGTTCACGTCCCGTAGCCGCCAAGAAAACCGTTTAACCGAGGGAGGTAACGTTCCGTGGCAAATCGTTCAACCCGTAAAAAGGAAAAGAAGAATATCAGCAGCGGTGTCGCTCACATCTTCTCTACGTTCAACAACACCATTGTGAGCATCACCGACAAGGGCGGCGCTCTGCTTTCGTGGGCGTCCGGCGGAAACGTCGGATTCAAGGGTGCCCGTAAATCTACGCCTTTTGCTGCGCAGGTTGCCTCGCAGCAGGCTGCAAAGACTGCTCAGGATCACGGCCTCCGCGAAGTTGACGTAGTCGTCAAGGGCCCCGGCCCCGGCCGCGAGTCCGCAATCCGCGCTCTTCAGGCTGTTGGCCTGCAGGTCAACTCCATCAGAGACGATACTCCGATACCTCACAACGGATGCCGTCCTCCCAAGAGACGCCGCGTCTAAGACGGTCTGTTTTGTTGTTGGCAGTGCGAATCCGTCGTAGCCTCAAGAGGCTATGGAATTATAGGAAAGGTGTGGGGATCTTTGGAGATAATGCGGCCTGAGATTCATGTTGAAGAGTGTACCAATACCACAGCACGTCTGGTGATTGGTCCCCTTGAACGCGGTTATGGTCAGACAATAGGTAACGCTCTTCGTCGTGTGCTGCTCTCCTCAATCAAGGGAGCTGCCATCAGTGCAGTTCGCGTCGAAGGCGCTCAGCACGAGTTCACGACGATTCCCGGAATGAAGGAAGACGTTATCGAGCTGCTGCTGAATCTCAAGCACGTGCCTGTCCGCTCCCATAGCGCCGAATACCGCACATTGAAACTTGATGTGGAAGGCGGAAAAAGGGTTACGGCAGCCGATTTTCAGAAAGACAGCGACATTGAGTTTATAGATCCCAACGCGTATATCTGCACGCTGGCGGAAGGCCATTCACTTTCGCTCGAGGCTTACATCGAGCAGGGCGTAGGTTATGCCACGGTGGATCGTCCGCGTCCGAACTATTTACCCGTGGATGCTCTTATGATCGACGCGATTTATTCCCCGATTCTGCGCGTCAAGTATGAAGTGCAGAACGAGCGTGTCGGCCAGAGAACCGATTATGAGAAAATCGTGATGAACGTTACGACCAACGGTGTCGTAGCGCCGGATATCGCTGTGGGAGAAGCTGCAAAGCTGCTCCGCGAATACTTCGACATCGTGGTGGGAGAGCTGCGCAAGCTTCATCCCGATGAACCGAGACTCGGCACCGGCGAAACTTCCGAGCCGTCTCCCGAGTGGAATTCCGGCACAGAAGACAGCGATGCTGAAGGCAAGAACAGCCTTCTCACAAAGAGCATCAAGGAACTTGAACTTTCCATCAGAAGCGAAAACTGTCTGCTCCGCGGCGGCATTCACACCATCGGTGAGCTGGTAAGCCGCAGCAAGGATGACCTGCTGAAGATCCGCAATCTTGGCAAGATCTCACTGCGTGAGATCGAAGAGAAAATGGCCAAGTACGGCATCGTCCTGAGCGACGATAAAGCGAGTGCAGAGAACACTAGCAAGGAGGACTAAGTCCACATGAGACATGGAGTTGACCACAGAAAACTCGGCCGCAGCGGCAGCCACAGACGCGCCATGCTGTCCAATCTGGTCGCGAGCCTGATCCTTCAGGGCAGCATCGAGACCACTGTGACCCGCGCGAAGGAAGTTCGCCGCGTTGCCGAGCGCATCATTACCCGCGCAAAGGGCGGCACGCTGAACGACCGCCGTATTGTTATTTCGCGCATGAACTACAAGGAAGCTGTCATCAAGCTTTTTGACGAAGTGGCACCCCGTTACGCCGATCGTCCCGGCGGATACACGCGCATTGTGCGCACCCGTTTCCGTACCGGCGACGCGGCACCCATGGCTGTCATTTCCCTGGTAGACTAGAGACAGCGAAAACAATGGAACAAAAAAATATGATCTCCCTGAGGGGTGTTGGCTATTCGTACACCGACACGGGGAGCCCCGCGCTCGAAGACATCAGTTTCGATGTGCGGCAGGGCGAGTGGATCGCCCTGGTCGGCAGCAATGGCTCTGGGAAGTCCACGCTGGCCAAACACCTTAACGCCCTGCTCATTCCGAAGCAGGGCGCTTGTTTTATCTGCGGCATGGATTCCCGTGACGCGGAGCAGGTGTGGAAAATCCGCACGGCCGTGTCAATGGTGTTTCAAAACCCTGAAAATCAGATTGTTTCAACAGTCGTTGAGGATGATGTGGCCTTCGGGCCGGAAAATCTCGGTCTTTCGCCGGATGAGATCAGACGCCGTGTTGATCAGGCGCTGAAAATTGCCGGTCTTGCGGAGAAATCCCAGAAAGCAGTTTACACGCTTTCGGGCGGACAGAAGCAGCGTCTGGCCATTGCCGGGGCGCTGGCAATGGGGGCTCAGTGCATTGTGCTCGATGAGCCGACTGCCATGCTTGACCCTGAAGGGCGCGGCGAGGTCGTGGCGCTGCTGAAAGAGCTTCACCGCCGCGGAATCACCATCATTCAGGTGACCCATATGCTTGAGGAATTGATTGATGCTGACCGCGTTCTGGTTCTCAGCGCGGGGCATCTGGCATGGCAGGGCACACCGGACGGACTGTTTCATCAGAAAGGCATCACAGAAAAGTGGGGCCTGGAAGTGCCTCCGATGATCAGGCTGAAAGAGCGGCTCGTCACCGCGGGACTCATTGCCGCGGATACGCCGCCGACAGCCGAGGGGATAGGATCTGCCCTATGTCTATAGAAATAGAGAACCTGAGCCATATCTACCATGAAAATACGGCTCTCCAGACAGCAGCTCTGGAGGGTGTTTCGCTGTCCATTCCGTCAGGCGGATGGACGTCCGTCATCGGACATACCGGCAGCGGCAAGTCCACGCTGGCACAGCATCTCAATGCCATCCTGCGTCCGACCTCAGGCCGCGTAGTTGTGGACGGCACCGCAGTGCTGCCGGAAAAGAAACGCGATAAAACCAATTACCGGGAGATCCGCCGCAAAGTCGGACTGATCTTCCAGTATCCGGAACAGCAGCTCTTTGAAGAGACAGTAAGAGAAGAAATTGCATTTGCGCCGCGCAACTGGGGCGTGCCTGAAAGTGAGATTCCGTCCCTTGTAGCCGCCTCTCTGAAAGCTGTTGATCTTGACGAATCTTTTCTTGACCGCAACCCGTTCAGCCTTTCCGGCGGTGAAAAGCGGCGCGTTGCCATTGCCTCAGTGCTGGCAAGCTCGCCTGAATATCTGGTGCTCGACGAACCGACCGCGGGACTGGACGGGCGCTCGCGGGCATCACTGCTTCGCCTGCTTGACCGCATTCACCGCGAAGGAACGGGCATTGTGCTGGTGACTCATGACCTTGAGATTGCCTTTACGCGCAGCGACACAATTCTGATTCTCGACCACGGCCGCTGTGCCGGTGCGGGGGCACCCGGCGAAATTGCGCAGAAACTGTATCAGCAGCCGGTGCAGGGGCTGGTGCTGCCGCCGGTGATGCTGACAGCGCTGAAGCTGCGCAGCCGCGGGTACCGTGTGCCTCTGACCTGCGACCCTGACAAACTGGCAGCTGCGCTTGTTGCCGAAAGGAGGCGCCGGCATTGAAATTTCTTGAGAACATGAGTTTCGGGCAGTATGTGCCGGCCCAGTCATGGGTGCACAGCCTGGACCCGCGCTGCAAAGTCATTGCGCTGATTCTGCTTCTGACAGGTGTTTTTCTTGCAACCCGTCCGGCGGACTGGATTCTGTGGGTCGCCATGCTTTGGCTGTGCGCACGTCTGTCAAAGACCGACCTTGCCTACCTGATCCGCTCAATTCGCACGGTGCTGTTCCTGATCATCTTCACTGCCCTGCTCAACCTGTTTCTGACAGGCGGCGAAGAGATCTGGCGGTGGGGCATTCTTTCAGTCAGCAGAGAAGGCATAGAACTGGCGTGGACGATGTCGCTGCGGCTGATTCTGCTGGTGCTGTTTGCCAATCTTCTGACCTACACCACAAGCCCGATGGCGCTTTCTGACGGGCTCGAAAGCCTTTTTTCACCTCTCAAGCGCATCGGATTTCCGGCACACGAACTGGCCATGATGATGACGATCGCTCTGCGTTTCATTCCGACTCTGCTTGGCGAAACTGACCGGATTCTCAAAGCGCAGCTTGCCCGCGGCGCTGACCTTGACCGCGGCTCACTCGTGAAAAGGATGAAAGCCTTTATTCCCGTGCTGGTGCCGCTTTTTGTGATTGTGTTTCAGCGCGCCGATGATCTTGCTGTAGCTATGGAAGCACGCTGTTACCACGGCGGGGAGGGGCGGACGCGCATGAAGCCGTTTCACTGGCAGACTGCCGACACTCTGGCCCTCGGAGCCTGTGCTGCGCTGATCGCTGTACAGGAAATACTGAATCTGACGCTTTTATGATGTACCGCTATTCCTGTGTGATCAGCTACGACGGCGGAAAGTTCTTCGGCTGGCAGACACAGCCCAATGGCATCACCGTTCAGGAATCACTTGAAAAGGCGCTGTCGCTTCTCAACGGGGCACCCGTAAAGGTGACCGGTGCCGGCCGCACCGACGCAGGAGTTCACGCGCGCGGACAGGTGGCGTCGTTTCTGATGCGGCGCCAGTGGGAACCAGGACGCCTTCTCCTGGCAGTCAACGCACATCTGCCTGACGGCGCGGCAGTGACATCTGTTTCGCCGAGACCTGCAGATTTTGACGCACGCCGCGGGGCGCTGTGGCGCGAGTACGCCTATTTTGTATGGCGCGGTCCGTACTGCTACCCCATGCTGCGCCCCTACGTATGGTGGAAGAAAAAGGACAACTGGGACGCCGGACTGATCCGCCGCGGCTGCGCCCTGCTTGAGGGCGTTCACGATTTCAGCGCTTTCTGCCGTGCCAGTGAGCTTCCGGACAATCCGGTGCGCCGCATGCATTTTGTCCGCTACGTGCAGCGCGGCAGCCTTTCAGTGTTCAGAATCCGCGGGGATGCCTTTATGACCAATATGGTAAGAATCATGGTCGGCAATCTTGACGCCGTTGGATCAGGCGCACGCCCGCTTTCGTGGCTTGCCGGGCTGCTGCACGGCGCAGGGCGGACCGAGTCGGCAGTCACAGTTCCCCCGAACGGACTGTTTTTCTGGAAAGTTGGCTACAAAGACGAAAATAAGGTACAATAACAGGGTGAGACAAGATATTTTTTTTCAGATCGCATACACCCGACTTCCGGAGGGGAGGCCCTTCTCGTGTTTTCTTTGGGAAATGACATCGGCATCGACCTCGGCACTGCGACAGTGCTGATTTATATGAAAGGCAAGGGTATCGTGCTCCGCGAACCCTCCTGCGTGGCTGTTGACCAGGATACAGGCCGCATTCTGGCCGTGGGTTACGAGGCAAAGAACATGGTGGGGCGCACGCCGGGCAACGTTGTTTCTGTCCGTCCGCTGCGCGACGGCGTTATTGCCGATTATTCCATGACAGAAGCGATGCTGCGCTACTTTATGAAAAAAGTGAACCGCGGCATTCACCGCTATTTCCGCAACCGCGTGATGATCTGCGTACCGTCGGGGGCTACCGACGTGGAGCGCCGTGCCGTTCTTGAGGCGGCAGTTGAAGTCGGCGCCCGTGACGCCTATCTGATTGAAGAGCCGATGGCAGCTGCCATCGGCGCCGATCTGCACGTGGAGGAGTCCCGCGGAAAAATGGTTGTCGACATCGGCGGCGGCACTACCGACATTGCCGTGATTTCTCTCGGCGGCTGTGTCATTTCGAAATCACTGCGCATCGGCGGCGACAAGCTCGATGAGTGCATCATGCGCTACCTGCGCAAGCAGTACAACCTTTCCATCGGCGAACAGATGGCAGAAAACCTGAAAATCATGATCGGTTCCTGCCTGCCTGACGGCGAGGAGAGCAACATGACCCTCAAGGGCCGCGATCTTGTGCAGGGACTGCCGCGGCAGATTGAAATCAGCAGCCGCAGCGTTTGCAGCGCGATCATCGAGCGCATTCAGTCCATCGTGGACGGCGTGAAAAATGTGTTGGAAATGACGCCTCCGGAACTGTCTGCCGACATCATCGATCAGGGTATTGTGCTCACAGGCGGCGGCGCGCTGCTGCGCGGCCTTCCTGAGCTGATCACCCGCAGCACCGGCATCAAGTGCGTTGTAGCGCCGCGCCCTGCTGAATGCGTTGCGCTGGGCACCGGGCTGGCACTGGCCAATATCGGCAGACTCGGTGAGAGCGCTCAGGGCAGCTTCCTGTTCTCAGCACGGCGCAGAAAATAAGTGCGTTATGGACAGCGGGGTAAATACTGAACGTGATATCAGCGGTCTCCGGAAAACTGCGGGTGAAACAGCCCCGGTGTGGTTTGCCGGAGGCCTTCATTTTGAATGCCTCGGCTGCGGACGCTGCTGCCGAGGCCTGCCGGGCAGCGTTTACATGCGCCCTGCAGAAGAGCTCCGCATTGCTGCGTTTCTCGGGCTGACAGCCGCCGAGCTGCGCCGCCGTTATGAAACCAGCCGCTGGAGTTTTCCCAGTCTGCGTGAACGCGCTGACGGTGCGTGCGTAATGCTGCAGCCGGGCTGCCGCTGCGGAGTTTACGTCTGCCGCCCGCTGCCGTGCCGTACATGGCCGTGGTGGCCGCAGCTGCTTGAAAGTCCCGAAGCGTGGAACAGAGCCGCGTCACACTGTCCCGGAATGAACTCCGGGCCGCTGTGGCGGGCTGATCAGATCCTTAAAATACTGAACGCACATCTTGAATACCATGAAAAACTCAGACGCGAGTGGCGAAAGGAGGCGGGCGCATGGAAAGCAGTTTCTGGGAACTCATCAGTGAAGTGAACTGGAAACTGATTGTACTGGTGCTTCTGGTCAGCGGCATTCTGTCAATTGTCGGCGACCGCGTCGGCATGAAATTCGCCAAGCGGCGCGTTACCCTGTTCAGCCTGCGTCCCAAGTACACCTCATCAATACTGACCGCAATTACCGGCATGATCATTTCGCTGTTCGTCATCTTCACATTGTCGCTGGTGTCCGACTCTGTCAGAACAGGCCTGTTTTCAATGCAGTACATACAGCGCCAGATCGTCGACCTCACAAAGCAGCTTCAGGACAGCCGCAACGAGCAGCAGGTATCATCGCTTCTCATCGTGCAGGCACAGCAGGAACTGAATGACCGCGAAAAAGAGCTTCACCAGCGCGAAGCCGAGCTGAGCGACCTGCAGAAGCGGGCTGCTGAACTGCGCAGCAGCACAGACCAGATCAAGACCGAGCGTGACAGTCTGATTCAGGAACGGGCGAAGCTTGAGGAAGACGTCGCGCGCGTCCGTGCCTCTCTGGGCCGCCTGCAGGAAGGGCGTATCGTCGCGTTCAGCGATGAGCGTCTGGGGCAGGAAGTCGTTCCCGAGGGCACCGTCACAAAAGAAGCAGCCCAGAAGTGCATCGACCGCCTGAACGAGCGTGTGCGCTATGAAGTGGCGCGCCGCGCCAACACAGCGCCTTCATCCGTTGAGCTTGTGCCCGACGAGGAAAGCCTTCAGAATGCCATCAACCGCATCCTCGCCTATGACAGCCGTAAAGTCATCCGCGCCATGGCTCCAAACAACATTGCCGCCGGTGAACCGGTGCACGTGAGCTATCATGTTTATGAAAGCGCTCTCGTATTCGTACGCGGCGAACACCTGCTGAGCCGCATCGTCCGCGAAAAGCCTGATTCAGCACAGGCCGAAGTCGTGCTGAGCTACATACTCCGCGAAGTCAACCGCATGAGCCAGGCCAGCGGCATACTCAATGATCCTCTGACAGGCACCGTCGGCGGAATTCCCGCCAATGACTTTTACGACGGCGTCGACCGTATTGCCGCGGCCAAAGCGCCCATGCGCATAACCCTTGTGGCCGACCGTGACATTTACAGCGAAGGCCCCGTCAGCGTCAGAATCGAAGTGCAGGGCGAAGTCAAAGACATTGACCCTTACGAAGAACAGCTTCCGCCCCTGCAGGAACTGACGGCACAGACCCCTGCCGCCGGCACGCAGCGCCCTGCTGCTGACAGCCCGGCAACGGCCGGCGCCAAATGAACCTGCGCCTTCTGCTTGAGCACCTGATCTTTCCGCGCAGCTGTCCCGTGTGCGGAGCCGCCGCCACAGTCATCTGCCCTGAATGCCTCGAACAGGCCGCAG
>Ga0256404_1013760_pt1 | contig 10143 bp, 11 predicted proteins | sample RumenRJG_01DNA_FD_185990 | JGI IMG/M metagenome (GOLD analysis project Ga0256404, IMG submission 185990) | Bovine rumen microbial communities from Lethbridge, Alberta, Canada - RJG_01 | ecosystem: Host-associated > Mammals > Digestive system > Stomach > Rumen | place: Canada: Alberta | collected...
TAGAGGCGTTGCAGCGCCCGATCATCGTGGAGCGGCCCTGTTACCGCCCCTGTCCGAAGAACCGCAAATACAGCGGTTTTCTGGCGCTGTACGTCCACTACCTCTATGTGCTGGGGAAGATCGAAAAGTGGGAGTATCCGCCGCGCATGACGCCACAACTCCGGGCAAGTATCATGCGTTTCGAGCAGCTCCGCGAGCAGTTCGCGTTCCTGCGTGAAAACGGCATCACCACGCAGGACGGGCTGGACGCCTTTGCCGCGAAAACGGAGGAGCGCGTCGCCGCGCTCACGAAGCAGCGGACGATTCTCAACGTGCGGAAAAAGAAACGGCAGGCGCTGTATACGGCGCTCGCGGACGCAGAGGCGCTCGCCCCTGCACGGGAATGCTGCGAAAGCGGCCTGACCGGGTTAGAGGACGAATACACCCGCTATACGGAGGCCGTAGAGGCGCTGGAAGCCTGCGGCATCCCCCGAGAACGGCTGGCGGCGGAGAAGGCGGCGCTCTACGAGGAGCTTGCCGAGGTGAACCGCGCCATCCGCGCGGAGCGGAAGAAGCTGAGGCTGTGCGCGGAGATCGCGGAAGAAACGCCGCGGATCGAACGGGAGCTGGAGCGCGTCGAGGGCGAAAAGTCGAAGCAGGCCGAGCGGAAAATGGAGCAGGGTCGGTTCTGACGATGTTGTCAGAAGTGCTTACAGGGCAGGTTGAGTTGAGTGTATATTGACAAACGCGCGCCCGATATTTCAGACGCGCGTTATTCTTCATTTTTTTCCGCTTCGCGCTCAATGCGTTCGACAAGCTCATGCGGAGCAAGGTCGAATGCGTTCGCAATGCGCCAGATGGTCTCAAAGTTTGGCTGCTTTGTTCCGTTTTCAATCATGGCGATATGGCTGCGTGCCAAACCTGCCAGACCGCTGAATACTTCCTGAGACAAATCTTTCTCCTGCCGGAGCTTGTAGATGGCTCGCGCAACGGCCATTTTATCAAAGTCTATCATCGCAGACACCTCTCGTAACAACAGTAAGGGCTTACTCCCTTAATTCTGTCTACGATGATAGACATTTAGACCGTTTTATGATATGATGACCGAAAACAGTACGAAAAAGGTGACGGATATGGAAAAGCAAAGCCGTTGCTGCGCGATCATCGGTCAACCGCCAATGCGCTTCCCGTGGGGCTTCGATGAGGAAGACTGCGGCTGTCAAGACCTCAAGCTGGCGCTGGCACAAAAAATCATGGAGCTGCGGCAGCAGGGCGTGACGCGCTTCGCTGTCGTCGCAGACTGCGGCGTCGGGCTGTACGCTGGGGAGTGCATCAACGCCCTGCGTCTGCACGACACCGAGCTGACGCTCTTTGTCGTGACGCCGCACGAGGAGCAGGCGACAAAATGGGCCCCGTACCTGCGGGAGCGATACTTCAAGCTGTTGGAGGACTGTACGCTCATGGAGGCGGCGAGTCTGCACAAGACCCCGACTTGCGAATACGAAGCCTACCGCAAGATCATCGACTACTCAGGCATGGTACTTGCCGCCTATGATCCCGCCACGGTGCGCGGCGATGCTGTGGATAAGGCGATGGAGTATGTGAAAGAACGGCGTTTGCCCGTGATGCTGCTTGCCCAATCCACGGGATAAACGCATCCTCTCCGATTTTTGTCACAGCGGGCTGCACTCTGGCGAGCGGCACTTCGGCAGTAATGTTTTGCAGAAACTGTATGGTATTGCCATTGCCAAAAAAAGAATGTAAAATGTGCTCGAATCATTATGGAGGCGTGGAATATGCGCGAGCAGAACGAGATGCAGCTTTTTGAGGATCAGCCGATCCGCACGGCGTGGGACGCAGAGAACGAGGAATGGCTGTTTTCCGTGGTGGACGTTGTGGGCGTGCTGACCGAGCAGCCGGACTACGACGGCGCGAGAAACTATTGGAAGGTATTAAAAAACCGTTTGAACAAAGAGGGCAGCCAGTTGGTTACATCCTGTAACCAACTGAAAATGAAATCCCCCAAGGATGGCAAACGATATTTGACCGACGTTGCCGACACGGAGCAGCTTCTTCGCATCATCCAGTCCATCCCGTCCAAGAAGGCCGAACCGTTCAAGCTCTGGCTCGCCCAAGTGGGTCGCGAGCGCATCGAGGAGACCATCGACCCGGAGCAGGCCATCGACCGCGCGCTCGAAACGTATCTTAAAAAAGGTTACGACCCCGACTGGGTGCATCAGCGGCTGCTGTCCATCCGCATCCGCAACGAGCTGACCGACGAGTGGAAGAAGCGCGGCGTACAGCACGGCAAGGAGTTCGCTATTCTAACGGACGAGATCACGCGCTCCTGGTCCGGCATGACTACACGGCAGTACAAGGACCTCAAGCAGCTCAAAAAGGAGAACCTGCGCGACAATATGAGCGACACCGAGCTGGTGCTCACAATGCTCGCCGAGGCGTCCACGCGGGACATCTCCCGCGCCGAAAAACCGGAGGGATTCACGGAGAGCAAGCGCGTGGCAAAGCGCGGCGGCAGCGTCGCCAAGGTCGCCCGCGAGGCGTTGGAGGCGGAAACCGGGAAGCCGGTCATCACCTCGCAGAACGCCGCGCAGATGGGCGCCGTCGTCACGGAGCTGATCGAGGCGGTCGCCTCGGAGAATGAGGAAATTAAGGAGTAAAACCAAGCCCCAACTCGGTCTATGCTGGATTAATCCGAGAAGCAGTTCGCTAAATTATCGATTTGCAAATTTTTCTCAAATATAGCGAATAAGAATTGACATATTGGCATAATAGGAGTATTGTAGGGTTGATCTCACCTTTTGAATCGAGGAGGAGAAATGATATGCTCGTCAATTTTCGCTTTGCAAATTGCCGCTCATTCTATGAGGAAACCGAGCTCTCCATGCGGGCAGCCGCAGATGATACCTATAGCGAACTCAATACCTTCCGCGTGGATGAGAAAACCATGCCCAAAGGTGACAACGAGCTAATCAAGTCAGCAATCATTTTCGGAGGCAACGCTTCCGGCAAAACAAACGTGTTGAAGGCATTTGCTTATATGGCAAATGTTGTTCGGCTTTCCAGTGCGCAAATTCCGGTGGTCGCCTCAAACGAAAGCTATGCGTTTCAAGCAGGTGCAGATCACGAAAACAGTCTCTACGAGGTGGAGATTATCCAAAATGGCACCTACTATAAATATGGTTTTGAGCTTAACGGGGGTACAGTAAAGCACGAATGGCTCTATAAACGGGAGGAACGGCTCACCCGTGTGTTTGAAAGAAACGGCGGTAAGCTCAAGATCATGGGCGTAAACAGTCAGTCGATCAATCTGATCAAGGTTCCGGACGCTTCGCTGTTTTTGTCGGTCGGGAACAATTTCAATTTGACTGTGAACAAGTATCTTACAGATGTTATGAATTGGTTTCTGAGCGTGCTTATTGTGTTTGATAACTTAAACAATTCTCTTGACATCTATACGATAGAAAACGGCAAATACAAAGCGCAGGCATTAGAAATTCTCAAAAGAGCAGACATCGGCATCGCTGATTTCGAAATCATCAAAGACAAGATTGCCAGCGCCTCCGATCCCGGAAGCATCCTGATGCTGAACTCAAAGCTGCAATCGGATCCGTCCGTCATTGCCGGGCAGTTGCAAGCCGATACGGAGGCTCTCTATAAAATCGACATGAAAACGATTTTCAACATTCTTAATGAAAAGGATGAGGTCGTAGGCAAAAAGGACGTAATGCTTTTCAAAGAACGCGCATTCAATTCAGAAGGAACCGTTCGCCTGGTGTGCTATTTGGGGTGGATACTGGCCGCGCTCGATCAAGGAAGGGTAATATTCGTTGACGAAATTGATTCAAAGCTACATTTTCTCGTTGCGGATTACCTTCTCAAGCTGTTCAATTCGATAGAGCACAACCCCAAAAACGCGCAGTTGATTTGTACCGCGCATAACGTGATGCTCATGGATGAAGACTGGCGCAGAGATCAGATTTATTTTACAAGCAAAGACTATCGCGGAAAAAGCTCACTCGTTTCGCTTGCGGATTATACCGGCGTACGCAAAAACGATCTGTTCAGCAAAAAGTATCTTGCCGGGTTCTACGCATCCTTGCCAAGGCTAAATACCGCAAAGGAGTAGGTGCAATTATGGCAAGGAAAACAAAAAATCTGCAGCAGCGAAGCAGATTTATCATTCTGACAAACGGACGAGAAAGCGAAAAGAATTACTTTGAAGCGCTCCGGGGTTTCAGGCGCTCGATATATGATGTTAAAGTGGAATTTGAAAATGCCGCCCCGCCGCGTCTTGTAAACAGAGCCATTCGAGAAAAGGAAAACTCAAATCAGGTTTGGGTCGTATTTGACAAAGATGAATTTCCGGCTGACGCGATTTATGAAGCAATGAAGTCCGCGCGTCAGAACAATGTCGGTGTAGCTTTTTCAAATGCGGCGTTTGAAGTTTGGCTCATCAACCACTTCAAAGAATTCAACTCCGAAAAGTCCGCCGGCGACCTTCTGCCCATTCTTGATTTGCTGCTCAAGGATAACGGATATAGCAAAGGGTATGCGAAAAATGACACAGATGTTTTTCGCGGTGTGCTTTTACCTCTGATAGACACCGCTATGCATAATGCTGATGTTTCTCTGCAAAAGAGGATCGCTGCGTACAACCAAACGCATCCGGGAGAGAGAAGCTATCCGTATTGTGAATGGAACTCATGCACTACAGTGCACAAGCTTGTCGAAGCCATGAAGCTGGAATAAAAAACGCAAGGGGTATCGTTCCAAAACGGGCGACGCCCCTTGCGCGCTTTTACTTCTTTGCCGTTTCTTTTTTCAGCGTCTGATAGCCCCATTCAAAATAGGAATGCGCACTCTCGAACAAGAATGCGTACGAAGACACCTCCATGATCAGCTCCTCGATGCTGAACGGGCGGTAGCCGTAGGAGCTCATCTCCCAGAGATACTTTTCGAGCTTGCCGGAGTCGGACCGCATCGCGTTCAGGAACTTCTTGGTATCCTTGTTGACGCGGCTCAGGCGTTTCAATTCCTCAAGCGCCTCGTCCGTCTGCCCAAGCTTGAAATGGAGGATGGAGAGCGGCAGGAGCGTCTGCGTTTCCTCCTCGGGAAATTTCTTCAGCACAGCCCTCGCCGGTTCTTCCTCCTCCAGCATCGCGTAGAGATGCATCAAATCATAGCGGACGCCGAGATTGTCGTTTTCGCACAGCTCGAGCATTTCCTCACACTCTCGCGCCGCGCGGCGCAGCATGCCGCACTCGGTCAGCGTCTGCATATAGAGGTGCCGGAGACGCATATAGGGCCGCGTTTCGATGACGCCCCAGAAGTCGCCCTTGTATTCATCCGCAAAATAGCCCTCCTTCATCATCTGGCGGTTGCCCTTTTCCAGCAGCCGCGACAGCTCCTCCATGAGCGCATAGGGATTCTTGGCGGTTAACTCCGCCATCATCCGTCCCGCGTCCAGATTGTCCGGCTCGAGCTCAAGCGCGCGGTTCAGGTATTCCAGCTGTTTCTTCTTGGAGGTTTCCTCCTCCGCGAGCTCCAGATAGTCGTCCGCGGTCTCCGGCTCATAATACTCCCCGCCAAGGGAAAGCTGCGCGTTCTTCTCCCGCATGAACTGCTGGAGCAGGTCGTTCATTTCCTCCTCGCTGGGGCCGTCCGGCCGCTGCGCTTTTAAGAACGCGTTCAATTCCTTCATGGTTTTTTCTGTTTGCCTGCTCATATTTGCCTCCCCGCCCTAAAAGGTGTTATTTCAGCGCCTTGCCAATATCCCACGCCTTGCCGACCTCCGCGCCGAGCACATGGTAGGCGTGGTTGAACGGGTCGAAGCAGATCGGCGCGACCTTGGCGACGTCCACCTTGCCGCCTACTATCGCGGACTCGTCCACGCTGACGTTGACGATCTCGCCGCGCAGGATGCAGCTCTCCTTGTCGTAGCTGATGACTTTGCACTCCATGCAGACGGCGAGCTCGTTGATGATCGGCGCGTTGACGAGCTCGCTCTTCGTGGCGGTGAAGCCCGCCCTGGCGAACTTGTCCGGCGTCTGGTTGCCGCTCGCGATGCCGACGTAGTCGCAGCCGGCAACGTGCGCGGCGTCCGCCATGCTAATCGTAAACGCGCCGGTCTTTTCAAAGTTCTTGCAGGTCTTGTGGCCGGGTGAGAGGCAGACGGCAATTTCGTTTTCCTCGCTGATTCCGCCCCATGCGGCATTCATGGCGTTGGGTACGCCGTTTTCATCGTAGGTTCCGATGATCCAAACAGGCTGGGGATAGCTCAGGGGCTTTGCGCCGAAGTTCTTTCTGCTCATGGTGTTACCTCCGATGTTTATATTTTGAATCAACAGTTTTCCAAACGTACCTTGATGCCGACCACGCCGTATTTTTCCTGCATTTCCGTCGGATAATACACATCCATATCCTTTGGAGACGCGCTGCCGATGTCGGCTTCGGTATAGCCGCACTCCAAAAGCGGGAGCTTATCGTACAGCGCCGCAAAGGAATCGAAAACAAGCAGATCGGTCACCTTGACCTCGAGCGTTTCTTCAGGGTTTTCGGTATGAACAAACACGATGTTGTCCCCGATTTGAATTTTACGTCTTTTGTCGTCGTATAGCCGCAGCTCGATTGTCTTCCTTCCGCTTTTGATCAGCTCGAACGGAGCGGGCGTAAGCTGCATCGTGTGTGTCATACAGGCTTTCCTTTTTTCGCGTTTTCTCCGTCTCTGCTCGCGGTTCTGCTTTTCGGGCTCGAACAGCTCCACCGCCGCGTCGGTCAGCTCCGCGGGCCAGACATGCTCGCCGCCGACAACGTGTGCCCACGGGCAAAGCGTTTTGTAATCATCGTCAAACACGATGGTATACGGCGGTCCGCAGCGGTCGTTGACGTCCATGTAGAGGTGCCGTCCGCTGCCGATCAGCTTGTATGTTTCGTCGTCACGCATCCCGTCCGCAAGCGCGTCGAAGACGTCCTTCGTGATCTCGTACAGATGATAGTAGCCGCAGCCGCCGCGCTCCGCCGTATAGAGGTCTCTTTCTTCGTCATAGCAGGCCTTCCAGCCGTCTCCCTTCTTGAATTGCAACATACTTCCCTCCGCTTTCCGCAAGGTGGTTTTCTGTGAGCGTCCATGTCAGCCTATCCCAGATAATCAAAGATGTTGATGCTTCCCGTCTCCTCTTCGATTCCAATAGCCGGAACGTACTCCACCAGTCTCGCGTTTCCGCTCACCTTATCCACGTAGAAATAGACAAATGCGCCGGTATAGCTGCGGAATATCACCTGATATTCGGAATCGGTTTCTTCGCCCGGCGTCACATACATGATGTCCGGGTTATCTTCTGCAATGCTCCAATCATAGGTCTCATGGCAGTAATTGGAAACGGCTTCGTATGCTGTCTTTTCCGTAACCCTGAGACCTGTATACGGATATTCGGCGAACGGCGTTAAGTCCAGCGTTTTTATCTCTGCGTCATATTTGTTGGAAAGCGCCCAGAACGCGTCGGAGTCGATGTCGAGCTCCTCCGCGGCGTTCTTGTCCCAAGCGCCGGTTTTGTTGTGATAATAACCGATCTCGGAGTTGTCTGCGCCTTTTGAGTCGCTGAAATACCATTCCTCGCATTGTAGCTCCGTGCCGTCCTCCGAGAGGCGGAACGTCCCAAAGCCGCTGTACGCATAGCCGCCGGAACCGTAGTTGAAGAAACGCCCGTCGCCCAGCCACTCGTAGACGTTGCGCGCCCGACCGTCGAGGAAGCAGACCGGCTCGCCGTCCTTACAGGCGTAACCGCCGAAAAGCAGCTGTACTTCCGGTATTTCGGCGTCCTTGTTCGGGATCGTGCCGATGAGCAGCTCGGGGATGCCGTCGCCGCTGACGTCCTCGAACGCATAGCCTAGGTATTGGAGCAGCGCGCCGCGCGCCATCGAGGAGACCTCTATCACGCCGGAGGAGACATACGGATATTCGTTCTCTGTATCATATCCGTTGTAGATGATATCGCAGTTCTGCTCCATCACGGTCTCGTAAACGCGCATCGCCTCCTGATACGCTTTTTCCACCTTGGGATCCGGCGTCATCTGCTCTGTCACGGTCGGCGCGGTATTCGGCTGCTGCGTCGGCGTTTGCTTTTTCCCGCAGCCGACAAGCACGAGCAGCGCCATAATCAGGCAAATAACCGCAAGCTGTTTTTTCATCGTGTTCTCCTCCGCGTATATCATTTTCGTCCGACCATCCGCCAGACCGTCTTTTCGTCGGCGGAGGGCCAGTGCTTTCGTATCTGCTCCGCGATGCGCCGCGCGGATTTCTCCGGGGGCTCGCCATAGGCGGCGGTCACGGTGTCGTAGCCCCAGACCGCCTCGGGCGGGAGCAGGATCGAGACCGGCATCCCGTACTCGCTGCCGCGCTTGTTTTGCCGACGCTTGAAGTCAATTACCACAAGGTAAAGCTGCATTTGAAGATCGGTCACGATGCCGGGGAAGTTCTTCGCGCCCTCCTTGCCGAAACCCGCGAGCTTCTTGAGCTCGGCGGAGAGGATGAGGTCGTCCTTCCAGCCGCCGTCGCTGTCCAAAAAGGCGTCCATGATCCGCTTGGCGCGTGCATTCGCCAGTCCCTCGTCGTAGAGCGAATCGAAGTCGTAGCCGTCGCGGCGGGCGTTGGCAAAGTAGGGAAGCCATTCAAGACTGATGAACCCCGCCTTCCTGCCGAAGAACTTGCCGTAGGCGACGTCGCGGCTGCGGGCGATGATCTCCCGCCATTCCCACGGGTCCTGTTCGATGTCGCCCGTCCACCAGAAGTCGGGTGAGACGTGCTCCTCGACGGAGAAGCCCTTGATTTCATTTCCGAAAAGCGGCAGGAAGCCAACCTCGTTGATCCAGTTTACCAGCTCACGCCAGGTACAGATGCGGTACGGGTCGTCCCAGGCGAGCCCCCGCATGATCCATTCGCCGTTTTCCACGCTCATTGCTTGTCCTCACCGCCGTCGCAGATCGCCGCCCAGTCCTCTTTTGTCAAGAGGCTGACGTGCCCTTTTCGCGTTTCGCCCATCTGGGGGACCGGCGCGTCGTCAGTCGTCCATTGATAGCGAAAACCGATCTTTTCCTGCACGCGCTTCGACTTTTCGTTGCCGTCGTAATAGCCGCACCAGACTCGCGCGAGGTGTAGATCCTCAAAGGCGTGTCGAAGCAGCTCCCTCGACGCCTCCGGCGCAATGCCGCGTCCCCAGTAGGGAACGCCCAGCCAGTAGCCGAGCTCCGCTTCATCGTCCTTTTGAGCAAGATCGTTGTGATGCAGGCCGATGCTGCCGATGGGAAGCCCGGTCTCCTTCAGCACGATGGCATAGGTTTCGGGCACGGCAAGCACGTCGCGGATGACCTGTCTCGTATGCTCCACGCTTGTATGCACCGGCCAGCCGCAGATCGGTCCCACAAGCGGGTCTTTCGCGTAGAGGTAGCATTCCTCCGCGTCGGCTTCCTTCCATGGACGAAGAATCAGCCGCTCTGTCTCCAATACTATTTCATTTTCTTTGCAAGTTTTCACAAGGTATTCCTCCTCGGTCATCACCGGGATTCCCGCATCCAGCAGCAATTGCGCGAACACGCCACTGCCCGGAACGCGTTTCCCGGTGAAGCTGCCGTCGTAAATAACGCCCTTGCCGCAGGAGGGGCTGCGCGCTTTCAGGATCGCGCCGGTGCAGCCGTGCTCGCGGCAGATTGCCATGGCGCGCTCCGCGCCGCTGATAAACTGCACAGTCACGTCCTCGCCCTGTTTGTTCAGAATGCAACCGTTGGGCTGTATTTCGCTGGGCACGCGCGGCGTCGGCAGGCCGCCCAGCACCTCTGGGCAGGCCGCGACAGCCTCGCCGCGTTCCACGAGGGCTTTGATCTCTGGTACAAGATTGTCCTTCCCGTCGTAGCGGCAGGGGACGCCGGCAAGACATTTGCTGACAATGAGCATCACAGCCATACCGAGGGATCCTTGCCGGAGCCGAGCTCAAAGTGGTACTTCACGATGCCGAGATCGACCTTGCTGAAAAAGCCCAGTCCCGCCCTTGCGGAGACCTTGTCGCCGTGCAGCGTAAAGAGGAACTTCTGCTGGTTCACCGCCGTCGGCGCGAGCAGCGCCGCCTCGACGCCCTTTGCGAACCACTCCGG
>Ga0256404_1013762_pt1 | contig 10140 bp, 9 predicted proteins | sample RumenRJG_01DNA_FD_185990 | JGI IMG/M metagenome (GOLD analysis project Ga0256404, IMG submission 185990) | Bovine rumen microbial communities from Lethbridge, Alberta, Canada - RJG_01 | ecosystem: Host-associated > Mammals > Digestive system > Stomach > Rumen | place: Canada: Alberta | collected...
CCGATATTCTCTCCGAAATCCGTGGAGGGCAGATTCGTCGTCTCATCATAGAGCATAAAGCTGTCATTTTTCTTTTCGAATACACGCTCAATCCGATAGGTCTTTCCCTTTGTTTCAAATACGAGCTGTCCGCCATAGACACCGCCCTGCCATGGTGTATACCGCATCCGCTCATTTTCGGTTTCGTCACGCTTCCGGTCATTAGAAAAGCCGTAAAACATCACGCGAATAAAGGCAGCCAGCGTGCTCTTGCCGGTTCCATTCTCCCGGAGGTAAGCATTGAGCCCATCCTGGAACTTGAGGTCAAGTCCCGATAGCTTCCCGAAATTTTCCACATGCAGTGAAATCAGTCTCAAAATATTTCCGCCTTTCATAGATCATCGTCTTCTATGCTCTTACTATGCTCTTACTCTACCCTATACACAGAACAAAAAATGTACCTACAGTTCTATCTGCTCACCGTTCAACGCCTGGAGGCCGACGCGAATGATGGCAGACTTTTCATCCTCGGAAAGTGAGCTATCTTCTTCCAGGAGTCGAACGAGCTCACCCTTCAGTGATTTATCATTCTTGAAATCTGTATAATGCACGGCTACCTTCGTTTCATCCTTTACGCGGAGATAATAATATCGGTCCTTAAAACGACTAACGATAAGTTCTGGATTTTTCTCACAGTTCACATCGACATTGCCGGTCAGGACGATCTTTACAAGATCCTTCGGATTCGCTTCACAATCATTGAGCGCCTTTTCCACGAGCGGCAGCATCTCTGTCGTTGATAAGCAGGCAGAAACATCGACCGGGACAGCATAGAAATTCCGCTTTGCAAACGGGACAAATGTACGCTGCATCGTGAGGCTCTCTTCATTGATATCAAGCAGTACGAAGCCATGTTCTCCAGTTTCATCGAAACCACGCCCCTCGAGACAGCCCGGATAGCAGTACACACCGCGCGGTAACAGTTGCCCTTCTTCATAGCTATGGACATGTCCGAGTGCAAGATAATCGATGCTCTTGTTGCGGAGTTCCCCTAAATTGATCACCTCTACATGATCCTTTGGTTTATATTTTGCAAGCTGTCCGTGGAGGGTCACAATGTTAAAGTCCTGCGGCCGGAGAAGAAGCGTTTCATAGATGGTGTTCTGGTTGTCGGCATTAAGCTCCACACCCGTCAGGACAATGTTTCCCTTTTCACTTGTTCCGAGGATATAACTCTGCCAGTGTTCACTAAAGGTGTGAAGATTCTTTGGAATCTCTGAACCCTCTGTATCCTTTTCGACATCATTAACTATATTTTCAACAGCATTTGTATCTTCAGTGGTATGATCTGCATCACGATTTGATTTTTCCTGATTGGAGATAAATCCGGAAAGATCATGATTCCCCTGTAAATAATAGAAATTGATATCCGGATGCTGACGGATTGTATCCATCACGGTCTTTTTTGCATGCACCCCGATGACCTTTTTGTCGAAAAGGTCTCCAGCTATGAGAACTGCAGAAACGCCATTTGTCTCGGCATAATCCACCATATTCATATAAGTTTCCAAAAGCTCTGTTTTTCTTTGTTTCGCCTGTTCCTTCGAGAGATGCGACTCCATTTTCGAATCGAGATGCAGATCCGCACAGTGAATGAGTTTCATCGAATTCCCTACCTTTCTATCTGCTCCTATTATACGAATTTCCTGTGCCGGATGCCACAAAAAAGCGGAGCCTCCGGTGATATTCCGGAGGCTCCGCCTCAAGTTTCAACCGGCAAAGCCGGTGAAACATTCTCATATTATCGTTTTGCCCTCATGCCGATTCAAAACAGAATACTTTATCTGCGAAAGCCCGGGGCCGATGAAATAAAAACTTACTTGTTATCCTCGTCGATTGCATTGGCTGCGGTACGGCCAGATACAAAGATCTCCGTGATCGCGTTACCGCCGAGACGGTTACCACCGTGGATACCACCGGTAACCTCGCCGGCTGCATAGAGGCCTTCGATTGCCTTGCCGCTCTCGTCAAGTACATGACGCTTTGTATCGACGACAACACCACCCATCGTGTGGTGCGTTGACGGAGCAAGAAGTCTGATACGAAGATTTACGCCATCCAGCTTATAGGTATCTGCCTTGTAGCTGCCGTCGTCATTCTTCTCGCAGGAGCCAACCAGTGCGGATACCTGCTTCTTGCCGACATCCTCCGGCTGCTCACCGGCAATAGCTGCTTTGTCATACTTCTCGATCGTTTCCTTGACCGTCTCAGCATCCGTCTCGAGGCCAAGCTCCTTGAAGAGGTCTGCAAGCTGATCAACAGTTCTTACATACTGTCTCTTCTCGACATCCTCATCCTTATACGGATACGGTCCCGGAATCGGGGTCTCAGCATTGGCGATTTCAATGAATACACCCTTTGCGCCATCCATCTCGATGCCGTTCTTAAACTCGTTGAGGGAAAGAACGTCACGCTCAGAGGTCTCATCGACGAAACGCTTGCCGGTTGTCGGGTTGATATATACCGCATAGTCACCACCGCCGAATGCGAGGTTACCATTGTCGATCCAGGAGATCGGCATGAGCTGTGTAAAGCCAAGGCCTGTTACTGCAGCGCCGGCTTCCTCAGCCATCTTAATGCCGTCACCCTGAAGAGAGCTTCTGTTTGTGGTCTTCGTGCTGGTGCTGAGATACTCAGAAGACCAGTACTTGTTCTCGTCTACAACCATCTTGATGTTTGCAGCATATCCACCGGTAGCGAGTACGACACCCTTTGTAGCATGTGCCGTAACCTTCTGTCCATCATAGCCTGTTGCATTAACACCCGTTACCTTGCCATCCTCTACGATGAGAGACTCAGCCGTCGTTCTCACGAGAATCTGGTTCTTTTCATTAGCATTCTTAAAGGAGGTCATCGGTGCTACGAAGTAAGTGCCCCAGCGTCCCGGATATTCCTCTGTCTTGCCATCGCCGTCAGTGTCAACATTGGCACCGATGAACTGGTTCTCTCTGTACCAAAGGGCACCAATCAGTGTCGGCTGCGTATCCTCTACAAAGGTGGAGCCCATGGACTCGAGCCAAGGCTTAAGATCCTGTCCATCCTTGATGAACTGAGATACGAGATCTACATCGCCATAAATCCACTCGGACTTATCTGCGCTCTGACGAAGGCCACCATAGTAGGTCTGGAAAATATGAAGGTTAACCGTTGAGAACAGGGTTAACTTCGACTCCGGTGTGCCGGCCTTTAATTTCGGCTCTGCCCAGTCGAGATATGCCTTGATCTCCTTCTTCAGCTCCTGAAGAACCGGGAGATAATCTGCCACAACACCGTGCTTCGAAAGTTCATCGATGTCACCGGCAATATACTCATGATCCTTGTAGTAATCCTCATCAAACGGCTCCTCGGACCAGTTCTCGATGGTCTGGAGCTCCTTGATACAGCCAGGAACGGACATAACCTTGTTATATTCCTTGCCATCAAAGCCTGTACCGGTCGTCGCATCCGGGTTCTCCGGATCCCACACGAGGTACTTCATCACAGACTGATACTGACCGCCGGATACCAGTGTATTACCACCGATTTCAGCGTTCTTCTCGATGACGAGAACGGTATCACCATTCTGTGCTGCCTGTGCAGCCGCCGCCATACCAGCACCGCCGGCACCGACTACGACAACATCCCAAGTGTCATCAATATCTGCTGCAGGTGTTACCTCAACCTTGTTTGACTTAAATGCATCAAGATCGGAAACCTTTGCTTCCTCGGCTGCTGCATTGACTGCATCCTTCAGTGCTCTTGATGAGAAGGTTGCACCGGATACTGAATCAACGCCTGTGCCATTGCCTTCGATCATAGCCGGAATCAGGTCGTCAAAGGCTGGTGTACCGACATGCTCGGTTTCCTTCGAATCCTTAACCTCGATATCTGAAATTGCGCTATCTGTAAAGGTTACAGCTACGGTAACCGGGCCATTGTAACCTGTACCGGTTCCCTCATACGTACCAGCTGTATAGGTAACAGCCTTATTGCCGGATGCTTCCTCGCCGCCTGCTTCACCGCTCTGTGCCTTTGCAAGTGCATCAGCAAAAGCCTTCTTCACAGCGTCAGATGTGATCGTTGATCCGGAAACGGCATCAACATCTGCGGATTGCTTCTCAAGAAGAAGTGGCTGCAGTGTCTTGATTGCTTCGCCGCCCTTTTCCGGTGTTTCCTTATCACCAGTGATCTGAACATCTGTAATCTTTGATTCGTCTACGGTCAGTGTAACAGTAACATCACCACCGAAGCCCTGTGCTGTCGCGCTGTAGGTGCCCGGAACATAGGATCCGGAAGCCGCTGCCTCAGCAGCTGCAGCTGTCGTAGCAGCCTGTGTCGCTGCTGTAGTCTCCTGTGTTGAAGAACCGCAGCCGGCGAGTGTCGTCAGCACGATCCCTGCAACAAGCAGACCGCTCATCATTTTTTTCATTCATTTACCTCCTTATACACTAAACCAGCGTGCAAGCCATATAGTCAGATAAATACCGCTGCACGGCTGATTCTTCACAAACGATAACAATATAACATGTAACAATGAAAAATGCCAACAAGGTTTACCGGTAAACTGTTCACTTTTAATCTGAATTTTTAATTAATTTAGCAAAAGGCTAAAAAAGTGTGCAAAACTGTTTCAGATAGAAACAATTTCACACACTGTCTTTCTGCTTTTCATTAGGCCGGGTTCCATTTTAGCAAGGCTTCTACATTCGCAATGGATCCATTTTCAAATTGGCAGACGTAAATTTCAGGATCGCACCGTCACACCGGTTACCGTATACCCTGCCTTCATCACGGTATCCCGAAGGACATCCTCCGTGAGCGATTCCTTCATCAAAACATCGGCATTCTTTTTCTCTACATTTGCCCTGGCATAGACACCAGAGATCGAGTTTAAGGCATTTTCCACTCGTTTTTTGCAATTTTCGCAATGCATGCCATCAATCGAAATCACAGCTTCATGCTGATAATGCGAGGGATCCCGATCCGCTACCTTTACTGATTTAACCGTATCACCACCGCCACAACAGCCGCTGGTCAATCTCCTCTTTGTGCTTCGAAGTGCTGCTATGATGAGCAATGCAACCAAAAGCGCTATGATAAAGTTTCCCATATATATCCTCCTAATTTTATGATAATAGCAAGTTAGCTTTATATAACTACGATTATCATATCATTAAGCTGTCGATTGTCAAGTTAATAAACCAAGGGCGGAATCTTTATTTAGCCTGTCTTATTCCCCAAATGTCCCTTACATTCGCATTTGCATTCCCCATCGCGACGCCAAGCCCTGCTGCCTTTATCGAAGGAATATCATTATCCGCATCACCGACGGCGATCGTCTCTTCTACCGGAATATGCAAATACTTTGCAAAATCCAGCAATGCAGTCCCTTTATTCACTCCTGAAGGACTGAGCTCCAATGAAAACGTCTCCGCATATGCCTGCTCAATGCTCAGCCCCTCAAGTCTATCGTGTGTCCGGATGCTTGCGGCTCTATCCACATGATACAGATTGATCTTATCGATCTCCTGCGCCTTTGAAAGGACCAAGCCTTCCCAATCATCAGTGCAGGTCGCTACCTCCACGTAAAGCGAATAGTAAACACCCATACCGTAATGATCCATCCGATCAAGATCTCGCGTCCTGATATACGATTTACCGCCAATCATCGCCTGTGGCATCACATCTTCCAACGCGATTACCTTCAGTATTTCAGGAATCGTCTCAGCAGGAAGACAATGCCGCTTTATAACACGACTTTCCTTAAATCTGAATCTGATAAGTATTGTGTCCCGCCGAAGCAAGTGCTCTTTCCACAGTCACCTCGGCTTCTTCCCGCCGCATGCCATGCAGATCTATCTTGATAAATGCTTCATTCACAACCAATCGACCTTCCCTGTCTCGATATCGTAAACAGCCCCAATAACCTTCATCGAAGACAGCTCCTGATTATTTCGCCTGCTCTATCTGAACATTTTCATACAACCTATTATTCGAAATCTCTGAATCTCCATAGAATGCATTCAAAGCCCTCTGATCATTCTTTAGGTGAATGGCCTGTAATACCGATATTATCAAAATCAATATGTCCTTTTAGTGGATTTGACGTTTTTTCATCATCATAGCTGTTAGCAAGCTCTAGATATCTGATTGAAAGCTCTGCAGCTTCTCCGTAAAAAGAATTATCTTCTTCGTTACCAATAGTTATGAATCCCCAGGAAGCCATATGCTTCTGAAGAGCCTGGTATTTTGAAGCAGGTGTACCTGTTCCATTTAGAAAAATCACGACTGGAACCTTCTCCATAGAATCGATAGCGCTTGGATAAAATATGTCTACATCTTACCACAAAAAAAGAGGCAGTACATTATCATGCATAGCCTTGACAGTCACCTCATAGAACACCAGCTGCGCCCTTGCATCCTTGGCACCATTCTGTGAAGGCGGCGTCATCCCGCAAAGCTCCCGCACGCCTCGTTCAAAATCAGCAAGCACACTGTCCATATCGAAGTAAATCTTTTCTACATCCAAGCGAATGTCCTCCACAAAAATCATTTCTCAGGAAAATACTCCTTAACTATTTCATCCAGTTGCCTTCTAATTTCTGAGAATTCCTGATTCAAATCCAATGTCCTAACGCAAATTTTATTACCGCTCATGTTATAAACATTGTCCGGAAACAACGCCTCATCTGTTTTTCCGTCATCTCCGACCAGCACGATGGCTCCTTCGTCTTCCCGATCTGATCCACAAGCTCCGTCATCCATTCTCCGTAATAGTCATACTCCGCTTCCGTCCACCAGCTAAACAGTTTATTGACCGTCTGCAAATCCTCCTCATCACTCGTACAGTAGTACTGCTTCGGATTTCGGTTCACATGAACCCGCAGCACATGCCCCGGACAAAACTCCACGATATAGATGCAGATCCCCGTCCAGCTCCGGTGCGCATATAGCTTGTTCCCCTGCATGTACCAAAACCATTTGTCCTCCATCGCCTCCGGCACATGCCCTCGCCGCAGCACCTTCATCTGTTCCGCCGTGAAAGCCCGCTTAAAGGCCAATGCCTCCTGCTTCTTCAGCATTAGCTTTTTATCCCATTCATCGCCGGCTGCTACGGTATAGTCTGGTGCCACCTCCCGAAGCCTGTCGTAGCACATATTCCCCAGCTTCCGAACCTTCATTTCGCTCATCGTTCTACCTCCTGTTCCCGTCTACGGATATAGCGTAGCAGAAACAGAAGCCGAAAAGGTCAACTACGGATTGACATTTCGGAATTCAAAACAGTAGATCCGACACTCAAGGACTCTACGATCTATTTGTTCACCGTCTCAAGCTCTATGGTTCTATCAAAGCCAGATTGCGACTCTGTGATTCCATATCTGTTGTATATTTCCTTTTCTCTCTCTTTAATAGCTTTCTTGCCATCAAATTTGAAGTCATGCTTAGCCGCGATTTCATCGATCTGATCAACTGTGTCCTGTGTGATCGGGTTATCTCCCAGAAAAGCATAAAGAGCTTTTCCATCAATCAGTTCCTGGATGAATACGATATTCGCCCCCTCAATGTCTTTACTTTCTCCTACCTCCCGAGCGATTGCATTCACAGTAGCTGCGTTCGGATCAGTTTCTTCATAAAATTCGAAGCCAAAGCCGATCGTCTGCTCACTGAAAGCAGTGTGGTAATTAAGGTCTGCATCTGGAACATATGTCGTAGAGCTATGCGAGGCCGCGCCATTGGAACCACCGCTTACGATAATTCCATACGGATTAACATTCTGCCATTTTCTTGACCAGCAGTCGGCAACAAATTTAATCAGAAATTCTCCATTCTCTTTGCTTACGATGAAGAACAAACCGTCTCCATCCAAAGAATCAGACTGTATCAAAAGGGCATATCCTTCCATGCCGGGATGGTCCAATGCTCCATAAGAAATTATTGTCCCGCCAGTAAGGCCTCTGGCTTTAAGAAAATACCCACATAAATCGTTAATTGTGTAGCCTGCTCCCGGATCAAATGTATAATCATCCGATTCAAAATCAGTGATGATCGCATCAGAAGCAACAAGATAGCCTTCACCATTCAGAAGTTCTTCAAATGTTCCATCTGTGGCTTCCTGCTCTTCAGTAGTCGAATCCGAGCTTAGATTTTGATGATCCTTTGCGACATTTGTTGAATTCTCTGCATCCACATTCTCTTGCGTAACCTTCAAAAGTACCTCAAAAGCTGCGTCTGCATCTTCCTTTGTAAAATTCAGATGATCAATCCCAGCTTCAGACAGAAGCTCCTTCCCATTTTCCGTAAAATAATTTGGATAGGATTCGGAAAGCTCTGCTACCTGATCCCGAAATTCTACTTGCTTGTCTTTCTCCAAACCGGCAAAATATTCTGTCAGTTCATCGTAGAAAACATCCCTGGTGATTTTACTTTCCTTATAGTTTTCCATAAAATCATTGACTGCGATGCATGCTTTCAAAGAACTGCCAGCTGTTCCGCTCTGGTAAGAAGCAATTGGCTCCAGAATTTTAGCCACTTCTTCCGTGGTAACTATACTAATCTCCACTCCGTCATTTTTGCTGGTTTCCGCAACTTCAGGTGCAGTATCAGAAATCGTCTGCTCTACTGTTGTTTCTTCCGTAGTCACATTCAAGTCTTTTGAATTCTTCATATTGCACGATGTAAGTGCAATACCAAGCATAATAATCGAAACTATAAAAATATTTCTTTTCATATTTCGGATGATTTCAAACTTCTTCATGCAATTCTCCTCGGACACATATTACTTCCCGGTTTTGTCATCCTCTTCAAGCTTTTTTAAGATCTTATCAAAATCAGATTCTATTGGTTGTGTCCGGTTAAAAATATCATATTCACCAAACGCCTTATCCAACGCCTGTTTGTGAGATACTTTGCCATTGTCCGGCAATATTTTATATTGGCGGAATTCCAAAAATGCATTTACGCTTTTCTCGAACTCTTCCATTGTAAAAACATTTTCACGTTCAATCAGATCCTCAATGTAATCGAAATATCCTGAAACAGCTCTCTCGAGCTGCCTAATCTGTTTCTCACTCAGATAATTTTTTGCAATGCCTACATCAGATTTTAAAATCCTACCGTCGGGGGCATTTTTCCAGGTTGTAAGGCCCATATGTTCTTTCGTATGATCGGCTTTACTATAGACAATTTCAGCAGCTGTCTGACTTGTAATAGCATAATGAAATTTGTTCTGCACTGTAGCATAGAAATGATAGGCTATTTCAGAATCGTGAGAATAGTCAATGCTGCATTCTGCAAAAATATCCGTAATTTGTTGCCAGATTCGCCGCTCACTGGCACGAATAGAACGCACGCGCTCTAACAGTTCACGGAAATAATCCTTTCCAAAAGCTGTCTGTCCTTGCTTTAAGCGGTCATCATCCAAAACGAATCCCTTTTGCATATATTCCTTAAGGACCTTGGTCGCCCATATTCTGAATTGTGTGGCTTTTTTAGAATTCACTCGATATCCAACAGAAATAATGACATCAAGATTATAATAAACAAGTTCCCTTTTAACCTTTCTATCACCTTCAGTTTGAACTATTTCCATTTTGGAAATAGTTGCTGCTTCGGAAAGCTCTCCTTCTTCGAAGATATTAGAAAGATGTTTATTAATTGCCGGTACACCCACTCCAAAAAGCTTAGCCATCGCCTTCTGAGTAATCCAAAGCGTATCATCCTTGATATAGGCATTTATCGAAACATCTCCATCATTGGAATGATATAAAACCATTTCCATCTGTTTTGAAAAATTATCCATCCAATATCTCCTTACTGAACCATCTCTTTTAGATAGATCATCCAAATGCTACTCAAATAAAGCTTCTTATGACTCATTATTCTAGAATCTTCTCCCAGTCCTTCTTCTGTTTCTCGAGGCTTCTGTTCGCAGTTCCCAGTGCACCGCAATGTGCTAATGGAAAAATTCTCGAAAAACATACTTCACCTTCGACGGCATATTGCACTTTGATTGGATCATGGTTATCCAGAAAGTCGTTGTATGATTTCGAAAAGCCATCCGACATCTTTATATCCTCTCCCTGGATGGCTCTGTATACACACTCGAATGTATTCTTGCCAAGG
>Ga0256404_1013763_pt1 | contig 10140 bp, 8 predicted proteins | sample RumenRJG_01DNA_FD_185990 | JGI IMG/M metagenome (GOLD analysis project Ga0256404, IMG submission 185990) | Bovine rumen microbial communities from Lethbridge, Alberta, Canada - RJG_01 | ecosystem: Host-associated > Mammals > Digestive system > Stomach > Rumen | place: Canada: Alberta | collected...
CATAATACCCTCCAATTTACTAATCTTTTTCATAAAAACAATGACATAATGCAATTTGCCTCCTGAAGAATTTGGCGTTATCATTTTTTCTTTGTACCTTTGCACTCGATGATGGGCTATAGTACGGCTGGTGGTTCATCGTCAGGTGTTCTTTCTTGCGTCCCGTTGGTAGCAAGCGAGCATAGCTCGAGCGGATGCAGTTTATAGCAGAATGTGGAATTTAGTACGGTTGCCAATTCGTAACCCAGTTTTTCCTCAATCTCCCAGACTGCCTTTATACAAAGAAAAGCTGAGAATTCTTACAAAGTTACGAAAAGTCGAGTGAAAATGTAGCTGTTGTTTTGCAAATTAAATAAAAAAGTAGTAATTTTGCACGGAAAATCAAGCAAACGACATACCCATGAGAGAAAATATCGATGTTTTCCTGCCTTGCGACGATATACTGGCAGCAAAGCAAACCATAGCGCAGATGGAGCGAAGCACGATGCTGCGTTCGGTTACATTGATAGTCGGCAACGAAACGGCACCCAATATTTACCCATTTATCGTGTCCAGCAATCTGACATCGACTGATACTATCCGTCAGATGGCGGCCAACTCATCGGCCGACTATGTACTGATTGTCACCAAGCCTACGCCTGTATCCTTTGGCGATGGAGCCATTGAACGCCTCGTTCACGCTGCCTCCGACAGCAACGCTGCTATGGTTTATGCCGATCACTACGAAAAAAGGCGGGAGGCCGACGGTGAACAGGTGAGCCGCCATCCTGCCATTGACTATCAGATCGGGTCTATACGCGATGACTTCGACTTCGGTTCTGTGCTCCTTATCCGAGGTGACCATCTGCGTGAATGGGCAGAAAAGGCTGAGGCCACGCACTATCAGTATGCTGGGCTCTACGACCTGCGACTCTACCTCAGTCGGCAGGGCGAACTGCTCCACCTGAATGAGTATCTGTATACAGAGACTGAACTTGACACCCGAGCCAGCGGTGTAAAGCAGTTTGACTATGTCAATCCGGCCAACCGCGATGTGCAAGTGGAGATGGAGCAGGTGGCTACGGCACATTTGAAGGCCATCGGAGCATGGATAGACACGTCGAGCCGTGAAACGATAGATTTTGAAGAACAGGAGTTTGAAAACGAAGCATCTGTCGTCATTCCCGTGTTCAACCGTGCCAAGACGATCAAGGATGCCATAGACAGCGCACTCTCACAGAAGACCAACTTCAAGTTCAACGTGATTGTAGTCGACAATCACTCGACCGACGGCACATCTGAGATACTGAGAGACCTCAGTACCACCACATCCTCCTTGATTATCCTGACTCCAGATCGCACAGACCTTGGCATTGGCGGATGCTGGAACATGGCTGTGAACGACTGCCGTTGCGGACGCTTTGCCGTACAGCTTGACAGCGACGACCTGTATTCTTCACCCCATACGCTCCAACGCATCGTCAACGCCTTCTACGAGCAGCAGGCAGCTATGGTGATCGGCTCCTACCGTATGTGCGACTTTGAGCTGAACACACTTCCTCCTGGATTGATTGCCCATAAGGAATGGACTGATGAGAATGGCCCCAACAATGCCCTTCGCATCAACGGACTGGGGGCACCACGTGCGTTCTTCACTCCCTTGTTGCGTCAAGTGCAACTGCCCAACACCAGCTATGGCGAGGACTATGCTATGGGGTTGTGGTTCTCACGCAACTTCCGCATAGGCCGCATCTACGACGAGCTGTATCTATGCCGACGCTGGGACGGCAATAGCGATGCAGCTCTTTCGGTGGAAAGAACAAATGCCAACAATCTCTATAAAGACCGGTTGCGCACGATGGAAATCAAGGCTCGGCAGCAACAGGCGTCGTCCTCTGTGAACCTTTCTCCCATCAACCGGTTCTTTGACCGTCAGCTGCAGCAATGGCCTGAAGTGATGAGCCGCTACAGGGACTTAAATAAGGTGGAAGTCCGACAACTGCCCGTTGACGTATTGACGTTGAAAGCACAGTATAACCCGGCAAGAATACGCTCTACGGGCGCCAGCATCTCGAAGAAAGCCATCAGCGAGCGTCCGTGCTTCCTTTGTGAACAGAACCGTCCGAAAGAACAGATGCATAAGGTACAGGACGGCAGATATGAGTTGCTGGTCAACCCCTTCCCTATCCTACCCATGCACTTCACACTGCCTCTGCGCCGACACCAGCCACAGCTCATCCGAGGAATGTATGGAGAGATACTACATCTGCTCCGCCTATATCCTGAGCTGACAGTATTCTATAACGGCCCTCGTTGTGGGGCATCGGCCCCCGACCATGCCCATCTACAGGCAGGAAGCAGCGGGCTGCTGCCTCTGCAGACAGCGTGGAACAGGTTGGCACGCAGCATCAACATCATCGTGGAGCAAGGCGACGAAGCAACTATCGGCGTGATAGAACAGTTGCCCTACCCCGCCCTTGCCATACGTTCTAAGAGCAAGACTATGGGCGAACGCCTCTTCAGACTTGTCTACGAGGCGCTACCGGTGATTGAAGGTGACAGTGAGCCTATGATGAACATCGTTGCGTGGCGGCAAGGCGGACAGCTGATAGCCGTCGTGTTCCCCCGAAGCAAGCATCGTCCAGACTGCTACTTCAAAGAGAGTGACCAACAGTTGATTGTCAGTCCCGGTGCACTCGATATGGCAGGAATGCTCATCATGCCGCGCCGCGAGGACTTTGATCGTATCACTCCTCAGCAGGCCCTGGCTATATTACAAGAGTGTTCATTGCCAACCGATGCCTTCCAAACAGTGGTGGAACACATTGGAAAGAATGACAAGAAGGGAACGAGCGACATGGTTCGTGAACAGAAAGAACCAATGGTAACCGTCGGCATTGTCGGTGGGCAGAAAATCAGCTTCATACTCAATGCGCCTTTCATTGCAAAGGGCGAAACCATTGAAGGCGAACAAGAAGTAGAACTGGCCGACGGTGCCATCCTTTGGCATGGTCAACAGTACCGCGAGCTTCTTTTCTCGCCTCAAGAGCCTCAGGCGTCTTTCTCGCTGCGCGATGTCACCATTGGAGTAAACTTCCACTGGGAGCGACAAGAGACACAGACGTTCCGCGGGAAGCTATGTCTGAGGGTAGAAGCTGACCGTATCTGGGCCATCAACGAACTCGACGTGGAATCATACCTTGAGAGTGTCATCTCGAGTGAGATGAGTGCCACCTCGTCGCTCGAACTGCTCAAAGCCCATGCCGTGATCTCCCGTTCTTGGCTGCTGGCTCAACAGGAAAGACGCAATAAGGAGAAAGAGAGCAAAGACAACCGCTTCTTCTCGTTTATCAAGAAAGACGACGAACTGCTGCGATGGCACGGACGTGAAGACCATACGCTCTTCGATGTCTGTGCCGACGATCATTGCCAGCGCTATCAAGGCATCACGCGGGCATCCAATCCACTTGTGGCAAAAGCGGTTAGTTCCACACGCGGACAGGTGCTCTGCTACGACAACGAACTGTGCGACGCACGTTTCTCGAAGTGTTGCGGCGGGCAGACCGAAGAGTACCAGTATTGCTGGGAGGACACGCCGAAACCCTACCTCGTATCGGTGGCCGACCCCTTCTGCAATACCCACGACCCGAAAATCCTGAAGCAGGTACTCAACGACTACGACCAGGAAACGCCCGACTTCTACCGCTGGAAGCTAAGCTACACGCAGGCCGAGCTGTCAGACCTTGTCGAACGCAAGCTCCATCTGGGCCTTGGCACCATCGAAGACCTTGTTCCATTAGAGCGAGGCAAGAGTGGCCGGATATGGCGACTCCGACTGGTTGGCTCTGAACGCAGCTTCGTCATCGGCAAGGAGTTGGAGATTCGCCGTGCGCTCAGTGAGACCCATCTTTACAGTTCGTCATTCGACGTGGAGCGCAAAGACGACCTTTTCGTTCTCAAAGGAAAAGGATGGGGTCACGGTGTAGGCCTGTGTCAGATTGGCGCTGCCGTGATGGGCGAACGAGGCTATCAGTACGACGAAATACTCCTATATTATTATAGAGGTGCAGAAATCAAGAAAATCTATTAGTCTATGAACGAAACAAATACTGGTTGGCAACGATACAGGAAGTCGCCTTGGAGTTGGATTCCCACACTCTACGTTGCCGAGGGACTGCCCAACGTGATTGTGATGACTGTGGCAGTGGTGATGTATATGCAGCTGGGTATGAGCGATACCGACATTGCGCTGTATACCAGTTGGCTGGGACTACCTTGGGTCATTAAGCCCTTCTGGAGTCCGTTTGTCGACCTCTATAAGACCAAGCGTTGGTGGGTTCTTGCCATGCAGGCTTTGTTAGGTTCATCGCTCGCAGGCGTAGCTTTTACGCTGAATGCCTCATTCTGGTTCCAAGGCACGATGGCGTGCTTCTTCCTCATGGCGTTCTCAAGTGCCACTCACGACATTGCTGCCGACGGCTACTACATGCTCGAGCTCGACGAACACCAGCAAGCATGGTTTGTGGGCATACGCAACACGTTCTACCGGCTGGCAGTTATTTTCGGCAATGGCGTGCTCATACCTCTGGCAGGCATGCTGCAGCTGGTCTTCCGTAACGAGCAGGCCTTTACCTGGAGTCTTGTGTTCTACGGACTGGCAGGGCTCTTTCTTGCCGTCTGGCTCTATCATGCCTACGTCATGCCCCGCCCCGCTTCCGACCAGCGTCATAACACGAGTGCAAGCGAAGTGGCTCACGGCATCGTCGAGATGTTCAAGGCCTACTTCCAGAAGTTCCCTCTTCGTGAGACGGTCTTCGCTATGCTTTTCCTTCTGTTCTACCGTTTCCCCGAGGCTTTGCTCACCAAGATGTGTGCCACGTTCCTCATGCGTCCCGGCTCTGAGGGCGGTCTTGGCCTTTCGCCACAGGAGTTCGGACTGGCCAGTGGTACCGTTGGACTCATCGGACTGACGCTTGGCGGTATTCTCGGAGGCATCCTTGCAAGCCGCGACGGACTGAAACGATGGCTCTGGCCTATGGTATGCGCCATTACCTTGCCCGACATTGTCTATGTCTACATGAGCTTTGCCATGCCTTCCAACCTGTGGCTCATCAGCATCTGCCTTTTCATTGAGCAGTTCGGCTATGGCCTGGGGTTCACTGCGCTGACACTCTACATGCTCTATTTCTCTATGGGGCAGTTCAAGACCTCACACTACGCCATCTGCACCGGCATATCCTACCTGGGGCTGATGCTCCCAGGTATGCTGTCGGGCTACATGAAAGATGCAATGGGCTATCGCACATTCTTTGTCACCGTCATGGCCCTGTGTGTCATTACGTTTATTGTGGCAGCTTTTGTCCGGATAGATCCGGAGTTCGGAAAGAAGAAGGAAGAATCGAAGGATTGAAGGATCTGCCGTCAGCTGTCGGTAACTACTCAGCACCCTCAAGATGAGTGCCCCGTTTGGGGCAGAAATCTAACAAAATCTATACAAATCTGACATAATCAGAGTAGAAATTGAATGATTTTGAACAGATTTGTATGATTTCTCGCCATAGGCGACTTCTTTTGCGGTTTGCTGAATAGATTTTTTTAGGGTGCTGGGTAGTTACAGCTATCGACTTTAATTTTTTAACTTTATAATTTTATAATTTTTTAATTTTATCAGATTCCGAGTCCTCCTTGGAAGGATACGTCAATCGCCTTGCTCTGCAGAATGCGTGAGTAAGGCGGTACGTCGTGAGTAAGCCAGATGTTACCGCCGATGACCGAGTCATGTCCTATGCGTATTCTTCCCAAGATAGAAGCATTGGAATAAACCGTCACGTTGTCCTCCAGAATAGGATGACGCGGCACGTTGAGCATATTCCCCTCGGCATCATACTTGAAGTTCTTTGCACCGAGCGTCACGCCCTGATACAGCGTAACGTGCGAACCAATGACCGACGTCTCGCCAATGACCACGCCCGTACCATGATCAATGGCAAAATACTCACCAATCTGCGCTCCTGGATGAATGTCAATACCCGTCTTCGAGTGGGCCTGCTCAGTAATGATGCGGGGAATGACGGGCACCCTCATCCTGTGCAGTACATGGGCAATGCGATAGTGGGTCATCGTGTTCACCACCGGATAGCAATAAATCACCTCGCCGTAGTTGGTAGCGGCAGGGTCGTTCTGGAACATGGCTTCCACATCAGTATATATAAGCCGCTTGATCTCGGGCAGCTCGTCGATAAACTGGAGGGCAAGACATTCGGCAGACGAGAGCACATCGGACTCAGCACATTCCTCGCAGAACTGCAACCCACGTGCTATCTGCCGACGGAGCACGGTATATAGCTCCTCCACATAAACGCCAATGTAATAGGCACGGATTTGCTCATCAGGCTGTCGCTTGTAGAAATAATCAGTAAAGATAATGCTCTTTGCCAGCGTCACGATGCGCCTCACCTCGTCGACTTCGGGCAGCGGTGATGCCCCCTTAGGCATCATCGAATCCTCGCGTTCATCGATTCTCGACAGCTTCCCGACGTTACGAAGCAACACCTTATTGATGTGAGTTTGTTCCATTATATCATGTTTAGTTAGTCTTCTTCAAGGCTTCGATGGCCTGCAACTGAGCCGGGTCGAGGGCTGGGATGTTGTGCCTGTCGGCATAGGCTTTTAATGACTCAAATGACATATAGACTCCTTCGCCATCTTTGTTTAACTCCTTGCTTCGGGCTTTGAACTGGGTCTCATCTGTGTAGCCGTTGTCTGTAGAATAGATGTAAATGATGTCGATGGTGCGCCCCTTGTCTGAGTCGTATTCCCAATGATGCATCGTCATTGTGTGGCGAAACAGGCCAGGGATGTCGCCGTCGGCCTCATTGGGAAGCTTGAAGACGGAGGCGTACTGGTAGGCATAGTCGCGTTTCTGACGTTTATTAAGCATCTTTGTCTCGCCATGCACCTCGTTTGAGTACATCTGCATGCGGGCTCCATCGAGGGTGGTGAGGCTCTGTCCGTTGGTATGTACGATCTGTCCTACCGCCTCTTTGGTGGGGAGCTCCACGCGCCAGAAGTTAGAACCATCGGCAACCAGCGATGCCCGATATCTCTCTTGGAAATCTTTCTCCTTCAACCATATTTCGGGCATCTTGCCACTTGCACTCTTTACCCAGCTTTCAACCTGGTTCAGCATGTGCACGCCGTGCCAGGTGACGGCCTTGTTGGCTTTCGTGTTGTACGACCAAATGGCTCGGGTCTTGCTTTTATAGTTGTTCTTGATGTCGTAGATGGCGGGAATGATGCCTTCGCTGTAGGCTCGCAAGGAGTCGCCGATATAGCGGAAGGCGCGGTAGTAATACTCCTTGAACACGTAGGGCTTGGGTCTTACTACGACTTCGGCAAGGCCGTAGTCTATGTCTTCCATCGTAAAGCGGCTGCCCGTCTGGTCTACGGTAACCAGCTGCGGCTTGTAGGCCACGTGGGTCAACGCCACTTTGGTGTGTCCTTTCACGTCGGCCAGCTCACCGTTCATATTTGTTGTTCCGATGAGGATTCCGTCCTGGGTCAGCACACTCACCAATGGGATAGCATGTCCCTCGGCATTCACCACTTCTATCTTCTGCGCCTCAGTGCTGATAGTAGCCATCAGCAACAGCTCGAGCACCATAAACAGGCGGGTAGTTACTTTCATAATCGTATAATTTTAGCGTTGTATGTTCTGCAAAGTTATGTATTTTTAGTGTAACAACCAAATGTTTTGCCACTTTTCTTGACGAATATTTTGCCTTTACACACCTACCCAGCCGAATCTACGAACTAACTCACGAAGCAGATTGCGATCGCTAATGGGAATGGTGATGGCGATAGTTTCTTTCTCCTTATTGTCACTTGTAGGATTTGCTGATTCCAACTCATACTGTGTCTGTGCAGCCAACAGCACTTTTGCAGGCAGACCAATGGCCGACTCTATCTTTACGGCCAAGTCTGTAGTAAGCGCACGCTTGCCGTTCAGCACCTCACTCAGATGCGAAGCCTGAATGCCAACCATCTTGGCGAAATTCTTCTGACTGATCCCACGTTCTTCCAGTTCCGGTTTAATCATCATACCAGGATGCACAGCCATGAAGGGTGCAGGGTTCTCATTTCTTGTTGCCATAATGCGTATCGTCTAAACTTAAAACCGTTATAATTATTCCACCGTCATATTCTCTAAAAAGTATGCGCTCCACCATTCCGTTTAACACTCGTATGGAACTCATACCATTGGTTCCTGCCAGCTGTTCGTAATGAAGGAACGAGATTGCTCGCAAGTTGCTTGCCATGTCAACCATTCGCAAGTAGTTATATGCTGTGGCGAGCGCCTTCATGAACTTCGCATTACGGGTGTATTTCTTATATTTACTGTTTACGCCCCGTTGTGATTAGTTCTTCCAAGTCCGTGTCTTCAAAGGCTATTTTCGTTTTCTATGTTGTAATTTTGCCTGCAAATATAAGGCAAAATTCCCAAATATGGGAACATTGCGTCTGAATATTACCACTTTTTAACTAACAACACACCCTTGGTAACTATTCAGCACCCTCAAGATGAGTGCCCCGTTTGGGGCAGAAATCTAACAAAATCTATACAAATCTGACATAATCAGAGTAGAAATTGAAAGATTTTGAACAGATTTGTATGATTTCTCGCCATAGGCGACTTCTTTTGCGGTTTGCTGAATAGATTTTTTAGGGGTGCTGAGTAGCTACCACCCTTGGTAACAATCCAGTACCCCCGTAAGGAGGCCGAGCAGAGAATACATAAATGTTATATGTTATATGTAACATTTCTGCGGTTTCCGCAGAAATAAAGGGGATTCGCGTGTTATTTACATGCGAATCCCCTTAGGTATACCTGCCCGTCATGCCATGAAGGGCGTAACAAACGAGGTCAGATCAGTCCTGCTGCACTCATGCACGAGGTGGTGCCCAGTGCCGTGATGAATGCCGTGAGAGCGGCAATGATCATCTTTACGGCGATCGAGATAATACGCGACTTAGTCATAGCAGTTGCGAATTAAAGGTTAATCGCCGTCGCCCTCGCCCTCGTCACCTTCAGGCTGCCCCGACTCTTTCAGGCCGAAGACCGTCTCTACGTCGCCCATGGTGGCACCCTGGAGCAGCTTCTTCACGCGGCCACCGCCGTCGAGCGTCTCGGTTTCGGGCTGGAAGATGATGCGCAGCTTCTTCACGTTGTCGCGGCAAGTCCACTTGTCCTTGTCGGCCTCGCCCTTGGTGGCGGCACCCACCTTGAAGCAGCCGAGCGAGGGGATGCGCACGCGCTTCGACTCCTGAAGGATGCGGGCAATCGTGGGTCCCAGCTCGTTGAGCACGGCCACCACGTCCGAAACCTTCACGGTGCAGCTTTCCTGCATGTACTTGGCAATCTTCTCGATCTCTACGGTCTCGATCATCTTGACCCGACCGTAGTACTTGCCGAAACCAGCCGAGTGCTGGTTGTTGTTCTTGTACTTCTCAAACAGAATCATAATGGTTAATGGTTAAAGGTTAATGGTTAATGGTTAATGGTTGTATCCGCGGCGCCTGCGGTCGGGTACAAAGGTACTGTAAGAAACAGCATGCAGCACAACGAATATACAGAATTTAACACTACGGAAACACTTTTAACACACACCCCTTTTCAACGGACGCTCCGTTGGTCGCCGACGAGCGTTCCGTTGGTCTTCGACGAGCGCTCCGTTCGGGGGCGACGGACGCTCCGTTCGCGCGTGCGCGAGCGTACCATTTGCACATACGGCAGAAAAATGCTACCTTTGCAGCCGTATGTCGCCGATTGTCTTGACACACATGGCCGAGGGCATGTTGTTTTTTCTGCTCGGAATGGTGGTAGGCTACGGGCTGTGCTGCATCGTGCGCAACGCAGCCATGGGTAGGGGTCGCTGACCGCCCCGGGTGCAGGAAAAACAGGCCTGACCCCTCCTCGCGCACGCGCGCGGAGGGGCTAAAACACTAAAAAACGCCCCGTTTAACATTTTTTACCGTTTTTTTTTTTGTTTAGACAAATACCTGTACCTTTGTTTCCGCAAAGACAGGCGTGCCGCTGCATTTGTTACATGTTACATGTTACATTTAGAAAAATGGGGGTTTAGGTTTATATTATATATATAA
>Ga0256404_1013764_pt1 | contig 10140 bp, 5 predicted proteins | sample RumenRJG_01DNA_FD_185990 | JGI IMG/M metagenome (GOLD analysis project Ga0256404, IMG submission 185990) | Bovine rumen microbial communities from Lethbridge, Alberta, Canada - RJG_01 | ecosystem: Host-associated > Mammals > Digestive system > Stomach > Rumen | place: Canada: Alberta | collected...
ACTTCCGATTGCTATCAGTTTGACAGTGCCGGGCTTAATTCGTGTGGGAGTGTTGTCTCTCAGAGCGCTGGGGCTTATCGTGTCGATACAAACATTGTTTTGGTTGAAAATGTAGATTTTTCCTTCTTCAGGTTTCGATGACTCGTCATCGGTTCTGGTCATGACCTTTAATTTACTAATGTCTTTTTGTTCGCCTTGGTAAGCCATTTCTTCTTGAGTACAGCTCCCAAGGCTGCATAAGCCGACACACGCAGCTACTGCTGCATAACAGAGATTTTGTTTCTTCATTGTTGTAAAATTTAAATTGGTTAATGTTATGGCGACGCTTGATTATGCGCATTTTTGCGCAAGCGTACCAATGGCAAAGTTACTGCAAAAAACTCAGTAACCAAAAGAAAAATTCATCTTTTTTTCACCGAAAACAAAAAAAGAGTAATTTCTACCAATTTCCGAGAAAAATCGGCGACTCCTGCCAGGGGACAGGTACCTGGCATCTGACATTGGCGCTCGGTTGTTTCTGCCAGGTACCTGTCCCCTGGCAGGGCGACGAGCGAGGGAAAAGAAAAAAGCTTCACTTGGTAGTGAAGCTTTTGAAGTAATCTAAGCAAACTTGGCGCCATTGCTTGGCGTTTTCTAATTGATGCTGGAGGCGGGCGTCTACCTCCTGCCAGCGCTGGTTGTCGATGTAGGGCTTGGCCTCGTTCCAAACGCGGATGAAGTCCTCTACCTCATCAACACCGCGGTTGTAATGAAACTCCATCTCCTCAATGACAGTGCGACCGCTCTTGAAACGATAGCTCCAAGGCACGCGGTGGAACCACAACAGATAACGCTCGGGACAGGTGTTGATGTCGTCGTATATCTGACAGTATGGCTCGCGATACTGAGCTGTGGCGTTAGAACCGGTATGTGTGCGGTCGAAACCGATCGAGTCGTTGTTGGCCTTGTGATAGTAAACAGGGCACCACTCGATAGGATAGCTTGGGATGAAGCCGTTAGGCTCGGGACCGTAGTGCTCGTCGAAAGCGAAGATGTGGTGCAGGCCGATAGGCATCATGTAGTCGACGCAAGCTTCGCGCGAGCGGAGCATAACGCTGAGGAGTTCTTCTGCCAGGGGACAGGTACCTGGCATCTGACATTTGCGCTCGGTTGTTTCTGCCAGGGGACAGGTACCTGGCATCTGACATTGGTGCTTGTTTGTTGATGCCAGGTACCTGTCCCCTGGCAGAAGAAACGTCGCCTTTAGCCACTCAGAAGCGATGGCCTCTGAGGTGAGGGTGGGATTCCAGGCGAGGCGGCCGAAGGCGTACCAGTTGGCCTGGGAGAAGTGATGGCCGCACCAGTTGGTGTCGAGACCGATGTTGGCTACACCTGCTATGCCCACGAGCTTCTCGGGAGCAACGAAGCCGAAGAACTCGCGCCACATGGGAGCCAGATATACAAGATGACGTGACTGACCAAGATACTCCTGTGTGATCTGGAGCTCGGCCATCTGCTTTGTGTGTTTGATGTTATCGAAGATAGGAGCGTATGGTTCGCGGGGTTGGAAATCGAGTGGTCCGTTCTTTGACTGCAGAATGACATTGTCGCGGAACTTACCGTCGAGACTGGCAAACTCACTGACAGCCTGTTTTACACGGTCCTCACCAGCATGAGCAGCGCCGTAGACAAAGCTGCGCCACATGATGATACCACCGAAGGGCTTAACAGCATCGGCCAGCATGTTGGCACCGTCGGCATGAGTGCGATGGTAGTCGAAAGGACCGGGCTGGCCCTCAGAGTTGGCCTTTACAAGGAATCCACCAAAGTCGGGAATCAGAGCGTAAATCTCCTTGGCCTTAGCCTTCCACCAAGCCTTTACCTGTGGGTTCAGCGGGTCGGCAGTCTTCAGAGTCTTGCCCTTGTTGAAGCCCTTAGCGGGGATGGTCATCGGCGAAGCGAAGTTGACCGACAGATAGACCTTGATGCCATAAGGGCGCATGATGTCGGCGTACTGCTTAACCTTGTTGATATACACCGCTGACAGCATCTTGGGCGATGCGTTGACGTTGTTGAGCACTGTGCCGTTGATGCCGATAGAGGCATTGGCGCGAGCGTATTCCTTGATGAGTTCGACGTCGATGGGCTGGTCGGGGTCCTCGACGAAGATGATATGACCGCGACGAGTCTTACCGCCTTCCTTGCCCTTCCAAAAGATCGACAAACCAGCGTATCCGCGCTCGATAGTGCCGTTGAGGTTATCCCAGTGATTCAATATGCGGAGCTTATAAAATGGCTTGCTGCCTGTGGTCTCGCCACGAAGATAAGCATAAGCGCCATAAAGCAGACCGATCTCGTTCTTAGCAGAAATCACACCATCAGCGATGCGATACTCATCATCCTGAAGCGAGGCGTCGATCTTCAGTGTTACATCGTGATTGCTATAGGTTCTCAGTTCCTGGGCTGCGATACACTCCGGTCCGGTAACTACAGCCTTGTTAACAGGTGTTTGGCGGAGCCACAGCTTATGGCCATCCTCTGCCTTTGCCATCCCAGCAAAGACAAACGCCAAAGTAAGTAATAACAGTTTCTTCATATACATAATTGATTATTTTGCCGCAAAATTACGAAAAAATTAAGAATTAAGAATTTAGAATTGAGAAAAAAACGTATCTTTGCACCAAATAATAAAATAAAAGATACAAAATGAAAAAGGTTAAACTACTAATTACTGCTATTTTTGCCGTTTTACCGATGTTTATGTCTGCCGGAGATTTCACCGTGGGCGACAAAACATTCCTGCTGAACGGCGAGCCATTCGTAGTAAAAGCCGCCGAGGTTCACTATCCGCGAATACCACAGGCCTACTGGGATCATCGCATAAAAATGTGCAAGGCTTTAGGCATGAATACCCTGTGCATCTACGTGTTCTGGAACATCCACGAACAGCGCGAGGGCGAGTTCGACTTCAGCGGAAACAACGATGTGGCCGAGTTCTGCCGATTGGCGCAGAAGAACGGGATGTACGTGATAGTGCGCCCAGGCCCATACGTTTGTGCCGAGTGGGAGATGGGCGGACTGCCCTGGTGGCTGCTGAAAAAGAAGGATATACGATTGCGCGAGCAGGATCCTTACTTTATGGAGCGAGTGAAGATATTTGAGCAGAAAGTAGGCGAGCAACTGGCACCGCTCACCATACAGAATGGTGGCCCTATCATCATGGTGCAGGTGGAGAATGAGTACGGCTCCTACGGAGAGGATAAGGAGTATATCTCGGCGATCCGAGATATACTTAAGGAGACATGGAGTTCTTGTCTCCTTTTTCAGTGCGACTGGAGCTCGAACTTCGAGAAGAATGGCTTACCAGACCTGGTATGGACGATGAACTTCGGTACAGGTGCGAATATCGACCACGAGTTCGCCCGTCTGAAAGAGCTTCGCCCGAATGCCCCCTTGATGTGCTCGGAGTTCTGGAGCGGATGGTTCGATAAGTGGGGAGCCAACCACGAGACTCGTCCCGCAAAGGACATGGTGGACGGCATGGACGAGATGCTGCAGAAAAACATCAGCTTCTCGCTGTATATGACTCACGGCGGAACAAGCTTCGGTCACTGGGCAGGAGCCAACTCGCCCGGTTTTGCTCCCGACGTGACAAGCTACGACTATGATGCCCCGATAAACGAATACGGCGGCACAACCGACAAGTTCTTCCAGCTGCGCAAGATGATGCAGAAATACAGCAAGACAAAGCTCCCAGCCATCCCAAAGATGCCTGCGCAGTTCATCTCGATTCCCGCATTCGAGCTTACGGAGCACGTAGACCTGCTTAACGGAGTTGACAGCGTGGTGATGGACAGTCCGCTACGCACAATGGAGGAGCTGAACCAGGGCTGGGGCTCGATAGTGTATGTAACAACCTTGCCCGAGGTCTCTACTCCCAGCGTGCTTACACTCAACGAGGGCCACGACTTTGCGCAGGTGTTTATCGACAATAAGTACATCGGCAAGATTGACCGCGTGAGAAACGAGAACAGCTTGCAGCTCCCAGCGATAACCAAAGGACAGGAGCTGAAGATAGTCATCGAGGCCATGGGCAGAATAAACTTCGGTCGAGCCATCAAGGACTACAAGGGTATCACCAACAGCGTGACCATTTCGACAGACATCGACGGACATGAGATGATATGGAATCTGAAGCGATGGACAATACTGACGATTCCCGATGACTACGCCACAGCACAGAAGGCGTTGAAGAACTTCCCATCGCCGCTGACATCGAAGGCCGGATACTACCGCGGACACTTCAACCTGAAGCGCACCGGCGACACATTCCTGAACATGGAGCAGTTCGGCAAGGGGCAGGTGTATGTTAACGGCCATGCTATCGGACGATTCTGGAGTATCGGTCCGCAGCAGACACTCTATGTGCCCGGATGCTGGCTGAAGAAGGGAAAGAACGAGGTGATTGTGCTGGATGTGGTTGGTCCTAAGAAGCCTGTTATCATGGGACAGAAAACACCAGAGCTGGATAAGTTGAATGTGGAGAAATCGCGCACCCATAACAACCCTGGCGATAAGCCTGACCTGAACTCGGCAACACCTGCTGCAAAGGGCGAGTTCTATGCAGGAAACGGTTGGCAGAAGGTGAGATTCGACGCACCGCAGACAGGTCGCTATATAGCTTTACAGGCGCTGAGCACCCACGCTGGAAAATCAGATGTGGCTGTGGCAGAGATCTATGCCATCGGCACCAACGGCAGCAGAATGAGTCGTGAGCAATGGACTGTGAAATATGCCGATAGCGAGGATATACGCAGAGGAAACTTCACTGCCGACAAGACATTCGACCTGCAGGAGTCGACCTACTGGCGCACTGCCAAGAACGCCGAGCTGCCTCACCTTATGGTGATTGACTTAGGCAGCGAGCAGACAGTATCTGGAATAGACTATCTGCCACGTGTTGATCAAGGTGCACCAGGCAGCATAAAGGATTACAGAATATTTGTTAAAAAGTGATCATGTCGAGCGTAGTCGAGACATCTCATGAATGCAGGGCAACGCCCTGCAAGGGATGTTCATTTCTTCTGACATCAGAAGAAAAAGAACCAAAGAAGACTGCTACCCCCAAACCCCTTCAAAGGGGCTTTAGTTGATTACGGAGGAAAACCTCCTCCATCAAAGTTTTGGTATGGCTCGCAAAGCCTGTGCCCTATCGGGCGAGCCATATATTGCTAAGCGACTAGCTACGCGTAGTCGCTGAATCCATGCCGGGGCTTTGATGCCCCGAGCATACCTTAATGAAAGAGCGACGAGTAGGAGCGGTTGCATCCCTCCCTTGAGGGAGGGCCTTGGGTGGGTGATGCTTTCTTTTAGTTCTTTTCTTTCGCGCCGAAAGAAAAGGACAATACTTTAAGGGCGTTGCCCTTTTAATGAGATCATGACAAAAAGTGAAAAGGCGTTTTCACCCTTTCACTTTTTCACTTTTTCACCTTTTAAAAAATGACTGCTCCGCCATTGGGCTGGAGAGTTATTTTTGTCTTGCCGTTCTTATCGCGCTTAAGGGCACTCTTCTGAGGTTGTCCTTTCTTGTTGTCGGTAAGAACCTTTGATAGCTTATCGCCAAAACCGAAAAGGTCGATAGTCAGAGTGATCGGAGTCTTTTCGGCATTAAGACCGGCGATGTACCAGTTGCCGTTAGTGGCCTTACGAGCCAGAACAACATACTTGCCGGGGTAGCCGTCGATGAAACGAGTCTCCTCCCAAGTTGTGGGCAACTGGCGGAGGAAGTCCATCTCGAACTGTGGCAGCTCCTTGAGGTTGTTGGGCTGCATGGCCACGCACTGAACAGAGGTCTGCATGGTGATGCCCGATGCAAGCTCGAAGATATCGGTGGTGTGGCGGCGATGGCGGCTCTTATTGTCGGTAGACATGTACTTGTTCATGATGATGCCGCCCCAGTCCATTGATGCCGTAGCATTGCGGCAGAAGGGGTGGAGTGTGAGGTCGAACGGCTCGCGGATAGCAGCTCCCTCGCCGAAGAACACATTCTCGGAAGCAAGAACAGCCTCGGAAGCCACGAAGTTAGGATACATGCGCTCCCAACCGCGAGGCATTGTGCAGCCATGGAACACCACCTGAAGACCGTAGCGGTTGGCATCAGAGAGGATGTCCTCGTAGAGCTGCATGGTCTGCTGTTTGTCGCCTCCGAAGAAGTCGACCTTGATGCCCTTAACGCCGATGCTCTGCAGCCACTTCATCTCCCTTTCGCGGGCGATGGCAGTGTTCATGCAGTCGCGTGGGGTCTGAGGAGCATCGTTCCAGAAACCGTTGCTGTTATACCACATCAGCAGGCTGACACCCTTTGACTGGGCGTATTTCGAGAGCTCGGCAATGCGAGTGCGACCAATCTGCTGATCCCACCAGTTGTCGACCAGACAGTACTCGAAGCCCATGGCCGATGCGAGGTCGATGAAACGAACCTGATCGTCGTAGTTGATAGAGTTGTCCTGACCGATGAGCCAGCTCCATGTGTAGCGACCGGGCTTGTAATCGGTAGAAGCCTGGTAGCGAGGTGAGACAATATCATAGCTGATGGTGGTCTCTACGATTGGCTTGAGACTGTTGCCCACTGTAATGGTACGCCAAGGAGTCTCGCCAGGCAGTGGGATGGCAGGGTACTCAGAGCCAAAGCCGTTGTTCTCTCCTTTGTCAGGGTAGGCGATAGTGTAGCCGCGGCCTTTCTGATAATCAGAAAGGTGGCTGCCACAGTAGTTGCCGCCAACGCCGGTCTCAGAAACAAGTACCCAAGTAGACATGGAGTTCAAGGAGTTCTTGGCCGAGCCAAGCGGCAAAGCCGAGCGCAGGACATTACCTTTTGCGCTTGAAGATTTGTCTTGTACTCCTTGTCTCCCTGTCTCCTTGTCTCCCTGAATATGGAACAGGGCAGGGAAGATGTAGCCATGGTCATATCTTGACTTGGCAGTCATTGGCGCATCGGCAGAGTACTCCTCCTCGTAAGAGGGCTTGGTCTGCTCCCAACCTGTCTCGGGACCAATCTGTGGCGACAGGAAGGTTGTTGTGCCTTGAGGGAAGTTGAATGCACTGGCCTCGTGATAAATCAATGCACGCTTAAACTCCTTGCCGCTGTACTTCTGGCGAGGGATGGCATATCTGAATGCGATATCATTGTTTGACACCTGGAAGATGATACCAAAGCCAAGTCCATCTCGGTCGCGGAAATTAAGAGTCAGGCGGTTGGCCTCGTAGTCATTTCCCGAAGCCTTTGTGCCTCGCATCTGGTACTTGTTGTGTACTGCTTCCGTCTTATGGTCGGTTAGCTGGAGACTGCAGGTGAAGTTGCCCACGCTGGTCTTCAGTCCCAGAGCCGACTGCTCGATAACGGGTTTGTTGAACAATGTAGCTGAATAGCTTGGTACGCCATTTCTGATGTTCACTGTCACCACCAGATTACCATCGGGTGATGAAACACGAACGTCATCAGCGAGCAAGGGTGAAAAGGTGAAAAGGTAAAAAGGTAAAACTACCCATTTACTCCAACCTTTACCCGATAATACATTGTATATTTTCATTGTTATTCGATTTTGACTAAAAAAGCACAGAATCATCAAAAACCCTGTGCCCTTTTTCACTTTTTCACTTTTTTACTTTTTCACTTTTTCACCTTTACAAAAGCTGATCGCTTTCGATATCCTTAAAGTACTTATAAGTAGAAACCTTGAGCTCATCGGCAGCCTCCTCATCACTTACGATGATTCCGTGCTCGTGCATCTGAAGAGCAGAGATAGTCCACATGTGGTTTACAGCACCCTCAACAGCAGCCTGCATAGCGCGAGCCTTGCCGTGACCGTTAACCAGGATCATCACCTCGCGAGCATCCATAACAGTGCCTACACCAACGGTGAGAGCGTGAGCAGGAACATTCTCGGGATTGCCACCGAAGAAACGGCTGTTGGCAATACGGGTATCGGTGGTAAGAGTCTTCATACGGGTTCTAGAGCGCAGAGAAGAGCCTGGCTCGTTGAATGCGATATGACCATCAGGGCCGATACCACCAATGAACAGGTCGATACCACCTGCCTCCTTGATCATCTCCTCGTAGTGCTTGCACTCAGCCTGAAGGTCGGCTGCATTACCATTAAGGATATGTATGTTCTCATTTGGACAGTCGATATGATCGAACAGGTTGCGAGCCATGAAAGCGTGGTAGCTCTCTGGGTGAGTCTCTGGCAGGCCTACGTACTCGTCCATGTTGAAGGTGATGACATTCTTGAAAGAAACCTTTCCGGCACGATTGGCCTCTACCAGTGCATTGTACATGCCAACAGGTGAAGAACCGGTGGGAAGACCCAGTACAAACTTGTGATCGGGTGTGGGTTTGAACTCGTTGATTCTCTCGATAACGTGGTTTGCAGCCCACTGTGACATCTTCTGATAGTCGCTCTGAATAATTACTCTCATAATTGATATGTTTTAAGTTTGGTTCTTAATTTCCGTGCAAAAATACAATGATTTTTTATTTTTAGGCACGGATTAACACGGATTAACACGGATTTTTTTCAAACGAGCAAAGAAAACGCTATCTTTGCACGGGAAATGGAGACAGGGAGACATGGAGACAAGGAGTACAGGACATTACTCCAAGTGCAGACCTCTAAGTATAGAACATACGTCTTGAACTCCTTGAACTCCTTGTTTACATGTGTACTTGAATAATGAAAGAATTTGTAATATCAGAAGCAAAGGCTGAGACTGCGGTGCTGGTGGGACTTATCACCAAAGAGCAGAACGAGGCAAAGACAAAAGAATATCTAGACGAGTTGGAGTTCCTGGCTGATACGGCAGGAGCTGTAACGGTTAAGCGATTCACCCAGAAGGTGGGTGGACCCAGTCAGACTACATATGTGGGTAGCGGAAAGCTGCTGGAGATTAAGGAATACATCAAGCAATGTCAGGATGCCTACGACGAGTGGCAGGAAAGTGAAGAACGAATAGTGAATAGTGAAGAATTTGCTGCCGCTCATGAGGACGCCCCTCAGCCAGTGGGTATGGTGATCTTCGATGACGAGTTGAGCGCCAAGCAGATGCGAAACATCGAGAAGGAGCTGCAAGTAAAAATCCTCGACCGTACATCGCTTATCCTCGACATCTTCGCCATGCGCGCTCAGACTGCCGAGGCTAAGGCTCAGGTGGAGCTGGCACAGCACAGATATATGTTGCCCAGACTGCAGAGACTGTGGACACACCTTGAGCGACAGGGTGGTGGATCAGGCTCTGGTGGCGGTAAGGGTTCGGTAGGACTGCGTGGTCCTGGTGAGACACAGCTTGAGATGGACCGCCGTATCATCCTGCAGCGCATAACCCTGCTGAAACAGCGTTTGGCTGAGATCGACAAGCAGAAGACTACACAGCGTAAGAACCGCGGACGACTGATTCGTGTGGCCCTGGTGGGATATACCAACGTGGGAAAATCGACGATGATGAACCTGCTTGCCAAGAGTGAGGTGTTTGCCGAGAACAAGCTGTTTGCCACACTCGACACCACTGTGCGCAAGATGACAATCGACAACCTGCCATTCCTGTTGGCCGACACAGTTGGATTCATTCGTAAGTTGCCATCAGACCTGGTGGAGAGCTTCAAGAGCACACTCGACGAGGTGCGCGAGGCCGATCTGCTGGTGCATGTGGTGGATATCAGTCACCCCGACTTTGAGGACCAGATACGTGTGGTAGAGGAGACTCTGAAGGAGTTGGGATGTGCCGACAAGCCTGCAATGCTGGTATTCAACAAGATAGATGCCTACACATGGACCCCGCAGGATGAGGATGACCTGACCGCCCCGAAAAAGGAGAATATCTCGCTCGAGGATCTCGAGAAAACATGGATGAAGAAAACTGGCGACAACCAGCACTATCTTGACTGCCTCTTTATTTCGGCAAAACAAAAAGATAACATCGATGAGCTGCGCGACATCATGTATAAGCGTGTTCGTGAGCTCCATGTTCAGAAATATCCATATAACGATTTTTTATATCAAGATTATGAGTAATTACAGACAACTAACCCAAAGCGAGATTGATGTTTTGGAGAACAACGTTTGCTGGGCTGAGGACTGGCAGCGTGTATTAGTCGACGAGAACTTT